>Ga0172381_10006081_pt1 | contig 12153 bp, 28 predicted proteins | sample Leawel6488metaG_FD_119754 | JGI IMG/M metagenome (GOLD analysis project Ga0172381, IMG submission 119754) | Leachate microbial communities from a municipal landfill in Southern Ontario, Canada - Leachate well 64-88 metaG | ecosystem: Engineered > Solid waste > Landfill > Unclassified | place...
GATATTTTTTTGTATCCACTCAAGCGTTCCAAAATTGACGCCACACCCGCACTCGTCCGTTCTGTTCGGATTGCATACCTCTGTGATGTTAGTGCCTTCTGAGATTTCCCATCTTTCGGGTGCTGAATAAGGTGTATTGCCAAAAGCCTTGTAAACAACCACGCCTTCTGTTGTGGATTCGAAACTTTCTTGTATCCACTCGGCGGCATCCAATATTCCTTTGGCACCACTCAAGTTGGCACCTATCAAGTTGGCACCTCTCAAGTAGGCACCTCTCAAGTTGGCACCTCTCAAGTCGGCATCTATCAAGTTGGCACCTCTCAAGTAGGCACCACTCAAGTTGGCACCTCTCAAGTTGGCACCTCTCAAGTCGGCATCTATCAAGTTGGCACCTCTCAAGTAGGCACCTCTCAAGTTGGCACCTATCAAGTTGGCACCTCTCAAGTCGGCACCTATCAAGTCGGCACGTGTACCTTCTTCATCATAGCTTAGCCAAAGTTTATGCTGTTCTAATATTTCGATTAGTTCTTTTTTTCTCATCATTTTATCCTTTCGTCTACTCCCTTTGGGGCGCCAACTCCCCATTATCAGGCGCCCCGTGTCAAGGAGAAAAATGTTGCCTTACGAATAAGTCCTAAAATCAATCTCCATCTTATCAAGCTCACCATATACCGCCACATTCACATCATTGAATTTCAAGGCATATTCTATCTTCGAGCCCAATTTCGGTTCTTCGCTGTTTGGATGATACTTACTTTTCACGATTGACCTCATTCATTAATATTCCTATTTTTGCAAGCAATTCTAAAGAGCCGCTATCGCTGAGATATTTCACCTTTGATAATTTTTTCTGCTGTCTTTTTATAATCTTAGCTGTATCGGTATCACAATTTGACAGCGCATTTTCGGTCATATCTCGCATCATGTTATTAAACTCCCTTAACTCCAGTTTTTCTTTCGCTCTCGTCATCACTTTATTTTGCATAAGTAACGCATCCTTTGTCGTCTAGCTTCAACTCTCGGATTAAGGCTATCCTTTTCTTTGGCAATAAGCCATAGACAATCCCAATAGCCACCACCGTTCCAGAACGGTCAACTAATTCTCGGACTTCGCCGGGCTCAGGCATTTTTACATTACTCGGATAATATTGTTTCAACTCGTTCCTTCCTTTCAATCAATTCTTTTGCTTGTCCGATTGTCATTTCATCAACCAAAACTCCTAATAACGACTGCGCCAACCAAGGAATTACTGTTGCACAATCCCATCCCTGCCTAACACCTTTTGGCGGTGTTCCACCTGCTAATTGTCTCAACTCTAAAATTGTAATATCCTTCATAACAAACTCTCCTGTCCTGTTTCTAATTCCCAATACCTGCCGGCTAACGCTAACTGCTTTCCATGACCAAAATCAAACTCTTTACAATCCTTCTCAAAATCTTTTATCCCTACAACATACTCGTTTCCGGTATCTGTTTCAATAACCCTTATCTTTTTAGCACCATTCTTTACTGCTAAATCGTAAGAGTATTTATCAATCCCGTAACCATCAATAATCCGTAACTTGTGCACCCTGCTATGCACCTTCTTAGTCAATACGCCTTTTTTCAATACGCCGATGATACTTCCATCTTGATTACGTAACAGCATCTCTCTCTCCTAAAATATATCATCCGGCAAACTGTCTTGAATTTCCTTTTTACCAAACCGAACATCATTAGCCCACATATCATAGCTTGCGCCACATGAGCCATCTTTTCTCTGATAGGTTCTTGGATTTCCCGTTTCCTTATCGGGTTTCAACTTACCTAAAACGGTAACCTGCTGACCGACTTTCAAATGCTCATTACAAGCCTCGGCTTGATTTCCCCAAACACTAACATTGAACCATAAGGTTTCCGCATTATCTCCAAAGCCTTCATTCACAGCCACGCTCAAAGTTGTTACCGCTGTTCCTTTTGGGGTATAACGCATTTCAGGCTTTTTACCCAAATTCCCTACTAAAACCAAACTATGAAACATTGCGAAATCTCCCTTCAAATTCCTGTCGGATTAATTCTCGAACAACTTCGCTCTTAGTCCGCTTGGTATCTTCGCTAATCTTTTCTAACATTTCCAATTCATGATTGTTTATCGCTACCGATAATACATAACCTCTTTTCAAATCTTTCTTCATTCCTTACCTCCAATATAATGATTTAGTCTCCCTTGCATACTGCTTGCCATACATCCCATGCCTGCTTTATCTGCTTCTTTTATAAATCGCCTCCATTCATCAATGTTCATTAATCCTTTATCTAAATCACTCAATAGGTGTTTTTTCCACCAGACAAAATGCTCCCAATTATTCATCTTGTGATAACTCCATAACCCTCAATATTGCTCGATATTTTTCAACCGCCAATTTATTCAATTCCATTTTCATGTATAAATCAGCCTCTTTCGCTTTTGCACTTTCAAGTTGTCCAATATCACCCTCTAACAATCCAGCAACACAAGCGTCTCGCTCTGTTTGATTTTTGCCTTCAATTTTACCATCTCGATAAAGCTCTAATTTCGCACCCTCTAAATCGTATTCATGAGCCCTTACACTCATAGCCTGCGTTCTGTATTCATACGCGCTATGAGCATATTTATCATAAACTGTTTCAATTTTATGCATTATCTCTTTAGTATCCATCCTATAATCCTCTCTAATCCGTTTTAGACCGTTTGTAAGCCGTTTATATCCATATTGTATATATTTATATATCCATAATCCCTATCCTCTCTTAGAATAATAGTCTTCTTTAATCTCATCTTTCATTTTCTCTACAACTTCTTCTGCATCCTCGTCATAAATCCAGCCGTTACCGTGACATTCCTCGCACTCAACCGTTTTCCATCTCGACCATCCATCATAAGATAGATAGGTCATCATCTCAACATAACATTCGCCCAAACATTCGGGACATAAAATCTCCGGATAGGTGAGGTCTTTTGCAGATACAGCCATCTCCTACCCCCTTTTCCATGTTTTACGTGCTTTTTCAATTCTGCTGTCAATCATCTCGTTATACATAATCATTGACTTAGCAGTTTCCGCATTGGCTACCGCAAATATCGAATCTCCCCATTCGGCATCATTAATAAACCTTCGAATTTCCTTATCACTGTATTTCGTTTTCTCCATCTCTGCCCATTTTGTTACTGCCTCTGCATATTCTTTACTCATCTCTACGTCCTCTCTCTTATATTGATAATACTATTATAACATACATTTCACCTGATACAAGGGTCAATTTTTATATCTCACCTTTCCATCACCATATACCTTTTCCAGCATTTCAAAGGTTCGATAAGCCAAACCCTTAGATTTTATTCTTGCGACATACTCCCATTGTTGGGTAATAGCATTGTAAATCTCTATCTCAAACCATTTTCTATTGCTCATTTGTTCATCCTCTCTCTCCACTCGTTATATCGACCAGCCCATTCTTCATCTGCCGGATATAAATCGTACTTCCAACAAAGCTCATGACTTAATTCGAATGGATACTCAACCCAACCATGCGCCGGTATTGTATATTCGCCGACCTGTTTATTTTCTCTAAAATCATATCCGTGCATTTCAATGAAATTCTCTGGTTGGCAACCAATTCCAGGCGGTCGTAAACGATAATAATATCTAACCCTCTTGCTCATCTTCATCCTCCAACATCTGCTCGATATAACCTTTTAGAAATATAAAAGCGTCTGTCTGCCCTAGCCAATAAGCCCTGCTAAAATCTGTCTTAGACCTAGTTAGCATTTTATCTTTTGACCTTGCCCCTAACATTACCGCTTCCCTCAATAGTTTATACTTCTTTTCGTAGTTCATTTTCACATCCTTTGCATAACTCCATTATAAAACCGTGTTCATCATTTGTCGTAAAGCCACAATCACCTGCCTCAACTTCCCAAGTGCCTCCGCATTTTTCGCACATTCTTATCGTGCCAGCCATAAACATTTCGGCGTGTTCCGGACAAAAGATTTGTCGTGTTTTACTAACAAATTCTTTACCACAATGAGCGCATTTATTTTCCATCTTTTCCCTCCATTATTCCGGCTATTATACAAGCCAATAACAAAAGTCCTATCCCAAATACATAAACTGCCATCATTCGCCTTTCTGAACAAAATCTGATTTGTTCCGTAACGTCTTGTGGTTATCACTTCTTTGGTTTAGCCAAACTGTTTTCACTACCATTCCTGATAACAAAATCACATGAACTAAATCGTATCGCCCATCATAGGGTTGCCTTGCTAATACCTTGAAAGGTCTGCCGTTAGCAACTTCCATTTCCACTATTTCTACTTGCGTAAAATTAATGAAGTCCGGTAAGTCCTCAATTCCCTTGACTTGCGCTTGCTCTAGTGAATGAGGCGAATACCGTAACTGAACGTCCACGTTCTTGATATCTAATTTTGGCATCCAAACTTGCTCGTTATACTTCCCGTCTTTCATCTCTGCTCTCTCTCTGTTTGTTAATTTCATAATATCATTATAACATATTTCACCCTAAAGTATATTAAAATAAGTTAATAGTTTCCCGATTTTGGGCATCAATTTCCTAATAATTGTGCCACCACATCGCTTTTTCAGGCTCTTCATACCGCATAGCTGGTCTATTTGACATATCTTTTATTTCCAGAACGGTAAAGCGACCGTCCCTTATCCTATCGAACTGGTAGGATTCAAATATATCTTCCGGCTTGAAATTACTTACCCAAATCGTAATCGTCTGCTGACTTACTGCATCCTCATACCTGTAATCCATAATATCACTAATTGACTGTTTGCTAAAATCTGTTTGCCTATCCCTGCCGACTTCATCCAATACCAAATATTTTATTTTCCTTAGCGAGTCCAATTTATCAAAATAAATCTTTTGTCCAGCATCCTCACTGTAACTGGCTCTCAAATCATTTATCAGGGTTGATACTTTTGTATATCTCGCCTTGTAACCCAATACCTGAGAAGCATAAACAACTGAGGACTTTGCCATAATCGTTTTACCATTTCCCGGATTGCCATAGAAGTATCCCCAACCAAACCCTCGTTCCAGAACAGAATTATAAACCTGCCTCATTTCAGTTACGGCTTTGGTCTGTTCGTAGCCTTCCCAATTCAATGTTTTAGCTTCCTCAAAGCTTATGCCAGTACTGACATCCCAATACTTAAATCTTCGATTAGGACAATCCTTCAATTTGCCAAAATCAGGGTCGTGTACTTTTGCGTCTGCGTTTACCTTTACAAGCCCAAACCCACCACAAATGGAACACTTAGGAACGCAATACCCAGGGTCGTAATTACTTTCAACCTCCGTTCTCCAATCTGGTTTGTCTTGCTTTTTCAATTTGCTCAAATGCAATTCGTTTTCTTTCTTCAACGGAGTCCTCTCTCTCTATGTGACAAATTTCTTTTAATATGGTTTCAGGAATAGGGGGTTTACCATCCTGCTTGAACCGCCAATCCCTTTTCCATTGCTTGCCAAAGCCCATTATATCATCAACCCCATAACCAGCATCTCTCAATTCCTTGCTTGCCTTGTATATCCTACCAGCGTTAGTTTTTATTTTCATATCTAATTCAGTAACTTCCATTAAAGCACCTATAACTTCTTTATGGGAGTTATTGTTGGCTTTCTTTTCTTTCTGTAATTTCTTTTGCTGTTCCTGCCATTCAATAAGTGAAATGCCAGCCGAAGGCTGGTTAACCTTGTTTTCTTCTGTATTTCCCTCTGTATATTGTCCTTTTATTGCATATAACGGTGGCGTTATATTGGATATAACGGGGGTGTTATATTGCATATAAGGCTCTTTATTGGATATAACGCCCTCTTTTTTATCCTTACCCTTGCGAACCTTCTTCATTTTCTCTTTGTTAGCTTGCTGTTTTTCCTGATATTCTTCTTGTATAGTTTCATCGTTTACATCAGGCATAGCCGATAATTGATATAATGTCCCTTCATTTTTATTATTATTATCAGCAACCTTAACTATCAATCCATATTCTATTAATTTATCAAGGGATTTAATAACCGTTGCCGGAGATAACCCTGTTCCGTGGTCTAATACATTTCCCTCTTTACCCTCAATCCCATTACAAAACTGGCTTATTGATATTCTGTCTGTCCTTTTCTGAAATCCAAATATACGCCTCATAGCATATAACAAAACCTTTATTTCAGAATTAGATAACATATGCAAATATTCATCTATGTAAACATTAGGTACTTGAAAACTGTTTGGTATAAACTTTTCATTCTTTTTAGTCATTCCAACTCCAAAGCGTGTAAATCAATATATTTTAATGTATTCTCTATTTCTCTATCTGATAAAACAAACCATTCCCCGTTTACTCTTTTATCATCATATTTTTTATGCAAATATTTTTCCCTATCTTCTGCTTTGTCTACCATTACACATTTAAGAACTTCTCCCTCAAATGGAGGTAATGTCATTAAATCCGATAATCTACTTACTGGGCTTTTAGTTATACCAATTTTGTAATATTTGTCTGCCTTTACAAGATATAGATATTTGGGTTGTGTTTCTTTCTCCACTTTACTATTTATATATCTCCGTTTATTATCTTTTGCCCTTAATTCCTCATTATATATTTCTACAAAATCATCATCTATATTGTTATATAATTCAGATAACAGCGACAATATTTCTTTTGACCTTTTTATATCTAACATTTCCCCTCCGTTAAGTTTCAAAGCATAAAGCTCTTTTACCTCGCCATCTTCATAAACCACATCAATAGGCTGGCATACATAAACGTTAAAATATCTTGCAAACGGCTTAAAAGAATCCACTTCTAACTCCAATATAAAACTCCGCCGTCAAGGTTGGACATCTGACTAAGGATGACCTCGAACAGCGGAGTTTTATAGTCCATTATATCATCCTTAGTCTATATCCATTATAACATAAATTACTTGCTAATTCCAGACAATAGGTCGTCCATCTTTTGCTGTCCCTTGCTCATAAGGAACGCTGACTGAACTCCGGATAATTCTTTCTTGGCAAGTTCGGACACCACATAAGCACCGCCACTATCGGGCTCGGGTGATAGCCATTTCAAAGCCGCATTCACCATCTTCCCATCAACATCATTCAATGACCTTGCGCCAAACAAATACTCTTGCGCATCGTGGCGGATGTCATTGTCTGAAAATTCCTGACCTAACAGGATAGCCAAGAACTTGCGTTGCTTATCACTTGCTGGGTTTACATGTTCCAACATAACCTGCAACTTCTCTTTCAATACATCGGGCTTGTAAGGGCGTCCATCTGGAATAGCTGGTTTTACAGTTTTCTTTACTTCTTGACTGGGTGAATTTCCGTCGGTATCTTCATCGCTGTAAATACCAAACATTGAAGCTAACCCATATCGTCGGGCATAAGTGATTGCTTTACCAGCTTCTTGAGTAGGATTTTTGCTGTCAGCGTCTAACGGCATCAGGAATCGTTCTGAAATCCATTGTCCGCTTTCGTGCATAATCACATTCTCAACTCCCACATACCAACCATCACTAATCGGTAACTGAGAAATTGAAATACCTTCACCCTTTGCGGCTTCCTTATAAGCCTGAATAACCGAGCCTAAACTCGCATACTTGCTCTTATAATAGGGGTTCACGCTATCAAATTCTGCTGGTTTCATTTTAGCCTGCACCCTTGCCAACGCTTTTGCCAATTCATTGATATTTTCGCTTTTATTCATGTTCTATAATCCTTTCTAAGCTGTCTAAAACCGTTTCTAAGCCATTTATACTTATGTTATGTATATTTATATATCTCTCCTCTCTAAATACTTTAGAATGGAATTTTGCCATCTTCCTCCTTTTCTGGTGGGTCTAATATTTCATTACAACGCTCGCAATACCAGTACTTTTGGTCAATTTCTTGCAGACCATGTTCACTCATATAACGGGTTGTAATAACTTCACAAACGGGTTTATGTTCTGGGTATTTTTCCATACATACGTTTTTCATCTCTGCCTCTCTCAATAGTTGATAATGTAATTATAACATACACTTTAGTATTTGACATAACCAATTTCTTTTGATATAATACTGTTAGTGGTGGAAAAAACATTCCATCTCTACTCTCTCTGGGCAGTGCCCCCCTCACTGCCCAATTTCTTTTTTACATCCTTAGCAATAATAGTTGCGTTCCATCCTAATCCTCTCTGCTCTCTCTTTGTTTGTTTATAATATCATTATAACATAAATCCCCTAAGAAGTAAACAGAAAAGATTAAAATAAGTTAATAGTTTTCCCCTTAAATACGAAAAGCACCAAATTAATGGTGCCTTTCGGAGAGAAAAGAAACTACTCTTTTAGCTTACGGGATAGCGTTTCAAAAATCAAGCTATAAATACCCGTAGCGAAAAGTCCTAATCCTAAGCCGCCTGCGGCATATTCCAGCCAATCAATACCAACAAAACCTTCCACCGGAATAGCAAACACGAAGCCCATCACAAAACAAAAGACGGTCATCATCCATCCCTTATACCAAGGCAGGGGCTTCACAACACCTTTAACAAGCTCTACAATGGTCATCAGGAATGCAACCAGCTCAGGATTGCCACTAATAAATGCCGACAGCATATTAAAAAACTCAAACACCATTTCAATCATCTCCTTTCTTATCTTATAAAAGTCTAATTATCAACGCAATCACTTCTGCAATAATGATACCATAAATCACCCACTTTCCCTTTTTAATATCTTCTTTCAATTCCTGTAACGGTTGAATTTTATTTAACAAATCCACCTTGTCAGCTTTCGTTTGCTCCAACAGTTCGGCTTTATCTGTTCTAATCTGCTCGACCAATCCCTTTTTATCAAACGTCCCTAACAAAGCCTCTTTAATCTCTTTAATATCGCCGCCGGATACACCTGTAAATTCCGAAACGCAACCTTCAATATCAGATACTCGATTTAATAATGAGCCTTCCGGTTTGCCGTTGCCAAGAATAATAATTCTAAGTCGCTCAACCTCTGCTCTTAATTCCCTCCGCTCATGGCAAGCATCCATTCCTATCTCATACTGAATATCAGCAAGGGTGTTCAATGCTTCGGTGTACGATTTCATCTTCTTGACCTCATCGAGTCGTTTTCTGATTTGCTCTGCGTTTCTCATAATCTTACCTTATCAAATGTATGTCCGACATCAATAAAATTTTGAACTCTTGCGTAGAATCGCTCTCTATATCAACAACAAGCGACGTTTAGCCTTGCTTTGTGAACTGCATAGAATATCCTTATGAAGCGGTATATAGAGTATTGAGGACATTAAAGGTTGCTTTTCTGGTAAAAAACTTTCCATCGGAGGTCTCAACATACCCCTGAACTTGCCAAGCACCCGTCTGGTCAATGTCCCCTGATACGCTAACGTACTGGATGATGCCATCCGATCCGTCCGTGTAGAAGGCGGCGGTCATTTTCTTCTTCGTGCCGTCAGGCTTCTGAAAGTAGATATACATCACGGTGGCGGTGCTAACGTCAATCACCACGCCAGCCGTGTCTACAATTTCCAATCTGAATATCGTGCCGATGTCGTTGGAATGCACATACGTTGTCATTATGAATTATCCTCCAATTCTGCGTAGGCGGTCAGCGCGACCACCTTCGCTAATTCTACCGTCAGCGTGACCACCTTCGCCAATTCCACCGTGAAAGCCGCGACTTCCGTGTATTCGATATTGACTGGCATTTATACCTCCTAACTGATGCCCAAATGCTTTTCAATCCGTTCTACCCTCTGCTCAAGCGTAAGGGGTTCGGGGGGAATTGGCTCAACGTTCAGGAAATCAAGAAGCTGGCTGTAATCACCCTGGAAATAGTTCAAGTCTATCCCCTTAGATTGTGTTCCAAACTTGTTACCATCTCCACTGCCGGTATACTGCCAAATCGTCCAGTCGTTCCAAATATTAGAGGGCATGTAGTAAGGCGCTTTCGTAATGTTCTGCGCCCACCAGGAATAATCCGCAACCCACAACGGATATTTGTTCATCCAAGATAGATTTTCAGTCTTAAACCTGCTAGTAAACCATTTGGCTGTATAAATGATTGGCTTGCGCCCGGTTGCGCCTTCACATCGCCTGCACCACACCTGCGCTCGCCAGGCATAATCCGAGTAGTTGGTTACGCTCGGCTCTTCAAAATCGAGGACTGGTGGAAAGTCAAAATCAAAACGCTGATACCGTTCTAAATAGAAATCGGCTGCCACGGTTGGATCAACCGAGTATTGCAACCAGTGATAGCAGCCCGTCAATAATTTTCCTTGTTCAAATGCTGCCTTACAATATTCCTGGAAGCGACTATCTTCAAACTGCAGTCCTGTACTGCGGTTGGCATCTGTTGCTTTTGTGATCCAATACCGCGCACCAGCGTTATACATCTTGGTGAAGTCTATGTCACCAGACCAATGAGAAGTGTCACACCCTATAACATGCTCTGCCATTTTAATATCTCCCTTGATTGTCACACACGATAATAAGCATTAGAGCAATAAGTCCAAACACTGCTATCTCCATCAATATCATCGTCACTCCTATCATGTCTTCGGCAACTCCTTCTTTATTCTCTCCCTCGCAGCCAGCCAAACCTCTTTTTCGATCTCGCCCGCCTGCCATTTAAAAAACAACCCATCAGCTTCGGCTCTGTACCGCGCTTCCCGTTCCTGCCGGATGCTCTCACGCTCCAGCTCAATCTTGATTTCCTTCCACCACTCGGCAAGCTGTTTTTCGGTAGGCTTTTCCACGCCTTCGGGCCATTTTGTGATTTTATTATTTACAACTTCCCAGCCAACATACCCATTTTTTGAGAGAATTTTCGCGATATCCATCAGCCCGCCACCTCCAGTAGCCCCAGGGCAGAAACGCCTCTAGCCCAACCACCTCCATTAACGTCGCCGAAAGTGCGGTTAATATAAACCGTTCCTGTCAATTCATAAACATTAATTGCGTGTAAAGAGTATTCAACCGAGCTGACAACTCCAGGCGCATATTTAGCAAATATCATTAGCGATTGGGCGACATAGGATCCAATTCCACTTGATGTCAGCCCGCCAGCGGTAACAGGAGTCCTACTCCCAGGACTTGCTCCAATGGGTGATAAAGTGCCGCCAATCTCAAACGCCAACCCGCCACGCCCAAGGCTATCGGAGTGGCCTAAAACACCAGCCATACCAAGCAGGTAAACCGAATTTGCCGCGTTTGACAACGCATGACTGATACTTAAGCCGGATATTTGTACATTTCCATTAGCCGCAAGACTAGCGCTATGCGTTCCTGTAAACTCGGCGTATTCGACAGCAACCACGCCCCCACTCTCCAGCCTGCTCAAAAACCGTACTTGGTTCTCAAGCGACTCCAGCTTATTCATCAGATTCATCAAATCGGTTTCGCGCGCCATTATAACTCGCCTCTCAATCCTATTGATAACGTCTCGACCTTGCCGCCGCTCATAACCTGCAAAGGTCTCACAACCGCGCTGATCTTGTCAATGTGACAGTCTACGGTATATCCAAAGGCGGTAGCCGTCACCAGATCACCGAAGCCGTAGTCAATGCCAAAGCGTAACCCGCGTGTGTCCACAAGGTTTCCCGTGAGCGTTCTAACGGGTCGATGTTTCTCTAGTGCCTGATAGCCACGATCCTCACGCTCCGCTGTTGATGTCGTATTGCGAGCGTCCACCCAGACCTCACGCCGGTTATACGGCGAGGCTGATGTTCTGGTGGTATCCTCAAGCTCAGACACAACCCGATCTGCGGCTTCGCCCTCGCCGCCAGAATAAGCTAGGTTGCGTTCTTCGCGCCGGTCAAACAGGATGATTTTAGCGTTCTGCAAGTTGCCATACTGAGGTCCAACAAGACGCAAGCCTGCGGACCCGCCCTGACTGTGATCCTGCCCCCGTTGGCCCGTGTATGTGCGAAACTGATATGAGTTCCTACTAACCATCACAGTATCAAACGCAAGATAGGTTCCTCGGTCTGTGGAAAGCTCTGAGATGTCCTGACACGCTCTGAGAACGTTGTCACGGGCAATAGCCATATCAACACTAGGCCCAAGGCTTAGATCGCCCGCTACGGTGATGTTAGGCACGTCTCGA
>Ga0172381_10006082_pt1 | contig 12153 bp, 15 predicted proteins | sample Leawel6488metaG_FD_119754 | JGI IMG/M metagenome (GOLD analysis project Ga0172381, IMG submission 119754) | Leachate microbial communities from a municipal landfill in Southern Ontario, Canada - Leachate well 64-88 metaG | ecosystem: Engineered > Solid waste > Landfill > Unclassified | place...
ATTGGTTGGTAAAGTCTTCACCTCTCGGCATGCGATTCTCGGCCACGCATACCACGGGCCGGTCAGCACTACACCGCGCGTCAGCGTTTCCATCCAGCGGCAGTACACCACGAGGGAGAGCCAGACAATCTGGCCTGGCGGTTCGCGATGTGGTGTGCGGCGGATCATGTCAGGTCAGCACCAGGATCAGCGGGAGTAGGGTTAGGAGGATCATTGCACTTTCAACCGTTGCAGGGCATAGTTCATGGCCAGTTCCCGCCACTCTCCGTCCGCAAGGCTTCTCTCTGCTTGAAGGTCGGCCTTCTGTTGAGTGCTCAGTTTTTGGTGCCTGAACTTCCAGGCGGCTTCGCGTCGTTGAAACGCTGCCCGGAGGTCTTTTAGCGTGACACGTTTCATGCTCTCCCTTTCTTCGCCTTCTTCGGACTTTCGCTGCTCTTGATCCACTTGTCGATGCGGCGTTTCACCCGCTCACTCTCGGCATCACTCAAGAACCCGTGGATGTGCAACATGGCACGACAACACGTGATGCGGTTGCTTGCTGGCGTTGACTCCCACGCTGGCGATATGTCGTTTGGTTTCATGCTCTCCCTTTCTGCCGGCCGGGCCGGGCTACTTCCTTTTCTCCGCTTCTAGTCGCCGCCTCTCCACTTCCTCCTCGTCGATCTCGAACGCTCGCGTACCGTAGCCCTGCTTCCGCATCTCTTCCAGAATGGCCTTGGTCGTCGTTTTTCTGGTGTACTCCATCGCGACGGCGAACGGCCTTGACGGCTTGTTCATCCCGCCAAACACCTCGCGCACCCACACCGTTGCACGGCCAGCATTCGATGCGTCGAAGTCGATTCCGCCGTATCGGTAGGAATACTCGCCTCCGCGACGAAAGGCAGCTTGCACCTTTTTCGCAAACTGATGCTGCTCTCGCTCCCGCAGCATGTGCTCCGGCATCCCAACAATCGGCTCGAACGACTCATTGCCCATCCGCAAAAGTCGGTCGCTCCCGATTTCACGTAACATGCACTCGGCGTCCCCGAGCACCTCGACAACATACGCAACAGCCCAATCGTGAACTTCACGGGCAACACTAGTTTTGCACAGCACCAACATACCCGGCTTCAACCGTGAACCGTCCCACGGCGCGAAATGCACAAAGGCGCCTTCGCGACCGTCCTGCTGATAAGCCGCACTTCCCTGCGACCAGTTCTGGTGATATGGGCCAAGCGTATTCGTAACGCTCAACTGGTGAATGATCGACATAAGAATGCGTTCTTTGTCGGTTGCCATTGCTGTATTTCGCCATCGGCCTACCATCGCGGGCGAGCCGGCCGTGCTCTCGCCCGCGGGTCAATCATCCTGCTCAAGGTCATCCACCAGCATGTTGCCAAGCACCACTCCGACAATCACGGCCGCAATGAAGCAAGTAACAATCACGCCGGACACCAATGCTCCGCTCATCCTTCACTCCTGCCCGTGGGGCTCACGTGTACCGTGGCTACAACAGGCTGCCACAATTGTGTTCAGCGACAACGAAACGGTTTTCCTCGTCATACGTAATATCAAACTTGATTTCGTAGTAGCCTGGCCAAAGCAAGCAGATGGATTCCTTTGCGAGCCACCAAACGACCCAGCACAACGTAAGCTTGAATTTATTCATGTTCTTACCTCGCTCCAGCCCGTTGGGCGGTTGGGGTTATAGGTTCGCAATCTGATTCATCTTCCAGGTCCGATAGTCCATCTCGACTGCTCCAGCTTTGATTGCCTTCACTCGTCTTGATGGCACAAGATCGTAATGCGGGAACCGTACCTTGTCTTGAAACCACCCTCGCTTCATGCCGACGACTTTGGCGATGCGGTGCAGTTCAGCTTCGTCGCCGACATCGCACCACATATGGCACCACTGTCCCTTGTTGCGAGTCGCCACCCGCAGAGCTTGCCCTATTAGCCTAGCAGTGGGCCAGACGAAAATTGGGTCGACGTAGACGGCCATCGCTCACTTCCTTTCCTTCAGTTTCTCAAGGCACTCGGGGCAGGTCGGCTTTCGTTTCACGCCTCCACCTTGCAAGATGACGATCATGCCACACTTCGTCGGCACGTTGTCTTGCCCATCCGGCGGGCACCTGTTCACCTTGCACGCACAATAGCCCTCGGCCGGCTGACCTTTCTCCGCGAACGGTTCTCGCCACTTCACGCACCAGACTTTCATGGCTTGACCTCGCTTTGCTTCAGATACGCACAATCGTCGTCGTAGACCGGCTGGAGGCGCTCTCGGTAACCCTCGCTGGCAGCTAAGTAAGCCAGACTGAGCATCCGGCCAAGCCTCCATCGCAGTTCTGTGTTGTCGGCTTTGAGTTGCTCGATCTCCGCGGCCTGCTTGGCGATGACGCGGTCCTTGCATCGTGGGGACTGATATGCTGGCAAGTCGCCGTCGAATTTGTGACTTCCACACTCCCAAGCAACACAATCCGAATGACACCCGCCTGCCGCTCCGCACCACAGGCAGACGGGTATGGGCTGGTCGGTCATGGCTTCTCCCTCACCACTTCGGCATTGTTCTTGCGGCACCAATCCGTCCACTCGTATCGCCAGAGGTATTGCACCACGTTCTTCCGAGAATCTCTGCACCGTACCGTAAGCCATGTCGTTTCAAGTACCGTCCGCGTGACGCGCACACCGTTAATACAAGTAACCACCGAGTCGCCAGCCTGCGGGTCAGTGAGTGGGTTGTGGTCGGTCATGCTTCACCAGATCCTTTCGCCGCTTCGGCTGCCTCTGCGCTATCGAAGAACTGCGGACCATCCTCAGTCCTCAGCATAAACACTGCCGGCAACTCGTGGAGCGGACGAAGCTCCACAATGTCGCCGATTTCGTCGTACTCTCCAACATCCGCCGGTGATCTGGCTGGCGATTCTATGTCGCGGTCGTCCCAGTACCAGTTAACTTTGGATAGCCACTCCACCTTGCATTGCAGACACGGCTTTCCTGCCACCTTGTCGCGATGGTCAGGGCACAAAGGCAGGCGGTCTACAACGCGGGCCTTGAGGGAGAGGACGGCGTTCTTGTGTTCTAGGTCCGCGATACGAACAGCCATGCCCTCCTTCATGGCTTCATAGCAAGCAACGGCCTCTTCTAGTTCCTTGATCCGCAGCCGCGCGTAGTGGTAAGACTCCGCGAGAATCGTCGAGAACCGATGACTAGAGCCATCCGATTCGATACCGAACCGCTCAACATTGCCGACCAAAACATGCTCGCTCATCCCGTCACGCTCCTTTCGCCGCAAGTGATTTCTTCGCAGCGAACCGATACGCCGCGTAGTCCATCACAACATCGCCCGGGGCAAGCTCCACGTCGTTGGGGTAAGTCAGGCATGATGTTACCTAAATTGTAAGCCATGGTTTGCCGCGAATCTCAGGATTTCCCTTCAACTGCGGGTCTTGATCATATTCATTGGCATCCATCCAATCATTCATCGTAGTAACAATCTTTGTCAGTGGTTCAGCAGGACTTGCTTTCAATGCCTTTAGCAAAGCGTAAGTACAAGCCCCATTATACCTACCTTCGATGAAAGCATCGGCACTGGTCTGGTCTGTATCACACCCACTAATGAGGGCTCCGTTAAGGTGCTCGACAGCTACAGACAATCTAGAAGTTGTGGCCCCTCTAAGTTTAGCTGCCTGCACACTCCAAGCTAGATCAAAAGGCATAGGGAATGATCTAGCTAATTGGTATTTAACCACTGCACCAGCACGGGGTGGCAACTTCCTAGCCAAGTCACCAGAGAAGCAACTGTCGGCAACCCAATTGAAGACAGCACCTTGAGGAAGAGAATAGAAATACTTTCTAAAGTCAATATCTGTGATTGCCGTGTCTGTAGTGAAGTCAAAGTCAACTGGGCATATACAGTCATGCAGTTCTCCATTAATCAACATTTCCGTACCATGGCTGCTATTGTGGAAAAACATCCTATCGCCAATCTTAGACGGCTCAATGATACAATCATAGAGTGAGTCAATGATGTTTTCACGAGTAGCCCTCTCATCCGTGAGCACTGCAATTTCATCATGCTTGAAACCACAATGGTTGACTAAGAAGTTTGCCATATCTTCTACGTCATTGACACAACCTTGCAACGGCGCAGAGGGGTACTTATTGATACCAACCAACAATGCTCGATTCGCCATTTCAGTTCTCCCAGAAAACACAGTAGATAAATAGTAACAGTGAAACTACCATAAACCCAATGACAAACAGTCCCGGCCCATAGTTATCCACAGCTAACCTACCTTACTGCTTGATAAGACGGTGTTCGGGAATTGCATAACACGCAGACTCCCAACAATCCTCAGCATACACCCTAAAGAACATTTTGTAGCTAGGGCTGTACTCCTTGATTAGCAACGGTATATTCCACAAGTCACTCAAGTGGTGGTAAGTACAGATAGCCAAGATTGGCTGGTGCTGCTGAATAATGCCTTTTGCTCCAGCCAAAGCTTGTAGCTCATGTCCCTCAATGTCCATCTTAATGTAAGTTGGCTTATGCCCATCCAACAAAATATCCAGTCTCTCACAAGCTATTATACTATTGCCGCTATTAAACACAAATGAGGTAACACTGCCTTCAGATTCAAATGGTAAGTAGCCTGTCTTGTCAGACACAGCAACTAGTCCTGGATAGAAACGCCCAGGATTGTTACTCAGTCTTAGGTTGGATGCGCATCGACAAAGATTGTGATAGTTGCTTGGGTCCGGTTCAAAGGCGTGGTATTCCCTAAACTTACCACCAGTCTTGTAATATAAGTCACGTAACGTATCACCATCGTAAGCACCACAATCTACAAATACCTCATCTTCTTGCAGTTGAATCAAGTCTGGTGGAAAATAGGTCTGCCAAGCTGGGCAAGGCTGCGGTAGACAACCAGAAGCTAAATCCATATGCCAAAGCAACTGGCTATTGTAGTAATCCCTAGATGTTTCATCATCCCACAAATCAGAAACAGCAACCACAGATTCTCTGTTCTCTAGTATTGTCTGGTTGTCTTTCTCTAGACAGTAGAAAGGCAAAACAGAAGGCATGTAATACCGATATAGACGAGTGAATGGAATTACTTGTATACAACCAAGGCTGTGTAGTTGGCGAATGATTGTAGAGTGGTTGTAAACAGCCACTGAGTATAGAACATTCACAACACCGTATCTTCGTACGGCCTCTTCTGGCGGCACAACAGTTAGCCTATCAACAACCGTATACCACAGTCGTTGACTGTTGTCCATGAAGGCTACTGGTTCAGTACCGTTAGCTCGCAGGTCAGCCAAAACCTTTCGTCCTAGTAAACCTGCACCAAAGATCAAAACAGGAAATTTCGGTTTGATTGGTGATTGAGTCATTAGACTTTCCTAATACCTAGTACATAATTGTGATATGTCTAGAAGAAGACGAGCAATTTGTTGTTTCAGTTTGGCATTCTTCTCTCCGTGCTTCTGAGCCACTCGCTGCCACTTCTGCACTTCTTGGTTGCCCAACAAGCCTTCTGCATAACCGGCTTTGTACCTAAGACAAGCCCAGTAGTTAGCCTCCTGTTTATTCGCAATTACAGACTCTAACATCTGGCATCTGCGATTGAGACGACGATTGGTCTCTCGCATCAATTCCAACTCAGTAATTAACTCTTCTGCTTGGTCCATTAGACTCTCCTAAAACTAATTTCTGGCTTGAACAATTCCAAGTACTCGCTAGTTTCAGTTTCTTTGGTTGGGATGATGATGGGGTAGAAATCAACAACTCCCTCTTTAGCTAAGGCAATTCTGTCCTCCTTGATACCCAAAATCACAGCAGCCCAATCAGCCATAGGTAGTGAAAAAGCTGTGCGCCCCTTGTCAACGTAGTCTTGAACTTGTTGTGCGGTTAAAGCAGACTGTGATGCTAGACGATGTAAGAATTCCAAACGTCGTTGAACGATCTCTGCCATAATCTTATGTTCTTTGGCGTACAACTCTTTAACCGACAGTTTGATCAGGCCCTCTTGGCCTCCGTCTGGTCGTTGAACAGGCAGTGACATCCACAGAGTTGGTTCTATAGACGAAATACCCATACCATTGTCGGCACAGATTGGGATGTTTCCACTTGTATCTGACAGATACCAACCATCGGTGACTGGAGATGCCCAATGATTTTGTGAAACATACCTGGCAGTGCCTTCATCGGTAAGTACCACAGTACCATCGCGTGGCGCAGTTACAATCGACAGCCAATCCATAGTTTTCTCCTTTGCTGGCTAAAACCCGCACGCCTAGCCTTAGTATAGGTTTTTGCGTTTTGTACGTTTTTGCTATTTACCTACTCGTCTATACCCATTATACTATACCCTGGAGCACCCTACTATAATATATATATATATAGAGGGCAAGTTAAAAGTTCAACATTGGATTAAGCCAGCTTCTTACCAAGGTTGAGTCTCTTAGGCTTTCTACCTACCAAGTGGGCTAGCGATGGTCTAGCTAGCAACTCCCCTGAGATACGCGGTATAGCATTGTGATCTAGGTATTGCTTGCTCAAGTCAATACCAATTGAATTCCTACCAAGACTGATGGATACACAACACGTTGTTCCACTACCGATAAATGGGTCTAACACAACGCAAGGTACAACATCAGCATTGCACTTGCAGGTAGGCTTCCAACCAACAGTTTTCACGTCTACTCCTGCTACAGTGTTGGCACATGAATTGCCAGTACCATTCTCCCCTGTACGCTTGACATAATCGTTGGGTCGCTCTCTGGTTAGCTTCTTCCCTTCTACAACCCTTACCCAAGGGCCACCACACCTAGCACAACAACCCTTCTCACTAGTACCTGCCTTAATGCAAGGTTCAATCAACTTTGGAGGATAGGTTGCAAAATGTGACCCGCTGTAGCCTTGACTAGAAACGGTCCACACAGACCGCTTGTTACTAGTAAATATCTCACGGTTGCCAATTATAGTGTTAGCTCCAGCCGACTTACGACCTTCCTCATCATTGTAATGGTAACCAGACTTTTGTCTATTCAGGTGACTTTCAGTAGCGGGGCTTTTGATTGCCTCAGCATCATAGAAGTATCCCATCTTCTTTACAAACAGGAAAATGTACTCGTGGGATTTGGTGCAACGATTCCTAACTGACTCTGGCATCGGTGAGGGCTTATGCCAAATAATGTCCTGACGTAGTATCCAACCATCTGCTTGCAATGCCAAAGCAACCCGCCATGGAATACCAACCAGATTACCACCACTACTGTAGGTATCACCTAGATTAAGCCACAAAGTTCCGTTGTTATGTAATACTCGGTACACCTCATGAAACAAGGTAACCATCACCTGTACGAATTGTTGTGGCGTTGCCTCACTGCCGATTTGAGCATCTGTTTTCTTGGCTCCGCACTTAGGGCAAATCTTCCAGGAAGCAACAATTCTGCTACGTTCATTTTCAAACTGACTGCGGTGAACCCCACCTGGGGTTAGATTGTTGCTGCGCATACACTTATGCAACACCTCAGCTTTTGTTGGTTGATGGGGGCAATCGAGGTTACTACCAATCCACTGTGATGTTCCGTAGTCCCGCAAACCCCAGTATGGTGGTGAAGTGACAACCATGTGAACTGACTGGTCTGGTAATTGCTTCAGTACATCCAAGCTATTGCCTTGGTACAATCGAACAGTATTATGATCTGAGGTTTGCCAATAAGGGACTAGAGTTTTCGTTGCATCAATGCTGGGCAAGATTGGCTCCAATAGTTAATGAATAATCTTCTCTGGAGTATCGCGAACCTGACGTGATCGTGGGTTATCGGTTATCTCTACCTCTGCCCGACAGATGTCTAACGTACCAGGATCAATGCGGTGGGTACGTTGAATTACCTGCTCTGCATCGTTAGCGCAAGGCGCGTCTAAGGAAGATACCCTTTGCTTAACGCCTTGAGCCTTGAATTGCAGTGTGTATGAAGGCATCATCTCCTCCCTTACTCGTCTTGTACAGTTACGTCTTGATAGAGTTGAAACATCCGGTCAGTTAGACGCCAGTGGATAGCCGTTGACAACGATTTCTGTTGCTGTACTTTTGCCTCAAAAGGCTCTGCTACCTCAATCTGTTTTAGGAACCGCAGCATATGCCTTAGCTTATCCTCACTACGCCCTAGTAGCAGACCTAGCTTGCGTACAGGCATCCCACTACCGGATTGGTACAAGTGGTTAGCAATGGCTAGGGTTTGTCCCCGTGACGTGTCTAAGGCCACCTGCTTAACGCGGTTCATTACCTTCTCATCTGTCTCTGATTCGTTAAGCACCAAAGCCAAGCACTTTGCAGCCCTCACTAGTTGGCTAACCAACCTTGAGGCAAACTCTCGCTCAGCTACCTCCTCTTGCCTTATACTGGGTCTAGCTCGCATATGGGCCGTAAACTTGCCTAGTCGAGTACAGAGGCGCATAGCCCACTCCGGCATGGTAATTGTACTCATCTGCTCCTGGGCAATCTCTCGCAGCCAGGTTACGTAACCGCCCGTTAGTTGCATCGCGTAGGCTAACTCAGGCTCGTATTGACTCACTGGCTTGCCGTTGCTCTCTAAAGCCATGTTACGCTCGGTGCGGTTAGCCACCCGCCACAACACTTCATCTTCTAAATCATCATCTATTCGGTCCATGATTACGCAGTCTAAGAACCGCTCACCCAATTCACTACTATCAAGCGCTCGTAGACTGTTAGTACCACATAGAATCCAGGTCATGCGAATGCCCTGGTAATCCTTACCCATGTTGTTACGGTAGTGAGTACGCGCCGTACAATCGTACAAGTCACGTGCTTCACTAAGAATTTGGCTAAGGTTGGGGCTCTGCAACAGAGTATCCCCATCCTTGGTAACTAATGTACGTCCAGTTATTAGTGGTATGAGACTGTTGTCCTCACCGTCTTTACCGTCCTCTCGAAACCCACTATGAAACCCGCGAATACTGCTCTTAGCCACCACGTAGTCTGTATTGACGCTAACTGCTTCACACAACGTACTCTTACCACAATTGTGATGGAAGTAGCCTTGCGCCCAATAGTTATTCAAATTCGGCACATGAAAGTCATAGTAGCACTCGGCACCCTCTTGGATAACAGAAATGATTTCGTCTTCAGCGATTCGCTCTGGCCCCGCATCAGGTAACAGAGACCCTTGATAATAACGCGGGATTGGCGACTGACCAGCGCGCGCAACTCTGTTTTTGATTTCGCTTAGGGCTGAATAACCAGGGGCTTCCCAGAATTGATGCCCCTCCGTTACGTGCATCTCAGCGCCAGACTTGAAGTTGACTCGATACATGGCTACCGGAGGATAGATCACTGGTGGGTAGGCTTCAGCGATGACCATACCATTGCGATGGAATGAACAGACATGGAATGGTTTACGCAACCTATGCCGTTCTTGGACTGTCAAGCTTGTCTTATCAACTGGATCCCAAATTGGTGTATCTCCGCGCAGACAGGCAGCCGGCCCAATCACCTTGATCCACAACTGGTCACCAACACTCTTCGTGCTGGCTATAGAGGCTAGCATCATTGCCAAAGCATGATCCAAACCTGGTGTCCACTTGAGTGCCTTGCGCCAAGCATTAACCAACTCTGAATACTTACTGCAATGAATACACTCCAAAGCCTGACCGCCAGGACCTTTCTTCGGCTTATCACCAAACCACTCATCCGGTGCAGGTACAACCTTCTTCAGTAACGTACCTAGTTGCTTGATCCTGCCAGCAACATCAGTTGCCAGGTTTAGATGGTCTCTTACGTCATAACCAGAAGGCAACTCGGGGTCGTAACCCTCTGGTCCCCACTGCAAGAAGTTGATTTGTTCTGGTGGTACATCTGCGGTATACAGTAGCTTGGCAATGCGCTGCATCCCAGCATAACCAGCCGGCATTGAAACCACCCCTGTCTCTTTATTCTTGCGTGGGTGGTCATTCTGCACCATGAGGTTGACGGTCTTGCCGGCAAACAAGCTAGCCCACTTAGGATGGAATACCGTACAACTTGGTATGGCCAGCACGTTCGCCTCACCAGCCAAGCTACGCTCAGGGTTGGCTGTAGTTACCAAACTACCATCCTCCCCGTGTTTTACCCCCTTGAGCATCTCCCACAACGCCATACCATCCCAGCAGCCTTCGCACAAGTACACAGACGTTTTATTCCTGTCGTACAACGGCACCCCGTGTAATCCGTGCTTCATGCCCGGAGTAGGTCTAAGCCGCTTCTTATCACCAATGTCTACGTACCTGTAGAGTTGGTCCAAAGACCCTTTTGCCGAATAGCCAGGTATCAGCCAATCATGGGTCAATACCGACCGACAGGCGCCCCAAGCCATCAACGTATCTTCGTAGAGCAAGCCACGGTTTTCCAACAAGTCTGCATAGTCAACTGTAGCTTTATCGCTTAAGTCCCATAGCTTGCGTAAGAAGGCCAGCAGGTTACCCCCGCCCTTCTCGTTGCCTTCCCCGCAAACCCAACAACGCCACACCCCCGTATCTAAATTCAAACTGAACTTACCTTCACGACCACACCAGGGGCATGTTCCTTCAGATTGTCCTTCGTCTGAACTAAGATCCAATCCATGGAAACGGTAAGAATTTGCATAGTTAGTCTTTTCATCTTGCACTCGTGGCATATCACCCTCTCAACCTCTACGTTGTCATGCTCCCTAGTCAACCACCAATCAGTACTGCCTAATCTCCCAGAAAACTGTATTCATCCCCGGTACTGTACCCCAGCATTTTCCGTACGTAGAAAATTCTACAGCGTGTCCAGGATACTCATCCAGCAGGTATTCCAACCACTCATAACTACGCTGGCACAAGTACCGCTTCAACAACATCAGTGCCGTCAACCCACTAACAGACTCTGCCTTCTCAGCCAAAGCGTCACGCATTGGTTTCGCTACCTGGGTGTAGTACAGGTAAAGACCCCAAGGCGCACGCACCACTTCGCCCTGTATCAGCGTTAACTCCGTGGGTGCCATTGCACTAAGATAGAGACTCTCTGACTTGACCCCACTATTTAGCAAGTCATAGAAGGCAAATTCTACCCCATCTTCATCTATATTATACCACGTAGCCCCACCAGTAACTCTATTGCGTAAGTGGTACTTTTGTCCATCACCCAATGGGTGTTCAGCAAGAAAGTCTTCTACCCTAGCCCACGTTGGTGAGTGGTTGCCGAACTCACCTAACTGATAACGCCTAACGAAATCAGACTTTGTCAATACTGATTCCACCATTAGGTTGTCTCCTGTTGCATACCATAGCCGGGCATTCCCTTCTTCTCCCAAGCTTCGCAACGCTTGAGCAGCCAGTTACGCCCAGCAATCTTCCAGTCGTCTGCCCTTACTCGCTCGATTAGGTTCAAGGCTCCCTCGTTGTCGCGGTAGCTGCGACGCTTGTGCCGACGAAATGCAGCCATCATCGGCTGAGCCACGTCACGCAGGAATGGCTCTTGGAAGTCTCCATCAATGCAGTCAATGAATGCAGCACACTCCTTATCAAACCTAGCTTGGTCTTGAACCAATGGAATAGAGTTATTGAAAAGCAAATCTTGAGTTTCATATGGATCTGCTCCTGGGTGCTCTCCGTGGCTTGAGCTTAATACTTGCAAATCTACGCTGTTTTTTCCGCAACGATAGCAAGGCCGCTTTAACAATAACACAAGATCGTGCTTTTTATAGTCTGGATGGCAATTAGAGCATAGCATCAACGGTCGATACTCAGCTAACCACTTCTCTGGTTCCCATCGCTCGGTGTAGCAATGCAAGTTATTGGAAAACTGATTGTAGAATCCTACCTCAACTCCCAAGCAGTTAGCTACGTACTCCTGTAATACAGAAAAGGTAACTACGTTCGTTCCCAAGGTTCCCCAGATCAAATCATTCGAGCGGTTGCAAACCGTCATGTCTAAGAATTTGTAGTCTGCTGGAACGTCGATACTGGCTCCCCACGGAGTTACTCCACCACTGTCTTGCGAGTCATGGTTAGTTCTGATAGAAAACATCACAGACAGGTTGCAGCAACAATCTTTCGTTTCATCAATCTTCAGCAAGTCATCTTCGACGTTCCACATTTGCAGCACACAACGACGTGACTCAGGCTTCCTACGTAGTTGGTCG
>Ga0172381_10006083_pt1 | contig 12153 bp, 16 predicted proteins | sample Leawel6488metaG_FD_119754 | JGI IMG/M metagenome (GOLD analysis project Ga0172381, IMG submission 119754) | Leachate microbial communities from a municipal landfill in Southern Ontario, Canada - Leachate well 64-88 metaG | ecosystem: Engineered > Solid waste > Landfill > Unclassified | place...
AATAAAAAATCTACATTTGCTACATTAGGAGCAAGTAATCATTCGGAGCATGATAGGGAAATAAATGATTATTATGCCACAGAACCCAATACTATTGATGCTTTATTTAAGATGGAAAATTTCGAAGGAAATATATGGGAATGTGCATGTGGAGAAGGGCATTTGTCAAAAAGGATGATAGAATTAGGTAAGGAAGTTATATCTACTGATTTAATTAATCGTGGATATGGTATATCAGATATAGATTTTTTAAAACAGACAAAAAGTCATGGTAATAATATCGTAACAAATCCCCCTTATAAATATGCACAAGAGTTTGTGGAAAAAGCAATTGAATTATCATCGAATAAAATTGCCATGTTTTTAAAATTAACTTTTTTAGAAGGTCAAAAAAGACGTAAAATGTTTGATAAACATCCTCCTAAATATGTTTATGTATTTTCACAAAGAAAAAAATGTGCTTTAAATGGTAAATTTGAGGATACAGGTAGTTCAGCAGCGGCATATGCATGGTTTGTGTGGTATAAAGATTGTAAAGGAGATACTACAATAAAATGGATATGAAAAATGACGAAATAATATGGAATAAAATTAATACAAATTTTTATTGTGAATGCGGAAATAAATTGACAATAGTAGATATTGCTATTGCTCGATTGAAAGAAGATAAGGAATACATTGTGTGTAAATGTGGTAAGTTATTTAGTATAAATCAATTATATGATAAGGAGATATAAAAATATATGACAAATCTTTCAAAAGTAAAATATTGTATAGAATTTGATGGAGGGATCGAAATCGGAGATAATAAAGATGGTAAATATAAAGTTATAGATAATAAATATATAATAGATGTTAAATATGATAAAGTTGGAAATAAAGAAGCGTTTAAAATTTATTGCGAGGATACTGAATATAACACTAACAAGTGGTACTGGTGGCAGAAGCGTTTAACTAATTATGTATTGGAAAAAGGGTTCAAAAAGGTTATATGGGTAATAACTTATATTAACCTTGATATAGAAATTGTTAAGGAATTTGATAGTCCTATTGATTATCCACAAGATGTTATTATTGCAGGGGATTATTGTAAAGGATGTATCAAGAGAAAGGAATGTAAAGAATTAAACAATGCTATTATTGGAGATAATGCTGTAGGGGAATTAAAAAATGATGCTCAATTAATGAATACATTAAATATGATACAAAATAAAAAGAAATTAATAGAAAGCATAGAAGAACAATTAAAAGAAAAATTATATAAAAGAATAGAAGAAAATAATAATTGTTTGAAATTGGAACAAATGGGGATACAGTTATCAAGAAAAGATATAGATAAGGATTCTATAAAATATAGTGTTGCAAAAGAAATAGAAAATGGTAAATTGTTGGATGATGATGTTGTAACTATAAAAATTACTAAATTAAAAGAAAAATTAAAAAAGGATAAAATATTGGCGAGTAAAGTTATATTTGAAAGAGTTCCGTTTAAAAAGGAATTACAAATAGATAATATTAAAAAATAAGTTAAGGGGTATATATAATGATAATGAACGATAAAGAGTTTGTTAATGAAACTAAAAAACATATATTAACGGTCGGTAAGTATATAAATATATGTAGCAAATTACTTTTTGAAAGAGCAATAACTCATGATCAAACAAAAATGGAAAATCCCGAATGGGATATTTTTAAAGAATATACTCCCAAACTTGCAACATCTACCTATGGTTCTGATGAATATAAAATATTTTTAAAAGAAATGAATATTGCTTTAAAACATCATTATGAAAATAATAGACATCATCCCGAATATTATGAAAATGGTATAAAGGATATGACTCTTATTGATTTGGTGGAAATGCTTTGTGACTGGAAATCGGCAACATTAAGACATAATAATGGAGATATAATAAAAAGTATTGAGCAAAATCAAAAAAGATTTGGATATTCTGATGAATTAAAACAAATATTGTTAAATACAATAAAATTAATTGAAAAGGAAATTGTATAATTGTTGTTGACACTATAATTAGTAATGAGATAATGTATATAAGAATAAGATAAGGAGAAAATAAAATGTTGGAATTACCGAAAATTGCAGATAAAATTGAAACAAATATATTTATTAATGAAAGTCAATGTGTTCAAGACATAATATTGTTGCAGGATAATCCATATTTTAAAACATTAATGTCATGTTGGATAAGAGAATATATAAGAAAACAAATAGAAAAAAGTGTAGATTTAATTCCGTGTGTTGTTAAGGCAACAGAGAATAATATGTGGTTAGTTAAAACTTCTTATGCAAAATCTATTAAACAAATAACAGATGAAAGTGTTATCTTTATAAATGAATGGTTTGAAAAAAATGATATAAATATTAAGGTAGGAACAATATGAGCGAATTTTTAAACGATAATAAAATGTATAAAATGGCAAGAGACATGTATGATAAATATTTTAAGAGTTCGGGAATGACCTTTGACCAATATTACCTTCAAATTAAGGATCAATTAAATATATATTATTCGCTCCCTGATGAAGATAAACGTAAATTCTTAGATACGCGTATGATGTTATTAGGTAAGGCAGAACGTGAAATAGAAAAAATAAAACGGGATGTATATAAAATGAAGGATAAAAAATAATAAAAATGAGGGTAAACTAAATTATGCCAATAGGACAAGTATATGAGTGTTGCAATGAACACATAACAAGAAAAATGAAAAAATTTGCAGGGCAAAGTGGTGTTCAATGGTCTATATATGGTCATTATATTATAGTGTCTGATGAATTAGATTTTAAGAAATTTAAGTTTATACCAAAAAAATATTATTTAAAGAAACTTGGAATTACCGAGGTTAAAAGATGGCTAAACAATGATTTTAAATCTGAGGTAGATTATAATCCAGAAATTATAAGGTATTGTTTTAAATTAAAGAAAAATAAAAATAATAAAATAGTGTTATATATATCGGGCAAGAAATATAAATTAAATTATACTATACATGCCATTAGATATTTTTATAAGAAGTTGGATAAGACATTTTTTGAAAGAGATTATAATCTTTATTATATGGATGAGAAGAACATGAATAACAATGAAAAGTTTTCAATAGCTAGTGGTGAAGCTAAAGTGTTTGATGTAGATATGGTAAAACAGTTTGAAGATAAATATGATGAATATAATGAAGAGAATGATTATATACCTTCTTATGAACGAAAAAGTAATTCAATAGATTTGTTGAGAATACTTAATGGGCCTGCATTAAATTTTGAAATATTTTATGAGCATTATTTTTTGAAATTAACAGAAAATCAAAAGAAGATAGTAGCATTATTTTTATTAGGGATAAGAATAACTGATATAAGCAGGTTTTTAAAAACCACCCAAACTTACATTACGTTGGAAATTGGAAGACTTGGAGCAAAGATTAAAAAAATATATAACAAAATTAACATTAAATTTATTGGAGATATATCGGAAGTTAATGACAATGTAAAAGATAAGGATATAAAAAATGGCAAGTAACAATGAAAACGAAATAGTAATTATAGATAATCCATTATTATTGCCTACAGTTATTAAAATAGATATAGAAACTATGATGGAATATGAAGATATGGATGTTGAATTAATTATGGATATGATTAAAGGCAGAGTATATTCATATGTAGAAATAATGTTTAGCATAGATGATCTTTCGAAATATATAGAGGATATAAAACAAAGACGTAAAAATAAAATAAATTTACCTATATCTCCATCAGATATGGTATTATATGGTAATAATATGGTTCGGGAATTAGACAAATCCAAAACTGTGGATTATAAAAATCATGCTCAGGTATTGGATTATTTTAAAAAGAAAGCTCTAGAACGTATGAAATTATTGGAAGACACTCAAACAAATAGGAAAGAAATAATAATAGAACTTGAAATGATGTTTATGAGATATATGGATACCGCTGCGAATATAATTGAGAAACAAGAAAAGTTAAAGTTAAATATGAGGGAATCAAATTCATATAAGCCTTATATAAAAGAACAAATAGACAAGTTATTTATTGTATTAAAATCAGTGCTAAAAAATAACCTTGATAAAGAATTATATAAGAAAATAATAGAAGAAATGGACAGAATAATGAAGTTATATAAATTTTAAATAAGTGAGGCAGAAATATGAAATATAATAGGGATATAATATATGGTATGTTAAGATATTTTGGGGACAAACAACCTCACAAATACTATGAACAACATCAACTTTTTATGATGAGATATAGTAGGGATGTCAAAAAGAATAAAATAAATATAATAAATCTTATGAGGTATTTAGTTCATAATGGGTTAATAATGGGATATGGAGATGATTTTTGTAAGACATACTTTCCTTTTAGATATTTTATATTAACTGATAAAGGGGATGAATATTTTAGATTATTGCAAATAATAAGAGGGGGTAATTATTCTTATTATAAATATGGGGATAGAGATAAGATGAAAGGGTAATATATATTTAAAAATATATTTAAAAAGTTAGTTATATTTTTGTATTTTATTAGGGCATTATGATATTTTTGTTGTTATGTTTATTGGATTGGATAAATATATTGTAATAGGAATATAAATAAAATCAGGAGGAAAAAGGAAAGATGAAAAAATTTTTATTGGCAGTAGTAGTAATGGCAATTGCAATGACAGGAAATGTATATGCTGTAGCGGGACTTGGAACTGCGGCTATAGCTCCAACAGCAGTTATAAATGGTCAGACAGGAGTTTTTGTTTCGATGACCGTAACCGCAGGAGTAGGAGGATTGGCATCGTTACAGTTTATATTACCACCTGTTTCAACGACTGAATCGTTTACTATAACAGGAGAAACAAACCCAGGGTACATAACTGCAACGGCTGAAAATGGAGCAGTGGTAAGTATTACATTGTCCAGTACACAAACGGGAACGGATAATCAAGCATGTATATCTTTTAGCGATGCATTAGATGCAGGAGAACTTGTTTGGGTTTATGTAGGTGGAACAGATGAAGGGTTAACAATAAACGGAGGAGGTACTTATACATGGGAAGTATTAACTCTTGACGTAGGAACTGATTGTACTGGGGCATTAGATATTGTAACGCAACCTGAAATGCTTATTGAATATGCTACAGAAACTGTTACTCCGACATTAACACCAACATTTACTATAACACCGACATTTACTGCAACGGCAGCTGCAACAGTAGTTAAAAATGCAAGTTGGCAGGGATTATTTTATGATTTAGCAGGAAATACAAATTTAGCTGCAACGTATTATTACATAAAAGCATCCGCATGTGCAGGTAGAGGAGACATAACAGGACAAGCACAGGGTGTTTTTTCGGTAGGACATACTTTAGTAAGAAAATTTAATTCAAGTTCAGGGTATAACCAAAATGTTAAAAGAATAAATTTAATATTGACTCCATCAGTAAAGGCAACTCAGGGAGCATTATTTGCCACTACATTAACAACTTCTTATACACCATTACTTGATGAAGCAGAAGGACATTTGAATTATGCAAAAGAAATAACGGCAACTTCAAGTGCGGCCGCAGATAAAACAAATGTAAAAATAGAAATAGATGTTAATAGAATAGCAGAAGTAAGGGCATGGGTTACTGATAATTTATAAATTGATAATAATATAAACATAATACCCTATAAATATCTTCTATGGTATATATAGGGTATTAAACGAACTCATATAAAAAAGTATAAATAGGAGCAGTAATTAAAATGAAAAACAAAAAAAATAATATTAAAAAATATTTTATAATATCTTCAATATTATTTATAATATTTGTAACAAGTTGTTCTACAATAGGAACAACAATAAATAACGCAATAGAAAAAAATACGACAGATATGATTAATGAAGCAATAGATAAAACCTCTACAATATATGTTGTAAAAAAAGGGGATTGTTTATGGAAAATTGCAGGTAAGAAAGATGTATATGAAAATAATTTTTTGTGGCCATTAATTTTTAAAAATAATAGTGAACAAATAAATGATCCCAATGTTATTGAAATTGGTCAGGAATTAAAAATAATTAGTCTTTTACAGACTGTTGCAAGAGGAGAACAGGAATATATAACAAAGGCAATAGAAATAGCACAAGAATATAAAAAATAAGGAGAAAATAAAATTATGAATCAAAATATTCATGAATTGTTAGAAGGTATTGAATTATATGTTGATAATATAGAAGAAAAAAATAAAAATGATAAAGTTGCAGATGATATTTTGCCAAAAATACAAGAAATACATAAACAATTAGGGGAATTAGATATATCTATAAAAGCAAGTAAAGAAAATGTAATAAATGCTGATGTAGAACGTTGGAAAAAGATATGGTCTGAATATGGTCAGGACAAAGAGTTTTGCATAAAAGATATATCTAATAGCGATGTAAATAATCCGGAAGAATTTTGTTCATGGATAGAAAAAATGGCAAATAATCAAACTGTTGCAGAAAATAACGAAATGTTTGTTGAGTTTTGGAAAAATCATATAATTGAAAACATAACATCTAATATTAAAGCAGATGTATTAGAGTTATATAAAGAACATTTATCTCAATATATAGATACTGTTCCAGAAATTAATGCTTCTAATACGGAAGAAATTGAGAAAAATTTTATAAGTTCTAAACAGTTTAAAAAATTTAATGAAATAGTATTATCTACATTAACAGAAGGATTGAAATTAGGAACAATTAAGAGTAATGAATATGATGAAGTAATTGAAAAATTTGGAATAAAGGCAACAGAAGAAGATATAAATAAATTGGTTGCCGATGATGACCCACAACCATCAGAAATACCTCCTGCAGGAAAAAAATGGGTTAAGCAACAAAATAAATCTACAAATAAAATGGAGTGGGTTTTGATAGACATTGTTTAAATTTTGAAATGATTTGAAGGGATATAATATGAGATTAAATGAATTAGAACAAAAATTTTCTAAGGAGTTTTTGGAAAAAATATTAAAAGATTGTATTAGTATTGCTCAATTAATAAGAAAATTGAATATAAAAAATACGGGGGATAATTTTACTTATTTAAAAAAATTAATAAAAATATACGAAATTGATTGGGATAATTATAAGGGCAGATATGCTCAACAGGGTATCCCTAAAACTGAGGAACATAAAAAAAAGATTAGTATTAAAGTTAAAGAGGTTATGTGGATTCCTGAAATAAGACAAAAATTTTTAAAGGCTACAAAAGAAGCACATTTAAATCCGGAATATAAAAAAAAACGTTCTGAAATATCCAAAAAAGTTATGTCTGATGCAAATATAATTAAAAAAATATCCGAAAAACTTAAGGGAAGAAAATTAACTGCTGAACATATAATAAATATAAAAAATGCAATAAATACCCCCGAAATTAAAGAAAAGATACATAATGAAAAATGTATTTTTCATAAAAATAATAGTAATTTAAAAAAAGACAAAACTAACGAAGAATATTATGGTGTAGAAAAAGCGAAGGAAATATCTAAGAAAATATCTTATACGTTAAGTAAATATTTTGACAACAATAAGCATCCGCAAAAGGGCAAAACTTTTGAAGAAATGTATGGAGTAGAAAGGGCGAAAGAATTAAAAAGAAAAAGTTCGGAAATGATGATTGTGAAATTAAAAAATAATGATATTTATAAAAACGGATTCAGGGAAGATTTAAATAAATATTTTAGAAGTAAATTTGAAGCAAATTATGCAAGATTTTTAAATTATATGGATATTAAATGGGAATTTGAAACAGACAAATGTGTGTTTAAATTAAATAACGGAAGAAGATACGTTTGTGATTTTTATCTGCCTGAAACTGACGAATATATTGAATTAAAGGGGTATATGCGTAAAGATGCAGAAGAAAAACTAAATATGTTTAAAAAAGAATATCCTGATATAAAATTTAAAATATTATTTTTTAAAAGCAAAGAATGGAAAGATATTGTTGATATGTGTTGTTTGAATATAGTTAATTGGGAACATGATAAAAACTATAAATATATCGGAAGATATGGATATGAGGAGAATAAAATTGATATTTGATAACATATTTAAAAATAATATTCCCATTGAAAAATATATATTGTCTACATTAAATAAGAATAAAGGTAATGTGGATTTAGCGTTTAATGAAATATATGCTAAATACCCCTTTCTTAAAAAATCTTCTTTAAAACAAATAATAAATGAAATATTAGTCAATGAAATAAAAAATAATAAAATTACAGGAATTTGGAAACAAATAGACAAAAAATGGAAGTTATATAATGTAAGTGAGGAGAATAAATCCTCGGATAAAAATGGAACAGAATGTATTGTCAATAATAAGAAAGGAGAAGTGAAAGGAGAGGCATTACCATGGTCAGGTCCGGAATTACCTGCAAGTAGTGATCCGAGTTCAATGGGGGACAATTTACATACTTATTCAAGACCCCAAGGTCAACCAAGGAACCAAGAACAACCTGAACAAGTAATGAAACATGATGTATATGAAAATGATTATGAAAGGATGCAAATGGAGTATGATGAATTGTTTAATGCAGTAATTAATTCTGTTTCAAATGGTACTGATATAAAAAAATTAAATGAAATGTTATTGGAAGAATTATCTAAGACTTATGGCAGTATGATTGTAAAATTGAAATTAAAAAACGAAATTTAAAAAATAAAAATTAAAGGGAGAAACATATCATGTCAGAAGAACAAAAGAGTAAAATAGTTAAAATTAAGGATATTAAGGATACAATTATTTGGAAGTGTAAATGCGGAACAGACCAGGAACCTAAGTATATATCATGGAACTCTGCTAAAAAAGAAATGATTACAGGCGGAGATGGTAGGGCTGCTTTATTTTGTGATGTATGTGGTAATCAGATAGGTATATTTTCGCTTGAAAATGAGGTAGTAGTAGACAAGTTGCCTAAAGTTCAATAAATAATATAAGGTGTTTTTGGGGAAGGCAGGGAAGATAATAAATATCTTTCCTGCCTTTTTTATTGTTAGTTATATTTTTGTATTTTATATAGAGATATTGTTATATATATAATTATATATAAAGGGAATAAATATAAAAAATGGATAACATGAAATTTACAATAATAAAGGCAATGATTATACGTGGTTTTTCGGAGAAAGAAATATTTGATGTTATATCAGGATCATTTGATTTTGTGGATGAAATAAAATCTTATTTAGTTAATGAATATGGATATGATAATTGGAAAGAATTTGTAGACATGCAAGAAAATGGTCAATGTCAAGAAATTGCCTATAATATTTCAAATGAATTTCCAAGTGTAAAACATGTAATGGGAGAAATAGAAACAGATGAACCATATGAAGATGAATATGGAGATGAACAAAATTTAAAGTTGCATCATTGGAATATAATAAATGACCAATTATATGATTTTTCAAAAAATACATTGCAAGGTTTTGTTGAATTTGACGATATTTATGAACCTGAAATTATAGATGATAGTATATATCATACTATTACAATAGAAGCATCAAATAATAATTTAGAACAATATTTAAAGGGCAATAATATCATACAAATATATAATAATAAAATTGGTATAAGGAATATATCTTATCCAATATCTACTAAATTTTGGTCCATGTTACAAAATGTTAAGAATGAAGTATTATTATTTTCAAAAGAATTAGTGGCAGAAGCACAATTTGATATAATATCCAAAATACAACAAGAATTTGAAATTATTAATATAAATAACATTGATATAATAGATACTAACAGCAGAACAAATCAAGTCATATTAAAAACAAAAGATGGAGTTATGAAAATATCTAAATTATATGGTGGTATAAATTATAATGGCAAATTATATTATTATAATGTTTCCGATATGATAATAGGATATATTGGTAAAGATGAAGAAGATAATGTTTATATGAAAATAAATGATATTAAATATTTGATAGTAAGTTAAATAAGGAGAATATAATATGCCAGATGATAATAAAGAAATAAAAGATATAGATAAAAATAAAGATAGTGTGGTTGATACCAAAGAGGTTATGAAAAATATTGATGACCCTAAAGAAATAAAGAAAAAAAGCGAAAAACAAAAAAATAAATATTGGAAAAATATCGCGCTTTTTGACCCTCTCACAAAAACCCCCAACAGAAATGCTTTTGAAATTATAGTGGACAATTTTAAAAACGATATAAAATATATGGGGATTACAGACATAGATTTTTTTAAAAAAGTCAATGATTCTTATGGGCATTTAATAGGGGATGTTGTTTTAAAAGGTTTGGCAAAATTTTTAGATGAAAAATTAATTGTTACAAGATTCGGCGGCGAGGAATTTACAATATGTCTTATTGGGGATGAGTTTAACACTGAGGAAAGCACAGAGGAATATTTAAACGAATTAAGGGAGCAGATATCACAATTAAAATTTGATAATGGTAAAGGTGGAAATTTATCTATAACTGTATCGCTGGGATATACAGAATTTATAAAGGACGTAGATGTTAATGAATTAATTAAAGATGCAGATTGTGCTCTTTACGTGGCAAAAGAAAACGGTAGAAATTTAGTAATAAAATATGTAGAAGGAATGGATTGTACAGGGCACAAAGACAACGAAGATGGTGAATTAATTAAGAATGAAGATGAATGTAAAAATTGTAAAGAAGAAGAAAAGGATAAAAAGGAAATATAAATAATGGATAATATTAACTCATATTATAATTTAGATAAAGATGATGTTGCTCCCGATAATATTATTGATCAATTTAATATATCATATAATATTATTAAAAATATGTTACCTGATGGTCAGGTAATAAATTTACATGAAACTAAACCAGATTATTATAAATTTCCAAGATTTTTTATATATAATTGGGATGATATATCAGAGGGTATACAAAGTGATATATATCATGCAATTGCAGGATGCAAATTTGCCGATGCAGAATATGATGATGGTGGATTAGATGTAATGTTAGATATGGGAAAGATAAGGGCATCGCAATCAGAAGAATATTGGATAACAGATAAAGGTGAAGAAATAGAAGCAGATAGTTATAGACATATAATGTATATAATGGATAATATATATGAATTAAGCAAAAAATATAAAGAGTTAAAAAAATATATTGATTGTGATGCGGAATATATAGCAGAGGGAGAGCATGATATAATAGAAATTATGATAGAAAATAATTGGATAAGAACAACATTAAACGGAAATGATGAATTGGATATAGAAGTAAAAAATAGTAACAATTTATTTGATGGAAGAGTAGATAAAATAATATCTCATAGCAATATTGAAAATGTTGTAATAGATATTCGTAGTTTACAAACTGATTTTAGGTTTACAAAAGAAGAATATAAGCAATATGGATTAAAGGATTTATATAATCAAAGTAAGATAAGGGCAAGTTCACCAGATAAAATAGATATTGGGGAAGGGATAACATTAGAAAAAAGGGTGTTAGATGAATATATAAGTGTAATAAATAGTATGATTAAATCAAAATTAAATATGACGGAATTAGAACAATTAGAAAGAAAAAGACAAAATTTACATTATGAATTATTCGGGCAAAGTGGATTATCCGAAGAAAATTACGATATGTTTAGAGATGTTACTGATATGTTTTTACAAGATATATTTGGAGAAGACATATTAAAATATAGAAAATATGAAGGATTTGATGCGGACGTATCAAATGAATGGAAAAAAGAAGTTGAGAAAGAATTAAAACAAAGAAAAAAAATAAAATCAGATAACTCTAATATTTATGAAAGTTTTATAAAGTGGGCATATAAAAATATACCCAAGAATGATACGTTTTGGGGAGCATTTAAAGATTATACTAAAATAATAAAGAAAATGGACAGAATGACAGATAATGGGAAATTAGAAGAAATGGACGAAGAAAGAATGGATTTACATAATTTGTTAAAGAATGATATAATGGAAAATTTTAACAAAGAAGAATTGAAAGAATTGTTATTAGGAAATAAACGCTCCGATGATAATGATTTATATATCATATTGGGTCCATGCATAGATGCAATGGCAGAGGAAGTATTGGATAAA
>Ga0172381_10006085_pt1 | contig 12150 bp, 8 predicted proteins | sample Leawel6488metaG_FD_119754 | JGI IMG/M metagenome (GOLD analysis project Ga0172381, IMG submission 119754) | Leachate microbial communities from a municipal landfill in Southern Ontario, Canada - Leachate well 64-88 metaG | ecosystem: Engineered > Solid waste > Landfill > Unclassified | place...
ATAGGGGCAAGACAGTTAGTTGTGCAAGAAGCGTTTGAAACGATAGCCTCTCCAGCATATTTTTTATTGTTTACACCATAAACGAACATTGGAGTATCATCTTTTGATGGGGCAGACATGATCACTCTCTTGGCACCAGCTTCAATGTGAAGTTGTGCGGTCTCCTTGGTAAGGAAAAGGCCGGTTGACTCAACAACGTATTCAGCTCCAACTTCACCCCACTTAAGATCAGCAGGATTCTTCTCAGCTGTTACCCTGATAGAATTTCCATTAACAATAAGCTTGCCGTCTTTCACCTCAACAGTTCCATTGAATTTGCCGTGAACTGTATCATATTTCAACATATAAGCCATATAATCAACGCTGATCAAATCATTCACAGCAACAACCTGAATGTCGTTCCTTTCTTGCGCTGCACGGAAAACCAAGCGGCCGATACGACCGAAACCATTAATACCTACTTTAATTTTGTTCATATTACAAATATTTATTAAATTAACATCTCTTAATCCAGCTGCAAATATAAGTACTTTTAAACAATTCTCCAGTCAAAATTACTATTTTTGCACTTTGAATTATATTTTCATGAATTATTAATTATATGAGGAAGATTCTGATTACTAACGATGATGGTGTTAAATCCAAAGGTATTTCACAACTTATTGATATGATGCGCCCGTATGGCGAGATTATAGTTGTTGCGCCTTTTGAGGCTCAATCAGGTATGTCGGCTGCGCTTACAATAGGTAAACCACTTAGACTTACCGAATTAAGAAGTGATGTTGGATTGAAAGTTTACGCCTGTTCAGGAACTCCTGCCGATTGCGTTAAAATGGCAATGAACCAGATATTCGTAGGCAAATTACCTGATCTCCTCGTATCTGGAATCAATCATGGATCCAATGCCTCAATTGCATCGTTATACTCTGGCACACTGGGAGCTACAGCAGAAGGAACTGTGTATGGCATCCCATCCATCGGCCTTTCCATCTGCTCACACAATCCTGATGCAGATCTGACAGGCGTTGTCGTTTACGGCAAAAAAATAATTGATTATTTTTTTAAGAACCCTTTCAAATCAGATACGTTCCTGAACGTTAATTTTCCTAACATTAAACCTGAGGAGATCAAGGGAATAAAGTTTGCACACCAAGGCAAGGGTCAATGGATCAAAGAATTTGTCCAAAGAGAAGATCCTTACGGATTCAAATACTACTGGATGACAGGTGAATTTTTCAATCTTGAACCTGACAACGATTCATCTGACAATAATGTTGTGGAAGCCGGATATGTCAGCATCGTTCCTCATAAGATAGACACAACGGACTATGATGAACTGAAAAGATTAGAATCAATCTGGAAATTATGAAATATTACATCATTGCCGGGGAAGCATCCGGAGATCTTCACGGCTCTAACCTGATGAAGTCTCTTCTGGAAGAGGACCCTGGAGCAAATATCCGTTTTTGGGGAGGTGACCTGATGGCTGCAGTTGGAGGTACTCTTGTAAAACATTATAAGGATACGGCAGTGATGGGAATTATGGATGTGTTGTTCAAACTTGACAAAATAGCAGCTAACCTCAAGTCTTGCAAGGAAGACATACTTGAATACCATCCTGATGTAGTGATTTTAATTGACTACCCAGGGTTTAACTTCAAAATCGCAAGATTCGCCAAAACACATGCCATAAGAGTCTTTTATTATATTCCTCCGACTGTCTGGGCCTGGAAAGAGTGGAGGTTGAAGAGCCTTAAAAAATATGTGGACAGAATATTCATTATCTTTCCATTTGAAGTTGAATACTATAAGAATAAAGGGGTAAAGGTTTTCTATTACGGTAATCCTTTACTGGAAAGTATTGCTTCCCAGAAGTTCAACGCCGAAACTCTTGAGGAGTTTTCAATCAGGTGCAATCTGGGCAACAAACCAATAATTGCATTACTGGCAGGCAGCAGGCAGGCAGAGATTAAATCCCTGCTGCCACTGTTTATAAGGCTCGAGGATCGTTTTCCAGAATATCAGCTGGTAATAGCAGGTGCACCGTCAATTGACAAGGAGTCATACGATAAATTCATTGCAGGAACCGGAATAAAGTTACTTTTCGGTGAGACATACTCCTTGCTCAGATACGCAAGAGCAGCTGCCCTCTGTTCAGGAACCGCAAGCCTTGAAGCGGCCATTCTTAACACTCCACAGGTGGTATGTTACAAAACCAGCCATTTGAACGCACTAATAGTTCGTTTGCTCATCAAAGTGAAATATGTCAGTCTGACAAATCTTATTCTCAACCAGCATACAATCAAAGAACTTTTACAGGAAAATTGTACTGTGGATAACATTGCTGCTGAATTAAAAAGGATTCTTGTCGATAAAGAGAGAGATAAAATACAGAAGAAATACGATAAGCTCAGGAAGCTGCTTGGTGAAGGTAATGCCTCGAAGAATATAGCAGTAGCCATGATATCTGAACTGGACAAAATGATGGACGAGACAAGGTTCGTAAAATATTACAGATCTCCTATGGGCATGTTCAAACTTATTGCAGATTCTGACTCTCTAGTAGAGATACGCTATATTGATGATGACAAGGCAGCACTTGTTGATAATAGTTTACAGAAAAGTAGCAACTGTGTGCTTGAAGAGACTACAAAACAACTTGAAGAATACTTTGCTGAAAAGAGAAAAACCTTTGACATTCCAATAAAGCCCTCCGGCACTGATTTCCAGAAAAAGGTATGGAGTGAATTGGTACGTATACCTTACGGAAAGGTGCGGACCTATGGAGAGATTGCTGTATTGATTAATACAAAGGAAGCCGGAAGAGCAGTTGGAAATGCATGCAGATTGAATCCGTTGCCGATAGTCATACCTTGTCACAGGGTAATCGGCGCAAATAATAAGTTGACAGGTTTTAATATGGGTCTTGACAAAAAGAGCTACCTTCTTGAACTTGAAAAAGTCTATGACAACTCTGATGTCAATCTTTTTACAACAAACATAAATCAGGAACAAGGTAATGAAGATTAAAGCTTTCAAATACCAGGGTGCTGGTAATGATTTTGTCATCATTGACAACAGAAACGGCAATACGAATCTTACTGCTGATAACATCCGTTTCATCTGCCATAGAAGATTCGGAATTGGAGCGGACGGACTAATGTTGTTAGAGAAAAGTGTTAAACATGATTTTTCTATGAAATTCTACAATTCTGACGGGAATGAAGGCTCAATGTGCGGCAATGGAGGCCGCTGTCTTGTTGCTTTTGCCTATCACAATGGAATTAAAAAATACAATTTCGAGGCTATGGATGGGGAGCACAATGCCAACGTACTTGTAGGTTCTCCTGTCAAATGTATTGTTGAACTCGCAATGATTGATGTCAATGAAATAAAGGAATATTCTCCTAAATCGTACTTTCTGAATACCGGATCTCCACACTTGGTCAATTTTGTCGAGAAACTCAAAGATTATGATGTTATCGAGCAAGGCAAGTTTTGGAGACATCATCCTAATTTCGTCGGAGGAACAAATGTTAACTTCGTACAAGGGAATTGGGGAAGAAGTGCAATTCCAGATGGAGTTGACCTATATGTAAGAACATACGAAAGAGGAGTCGAAGACGAAACATATGCATGTGGAACAGGTGTTACAGCCTCTGCCATTGCCTACCACAAATTATTTCAAAAAAACCTTCACCCTTACGGAACAGTCACGACAAGGATTCAAACAGTAGGAGACATTCTGGATGTCAAGTTTGACTATAACGGTGGAGATAGCTACACAAATATAAAACTTACAGGGCCGGCTACTTTTGTATTCTCCTGTGAAATAGAGATTTGAAATGAACACGGCGATTTTTCCCGGATCGTTTGATCCATTTACTCTCGGACACCTTGATATATTGAACTCTTCACTTAAGCTCTTCGACAAGGTGATTATTGCGGTGGGATACAATGTACAGAAAAAAGGGTTCTTCACAATAGAAGAGAGACTCACCATCATAACCGAGGTGCTTGGAGAAATACCAAACGTTGAAGTTGTCTCTTATACTGGTCTGACTGTAGATCTATGCAAAAAACTTGAAACAAAATTTATTATCAGAGGATTGAGAACCACAACGGATTTTGAATTGGAGCGGGTTGTCGCACAGGCAAACGCAAAGATGGCACCAGAGATTCTCACAGTATTTATCCCATCAGGACATCAGTATTCTTTCATCTCTTCAACTGTTGTCAGAGATGTACTGATAAACGGAGGTGACGCTTCGCTCTTCCTTCCAAAGGGTATTGATATTAGCAAATTCGTAAAAAATAAATGATAAGAAAGGGCTTATTTATATTTTTTCTGTTTTTAGTGACCACTGTAACTTCCTATGGTCAGGAGAGAGAGAAACTGGACAAATATATCGACAGTTATCTTTCAATGACACCACTACAGACCGATTCCATTATCGTTGCCTGTGATTATCTTATTAGATTCAGTAACGACTCTCTTATCAAATCCCATATTGCAGGATATCTTTTCAACAAATTCCAGAACTCTCCGATAATGGGAATGGAGAGTGTAGCCATATATATTGCAAAAAATTATTTTTTGAATAAAAAAATCCTTTGGCAAGGAGATGATGATATGATCCTGCTGCGTCTTTTTGTTGAGTTCAACGAAAATTCTCTGATCGGGATGAAAGCCCCGGAACTCAATCTCATTGATACTTCAGGCTTCACACATTCTTTACATGCAATGCAATCAGAATATTCAGTTATATTTTTCTTTGATACTGATTGCTCCCAATGCAAAAAAGAGTTCCCCGTCCTTAAAGATACAATAGACAAATATTCCTCCTTTGGAGTAAAGGTATACGGTGTATATACGCAATCTGACACTAATGCTCTTAAACGATTTATAAGATCTGAATTTTCTGACAACAGATACTCAGATACATGGACTTTTGTCTGGGATCCTGAGTTTAAAAGCGGATTCCACAAACTTTACAACGTTCTAAAAACGCCGCAAATGTTTCTTCTCGACAAAGAAAAGAAAATTATCGGAAGGAACCTTAATCCAGAGGCATTAGGTCAGTTACTCAATTCCATAATCGGAAACAAAGAGACACTTTCGAAAAATATCGATGCATTCCTGACCAACTATCTCAGAATGTTCACAATGAAAGACACGGTAGAGATGGAAGGTGCAATCGGTCCTCTTTTTGAAAGAACCAATCAGGGAAATCCAGAACTATACAGGACAATGTTTCTTCAACTCTTTGACATGCTGCAGCTTTCTGACGATACTACTTACCAGAACTGTGCAATTTTTGTAGCTGACAGATATATTATTCCTAAAGCAGAATTATGGTGGGACAACACTATTCCTCTTGACTATGTCCCTAAAATGAAAGAGCGCATAATCCGTAACCGGATTGGATCTGTCGCAAATGAATTCACATTCTATACAGAAAAACAGAAACCTGTAAAGATATACGACTCAAAATCAAAATACACCCTGCTTTACTTCTATAGTCCCAAATGCGCAATATGCAAGCCATTCGGCATGGAACTGGAACATATTTACAAATCCTTGAAAAAAAGGGGGGTCAATATACTTGCCATTGATGTAGAAAGCGATAAGGATAGTTTTGTCAAAAACTACAAGAAATCAAAAACTCCATGGGTGAGATTATATGTACACGATGAAGATAAGCTTGATCTCTATTATAAATATCGTAAGGAGGAGGTTCCTATGTTATATCTTTTAGACAAGGATAAAAGAATAATTGCAAAAAAAATAAACACAATAACACTAAATAAATTGATAAAATGATAACAGGACGCTATAAAGAGCTCTATAATGAACTTCTGAAGGGAATCCCTGCAGGAAGAATGCACCACGACTCTTTGAGTACGCTTGCCTTTGGTACTGATGCATCATTCTACAGGCTTATACCTAAGCTGGTAGTGAAAGTCAAAGATGAAAAAGAACTTCAATTAGTGGTTAAAAGTGCCAATAAACTTTCAATACCTGTGACATTCAGAGCTGCCGGGACATCTTTGTCCGGTCAGGCAATAAGTGACTCAGTTCTTGTCATTGCTTCTCACGGATGGTTAAAGCATGACATTCTTGACAACGGTAAAAAGATAAGATTACAGGTTGGGCTCAGAGGTTATCAGGCAAATGGATATCTTGCGGCGTATGGAAGGAAAATCGGACCGGATCCAGCTTCAATTGACAGTGCGATGATCGGGGGTATTGCGGCTAACAATGCAAGCGGAATGTGCTGTGGAACCTCTGAAAACTCATACAAGACAATAGCTGATATAAGAGTTATAATGTATGATGGCACAATTCTCGACACTTCTGATTCAAAAAGCAGAGAAGAATTTGCCAAAAGTCATAAAAATCTTATAGATGGATTGGAGAAAATGGCTGAAGAGATAAACTCAGATCCGATTTTGAGTGAAAAAATCAAACAGAAATTCAAGATAAAGAACACAACCGGATACAGCCTTAATGCCCTTACGGATTACAGTGACGGATTTGATATTCTCAAGCACCTTATTATTGGATCTGAAGGAACCTTGGCTTTTATATCAGACATCACATACAATACTGTCATCGAGCACAAGCATAAGGCACTTGCTCTTGCAATATACCCGGATATAGAGATGGCCTGCAACGCAGTAACAATACTTACAGGTATGCCTGTAACCGCTGTTGAGATTCTTGATAGAGCGGCCATCCGTTCCGTCGATGCAGCAAAAGGTGTCCCAGCATATCTTAAGACACTAAGTAAAAATGCGACAGCACTTCTCATTGAGACTAAAGCAGAAGATCAAGAAAAACTCAAATCAAATATTGACAGTATCACCGCAAGTATTTCAGGTATTTCTACAGAACTTCCAATGGCTTTCACTCAAGATCCTGTAGAACAGGCAATACTTTGGAAAGTAAGGAAAGAGACACTTCCTACCGTAGCGGGTATGAGAAAAACAGGTAGCACATCGATCATTGAGGATATCTGCTTCCCTGTAAAGAAACTGTCCCAAGCAGTACTTGACCTGCAAGCACTGTTTGCAAAACATGGCTACAATGAAGCTGTTATATTCGGACATGCGCTTGCAGGAAACATGCACTTCATGTTCAGCCCAAGCTTTACAGAAGAGACTGAAGTGCAACGATACAGCAACTTTATGGATGACCTTGCTGACATGGTCGTAGATAAATATGATGGCTCACTCAAGGCAGAGCATGGAACAGGCCGCAATATGGCTCCTTATGTGGAAAAAGAATGGGGTAAGAATGCATACCGGATGATGAATGAGATAAAACAGTTATTCGACCCTAAAGGAATACTCAACCCTGGTGTCATACTGAATGAAGATCATAAGATACATCTTAAGAATCTCAAGCCTATGGTTTCCATACGTGAAAATGTGGACAAGTGTATGGAGTGCGGCTTCTGTGAAGGAGCCTGTGTTTCTGAAGGTCTTACCCTTTCGCCAAGGCAAAGGGTTGTAGTTCACAGAGAGATCGAACGCCTAAGACAAACCGGCGAAGAGCCTCACCGTGCCGCTGAGATCAGAAATCTTTATAAATATGCAGGGCTTGCAACATGCGCTACGGATAGCCTTTGTTATCTAAAATGCCCTGTAAAAATTGACACAGGAAAGCTTGTAAAAGAGCTGAGGCACGAGAATCATTCTGAAAGGCAGGAAAGGATAGCGTGTGCTATTTCGTCCAATATGGGAAAAGTCACTGCGGGAATGAGAGGAGGATTATCACTTCTCTATGCCATCAGGCTGATTACAGGAAAAAAATTCTTCGGATCTGTCGCCCGTTCGCTCCGTTATATTTCAGGTGGGACAATTCCTCTGTGGAATGAATATTTTCCTGATGGCGCAAGAAAAATATCGGACAAGATGGCCGGTAATCAGAATAAAAAGGCAGCGGAATCATCTTTGAAGGTTGTGTATTTTCCCTCTTGCATAACCAGAAGTATGGGAGTCTCGAAAGATTACAAAACATCCATGGAGATCACTCAGGTAACTGAAAAGCTTCTCAGGAGAGCTGGTTATGAAATAATATATCCCGAAGCTCTTAATGAACTTTGCTGCGGCATGGCATTTTCAAGCAAAGGATTCGTGAAGGCAGGCAAAGAGGCTTCCGACAAATTGGAAGCAGCACTATGGAAAGCATCTCAAGAAAACAAGATTCCGGTACTCTGCGATATGAGCCCATGCCTATATACCATGAAAACAAATATGGGTGAAAGGATAAAATTGTATGAGCCTGCTCAGTTTATAAATGATTATTTAATCGACAAGTTGAAGATAAGACAGCTTGACAGAAAAGTTGCCGTATTTGCGGTGTGCAGCGCCAAGAAGATGGAAGTTGACACAACCCTTTTCAATATAGCATCAAAATGTGCAAAAGAGGTCGTCAGAATTGACAGTAATTGCTGTGGATTCGCTGGAGACAGAGGTTTTATACTTCCTGCACTCAATAAACATGGATTAAGATTTCTCAGAGAACAGAGTAAAGAGTGCTCAGAAGGCTATGCGACCTCCAGAACATGTGAAATCGGCCTCTCCTATCATAGCGGAATAACGTATTCTTCAATATTATACCTAATAGAGGAGGCATCAAGATAATAGATATTCAGGATTATGTACAAAAGTTTAAATGATTATGTTGAGTTCCTTGAGGGAAAAGGGGAGCTTATAAGGATTAAGGAATTCGTTGATCCGGTACTTGAAATAGCTGAGGTAACTGACAGAGTTTCAAAGCAACCTGATGGAGGTAAAGCGCTTTTATTTGAGAATACAGGCACAATATTTCCTGTACTGACAAATATGTTTGGTTCAGAAAAACGAATGTTGTACGCTATAGGTGTTGAGTCGTATGAAGAGATTGATAATTATTTCAATAATCTAATCGGAGAAGTTACCCGCGAACGCCATTCTCTTATGGATAGAATTAAACTTTTACCTCAACTTAAGGAGGCATCTGAATGGTTTCCTGTTAAATATAAAGGAGATGCACCCTGTCAAGAGGTAATTCTATTCAAACCAGAATTGAGCAGATTACCTGTATTGCAATGCTGGCCTGGAGATGGAGGAAGATTCATTACTCTTCCGATGGTCCACACAGAAGATCCTATGACCGGAAAAAGGAATGTAGGTATGTACCGTATGCAGGTATTTGGTGAGGAGAGCACAGGGATGCATTGGCACCGGCATAAAACAGGAGCCCGTCATTTTTCTGCATGCAAGACAAATCAATTTCCTGTAGCCGTCACACTTGGTGGAGATCCAGTATATACATACTCTGCAACTGCTCCTCTCCCGGATGGAATAGACGAATACCTGCTGGCAGGATTCCTACGCAACAAAGCTGTCGAGCTGGTAGATTGTCTGACTCAACCGTTGAAAGTACCGGCAGATTGTGATATCGTCATCGAAGGTTACATAGAAAAAAATGAAAAACAGATTGTGGAAGGCCCTTTTGGTGATCATACTGGATATTATTCACTTGCCGACCTATACCCACTTCTTCATATCACATGTATATCTTACAAGAAAGGAGGCATATATCCTGCAACACTTGTAGGCGTTCCTCCTCAAGAAGACAAGTATATTGCACACGCAACAGAAAAGATATTCCTCACTCCGATTCAGTTTACGATGGTCCCGGAAATGGTAGATATGCACCTTCCCGAGGAAGGGACTGGTCATAATCTTGCATTTATCAGAATAAAGAAAAGATATCCCGGAGAAGCCATAAAGGTGGCCCATGCTTTATGGGGAGCAGGACAGATGATGTTCAACAAGATCATGATGATCTTCGATGAGGAGACAGACATCCGCGATAGAGAAAAGGTGTATGAGGCAATTTGTAAGAATTATTCACCTCGCAGAGACACTCACTTCAGCCGGGGGCCGCTGGATGTTCTTGATCACGCGGCCCCAGCATGCGGATTCGGAGGCAAGATGCTGATTGATGCAACATCCAAACTGCCGGAAGAGGCAGGAGTTCCCTTAGCACACGCAGATGCAAAACAATTAAAAGCATTGCACTTCACACACGATCCAAACGACTTGAAAGGATTTATAAATATCCTGATTGACAAAACAATAGACACTCAAGACGAATACCTGTCGCTCTGGCAGTGGGGAGCAAACTGTGACCCAATCAGGGATAGCCGTTTTACCGATGGAAAACTTCTCATGGATGCAATAAGTAAATCCAAGGGAACAGGTGTAAGAGAGTGGCCAACCATTGCTATCTCATCTGAAGATACAATAAAAGCCGTCGATGAAAAATGGGAAAGTCTTGGAATAGGAGATTTTATTGCCTCTCCTTCCCGTAGATTTTTAAAGAAATAAGGATAAAGAGACCGATGAAGAGCAGCATTGATGCATACGCTGCTCTTCCAATATAGTCTCCATATTTTACAAATGTTGTAATTTTACTGTTAAGGTTCAGGTGCCCTTTCAAGTATCCCCTCTTCCACCAGCCAAGAGAATCAATCACGACTCCCCTCTGGTCAATAAGGGCAGATATCCCGGTATTTGCAGAACGAGCTATTGAACGCCTTGTCTCGATTGCCCGCAATGAGGCATAGCGTAGATGCTGGTGATATCCCGGAGTATTGCCCCACCAACCATCGTTGGTGATAATGGACATTACATTTGCTCCATTAAGGACATAATCCCGATAAAAGTCGCCATATATTGACTCATAGCATATTGCCGTCCCAATCTTGATTGAATCCCCGACTGACTGATATACACTCCTCTCATCCTGAGTACCAAAGCCACCAGAAGTTCCACCCAGATCAATTGCAAGTTTTCCAAGAAACTTAAAGTACTGTGGATATGGAAAATACTCAACCAGAACGACTAATTTCGATTTATGATATATCATTGATCTACCGGTACTATCCATAAATATTGCAGAATTAAAGGCATCAAACCATCCCCGTTCACTTTTTCTTGCTGTATATGTAGGAGCCTTAATATCAGGTCCTCCCGGATAAATAAAAACAGATGTAGAGCCAAGAATTGCATTTGGTACGTGCTTCAGTTTAATCATCTCATTCAGGCGGCTGAAAGTACTATTCTCGTTTATGTAATTTTCAACAACCCCGGCAGTAAATGTTTCTGGGGCAATCACAAAATCTGTCGAGTCAGTAGCGCCCTCATTTACAATAGATAGCATAATATCATCCTGTTCTATCTGTGAAAGTCCACCGAACTTGTCGTTGTACGGATCAATATTTGGTTGAATGACCATGAATTCACGCGGATTTACAACTTCTTTGTAATTGTTGAAGATTTGACGTGAAACAAAAATTGGTACAAATATTAACAAAAATGCGAGAGCCATCTTTATATACAAAGGTTTGCCTCTCCAGACTTTTGTGTTTATAAGGTTGAATATTATCAAATTGACTAACAAAATCCATAACGAACCGCCCAATGTTCCTGTATATTCATACCACTGAACACTCTTTATTGAGGTTGCAAACGCATTACCTAAAACCAACCATGGCCATGAAATCTCCGCGTCAAAGTAAAAATGTTCCCATGCCAGCCAGCCAAGGACCAGAAAAAGATATGCCAAAGATGGTTTTGTCTTCTTTTTGAACCAGCGGAACATTCCAAAAATCAGGGCCATCTGTAGAGCGTTCAGTGTACAAGCAGCTATTGCGCCTGGTAATGTTGCATTATATACCCAGAAAGTAGTGAAGATGTTCCATAAAAGAAAAGCAGAGTAGTAATAAATCCACCCTTTTTTGATCTTCCATTCTGTCAAAATCTTTTCCAATTGCAACAGAGGGACAAAAGCCACAAGCATCAAGAGACCTGCATGAGGTAAATTATAAGGTATCGTAAGTAATAAAGAGGAACTAAAAACAAGCGACCACAGATAAATCAACCTTTTATTGATCATATTTTAATTTTACTTTAAAGTATTTTCAAAGATACAACAAATTATATCTAATTTTGAACCCTCAAATTTTTTGAATCACAGAGACAGGATATGCTGACAACTTTTGTAAAAGGTTTTGTAGTAGGAATGGGAGCTTCTATTCCGTTAGGTCCTATGGGCATAATGTGCGTACAGAAAACTTTGAGCAAAGGACG
>Ga0172381_10006086_pt1 | contig 12144 bp, 16 predicted proteins | sample Leawel6488metaG_FD_119754 | JGI IMG/M metagenome (GOLD analysis project Ga0172381, IMG submission 119754) | Leachate microbial communities from a municipal landfill in Southern Ontario, Canada - Leachate well 64-88 metaG | ecosystem: Engineered > Solid waste > Landfill > Unclassified | place...
AACGGCGGTGGAACGACCGGAGGTGGCAACACCGGTGGCGGCACCAGCACAACGGGAGGAGGAAACAGCAGCAGGAGCACAAGCAATAAGAGTAGCAGTTTAACGAGTTCCATAAGCAGCAAATCCTCTTCTTCCTCAAGCAACAGTAGTAGCCGACCAAGTTCTTCCAGTTCCAGCAGTAGTAAATCCTCTTCATCGTCCGCGAGCTCCCAAAGCAGCAAGAGTAGCAGTAGTAGCAAATCTTCTTCGTCTTCATCCATGAGTAGCAGCAGCTCAAACTCCAGCAGCTCCAGCAGCAAATCATCATTCTCGTCTTCCATGAGCTCCAAGAGCAGCAGTGGAAGTAATGGCTCAGGAGGCAGCGGGGGTTCCGGCGGGAGTGGGGGCAGCTCTCAATCGAGTTCATGTGTCCTCACGCCTATCTGCACTCATTCGTCAACACTGAGTACAGATTGTCCTCCCGGGGCCTGCAATTCCAGCGCATGCCTCTATCCATCAGGCTACAGCGGCCCGCAGAAACCGCTGCCGAAGAACTCAAAGGATATGGTTTGCCAGACCGATGCCGATTGCGGTCCTCCTGATACTTCCCAGTGCTCATCCTCAAGCACCAGTGGAGGCTCCGGCGGAAGTGGTGGATCCAGCGGCAGCAGCAAGAGCAGCTCCACGAGCTCACGCAGTTCCGCTTCGTCCAGATCCGCCAGCTGCGGCAACGGACGCATCGACTTGGGCGAAGACTGTGACAATGGAGGGATGTGTAAAAACGGCCCGAATCAATTCAAGGTTTGCTACTCGAATGCCGACTGCTACATCGCACAGGGGCAGTGTGTCGATGGCTGGTGCGCCGACGGACTCCCCTGCTTCGGAGACTGGGATTGCGTGGATTTGTATCAGTGCGTCTACAACACGTTGTCCGATTCCTCCTGCACGGCTCAGTGCAAGCAGGCAAGTTCACGTTCCTCTTCTAGCAGCAGTAATGGAGTGAATAGCAGTAACGGCTCCAGTGGAAGCAGCAAGAGCAGCAGCAAATCATCATCCTCGTCTTCCATGAGCTCCAAGAGCAGCAGTGGAAGTAATGGCTCAGGGGGCAGCGGGGGTTCCGGTGGAAGTGGAGGATCCAGCGGCAGCAGCAAGAGCAGCAGTGTGGCGGAGTGCTGCAAGTACTTGAATCCCATTTATAATGCCGAATCGGGTGTGTGGTACTGCAGCAAAGGAAGCCTGCTCGAGGGCATCTGTCGCGACTGCTCCGCGTGTTACAGCTCCAGTAGTAGCCCGCGTTCTTCCTCATCTGCTTCTTCTCGTTCTTCTTCCGTCTCCTCCTTTTCTTCTTCCACTTCAACTTCCACCAGCAAGAACAGTAGTAGCAGCTTTGCGGAGTGCTGCAAGTACTTGAATCCCATTTATAATGCCGAATCGGGTGTGTGGTACTGCAGCAAAGGAAGCCTGCTCGACGGCATCTGCCGTGATTGCTCGGCTTGTTACAGCTCCAGCTCAAGCTCCCGCTCTTCCCTATCCAGTTCAAGCTCAAGCAGAAGTTCTCTCGCCTTCTGCGGAAACGGCGTGCTCAACTCGGGTGAACAGTGTGACGATGGCAATCTTTGGGACGGAGACGGTTGCGACCGCTTCTGTAAGAACGAAATTCCCAGTATCTGCGGAAACGGCCGGGTGGAGTCAGGCGAAGCCTGTGATGACGGTAACCGACTATCCGGTGACGGTTGCTCCGCTTCCTGCACGAGGGAACTCGTCTACGCTTCCTGCGGCAACGGCATCATAGAATCACCGGAGGAATGTGATGATCGCAATACGTACGATAGTGACGGCTGCAGCAGTACCTGCCGCATCGAGCGCTCCTCAAGCTCCAGCAGCTTCGGCTCCCTACCCGGCGAGTCTATCTGTGGCAACGGTATCCTTGAACCGGGAGAGACCTGTGATGACGGCAACCGGATGATCGGCGACGGCTGCAATAGCCTGTGTCGATTAGAAGAAACGCGCGGAGAGCCGATCTGCGGCAACAATGTGAAGGAAATCAATGAACAGTGCGACGACGGCAATCAGCAGGTCGGTGACGGCTGCACCCCCTCCTGTCGGCTCGAATCTACGGTCGTCACCGGAACAACGGATTGCGGCAACGGATTCCTGAACCCCGGCGAGGAGTGTGACGACGGCAACCGGCGTGATTTTGACGGCTGCTCCGCCACCTGTTTCCTCGAAAAAGGCTCCTGCGGCGACGGGATCATTCAGCAGGCCCTCAGCGAGCAGTGTGAGCCTTCTCTCATGCACAATCCCAACCCTCCCTATGGTTGCAGTGACAATTGTCGTTACACCTTAAGCTTCTGCGGAAATGGACTACTTGATGCAGGTGAACAGTGTGACGCCGGCCCCCGTCTCAACAGTAATGCGCCAGATGCCCTTTGTCGTCCGGACTGTTCTCTGACCCGTTGCGGAGACCTCATCGTTGACAGTGGAGAACAGTGTGATGACGGTAACCTGAAGAGCGGCGACGGTTGCGACCGCTTCTGTCTGCGCGAAGGAGGCGCTCCGACCACCGGCAGCAGCGTCTGTGGCAATGGACGTCTGGAAGGAAAAGAGGAATGTGACGACGGCAACAGAAAGAGCGGCGACGGTTGCTCGGCCACTTGCCAACGAGAAATTCCTACAGGTCCGCTCATTGCCACGAGCAGCAGTACAGGACAACAGTCCTCCACGGGAGAACGCATAGGACCTCAATTTGCCACTCTCCGCGCCTTCACCCTCGCCACCTCACGTTCCCCATCATCCATCCCGGGGCAAACCGGCCCGGCCGCCGTTGCAGTGATGGCCGCCGGTGCAGCCGCAGGGTTCTCCTGGATGCGCCGAAAGAGAAAATGACGACGTCCCACCTTCTCCGGCGCTTTCTCCTTCCGGTCTTGCTGGTGGGCTCACTGGCCGCCGTTTTCTCTTGGAACCCTTCGCTTCAGGCCCCTCAATGGATTGCTGAGACCACTGAAAACGGAGCAACCATCGGACTGGAGTCCGGACGATGCACTCAAGTCAAACCGGATCCTGTTACCGGAAAGAAGTTGGTCTACTGCTGCATTGATGAAGGTGTCGTCTACCAACGGGAAGCCAATGAGCAGGAATACACCGCGTTCATGTCCGCCCTCAAAAATCTCGAAACCATGTCTTCCAAAGATGCCAAAGCCGTCTTCGAAGCTCCCTACGACAGCCGTATCCACAGAGATCATGGCTGGACGAATCTCTGCGGAGAACAAATACCCTGTGATCAATGCACGGAAGATCAAGAATGCGGCAACGGCGTCGTCGAAGCCGGCGAGAAGTGTGACGATGGTTCCCGAAATTCCGATACAACGCCAGATGTGTGTCGTACAGACTGCACACTTCCCAGATGCGGAGACAAAGTCATCGACCGCCAAAAGGGCGAGCAGTGTGATGATGGATCATCCAATGGCAACCAACCCAATCACTGCCGATCCACATGTAAACTCCCTTCCTGCGGCGACGGGATTATCGATTCAAGCAACGGCGAAACCTGCGATGAAGGCAAGGGCAATTCAAATACGTCAGCCGACCATTGCCGCTCCACCTGCCAGCCTGCCGGCTGCGGAGACGGAGTCAAAGATGCGAACGAGGGATGTGATGACGGCAACCGCGGCAATGGAGACGGTTGCTCCTTCTCCTGCGAAGTGGAGACACAACGGGGTCCTTCCTCTCTCCCCTCCCTTCCAACCATAAGCTGTGGCAACGGTATTTCGGAACCCGGAGAGGAATGTGACAACGGTACCGACAATGCCAATGTTCCCGATGCCTGTCGCCAGAACTGTTCGCTTCCGCACTGCGGGGACGGCATTCAGGATACCAATGAGGAATGCGACGACGGCAACGAAATCCCGGGGGACGGCTGCTCCCCGGTCTGCGAGCGGGAACTCGTCCTCTCCCTGACGAATATTTGTGGAAACAAGATCATTGATCCCGGAGAAGAATGCGATGCCGGCAACGAAAATGCCAACGTTCCCAATCACTGCCGCTCCAATTGCGTTTTCCCCGTCTGTGGAGACGGCATCAAAGATTCCAATGAGCAGTGCGATGATGGAAACCTCCAAAACGGCGATGGCTGCACCAAAGAATGCTTCAGCGAGTTTTGTGGCGATGGGAACAGGCAAATGGGCGAGGAATGTGACGACGGTAACCTGATCAGTAATGATGGCTGCAGTCGCCAATGCCAAAATGATGTCGGTCAACCCGTTTCCATGCTCACCCCTCAGGGCAGTCCACAGGCTGCACAGGCTTCCGCATCTTCTCTGCGCGGAACGGCAACCACCACTCGTTCTTCTGCAGGTTCTTTTCCGTCCGCCGAGCAGCCATCAACAACCCTCCATTCCTCCCGCTCATCCATCGGTACGACACATGCGGGATTTCCTTCTGCCAACAATCTCACCATTCCTTCAGCGGATGGTAACCCGTCTGAGCAGGTCATCCCCTTCCCCACAACCTCTGAGCCTGCGCCCGTCTCAGCCACCTATCCGCAGCAGCCCGTCTACGCAACGACTTCAGCACTCAATGACTCCGGCCCCGCCACCTTGAGCCTCGTCGCCATGGGCACGGCAGCGGGCCTCGCGTGGGCACGACGAAGACGAAGGGATTAGGGATTCGGGATGAGAGATGAGGTATTTGTTTGTATCAAATAATTCGTCGCGAAGCGCGGGTCTCGCGGGTTCCCGCGCTGGAGCGACACCGCTGAAGGGAAAAGAGAGCCCATGAGAGAAAAACCGCAGGTTTGTCTCTCATGAAATCTACCACTTCCCTCCCGCCCCTCCACCGCCGAAGGAACCGCCGCCGAACCCTCCGAATCCCCCACCCGATGATCCTCCGCCCGACCCGCCACCCCCCATCCCCCAGAATCCTCCCCGTCCGCCACGACGTCCCGTCCGACCCGGGCGATAGGTCTTGGATGCGATAAAATCAATCAGCAGACCGATGGCGAAGAGCAATGGAATCGTGAGCCACCATCCATAGACCACCGCCAATCCCAAACCACAACCCCCTCCGAGCACCCCGCCCAGCCACCACGACTTCGTGCGGCCGAGAAAAACCACCATCCACTGCAGCAGGATGATGGCAAAGAAGAACAAAAAGGCTACGAATCCGCCACCGGAATCGCCAGAGGACGCGTTCGCATAGCGGTCTGCCGTATATTCACCTCCGATGTGTTTCTGAAGCGCCGTAATGCCCGCCTTGATCCCGCCCGCGTAGTCGCCATCCCGGAATTTGGGCAGAATCTCCTGCTCAATAATGCCCTTCGCCACGATGTCGGGCACAGCCCCTTCAAGCCCGTAACCCGTTGCGAGAAAAATCTCGCGATCGGAATATGTCACAAGCAGGAGGATGCCGTTGTTGTTCTCTTTGGTTCCGATCCCCCACTTACGTCCCACCTGTACGGCCACGTCCGCAATGGGCTCCCCGTTCAGCGTGTTGACGATCAACACGGCGATCTGATTGCTCGTCTCTTTCTGGTAGGCAGTGAGCGTCTCCGTGATCTGTGTGCGATCCGCAGCCGAAAGCACGCTGGCCGTGTCCGTCACGTACCCGTCATTGGGCGGCACGTCGAAGGCATAGGCGGACGTCGCACATCCGAAGACTGAGACGAAGCCGGAGAGGCCGGCAAGAGCGAACTTAAGTCGCATCATTTGGTAAAATCAACGACAGGAGCATTCTCGGCACCCGGAGCGGCTTCGAAGGGTTTCTCCTGAGCAAAACCGAAGACTCCGGCAAGAACATTGGACGGGAAGCGCCGGATGGCGACGTTGTAGAGCTGCACGGCATCGTTGTAGTCCTTGCGGGAAACGGAGATGCGGTTTTCGGTGCCTTCCAGCTGCGTCATGAGATCGCGGTAGGCCTCCGTCGCCTTGAGCACGGGATACGCCTCCACACTCACGAGCAGACGCGAGAGGGCGCCTTCCATGTCCTGCGCCGCAACCAGCTTGCCCTCGCGCGTGGGAGCATTCAGCCACTGCGTGCGGGCCGTCGTCACCGCGGTGAGCGTGGATTGCTCGAAATTCGCGGCACCTTTGACCGTATTCACCAGATTCGGCACCAGATCGACGCGGCGCTGATAACTGGTCTCGACCTGCGCCCACTTGTTTTTGACATTTTCTTCCTGCGAAACAAAACCGTTATACCCGCTCCATCCCCATCCCACGAGGACGACGAGAACAACGAGCAGGGTGATGAGCCAGGGTTTTTTGATCATGAGAGAGGGGGAAGGACAAGACGAGTATAACACGGATGCCCGCACTGAAAACGGTATCAATGATAACGAATTGCATCAGATATGGGCGAGTTGTGTTGTGTGCTTGCTTTGGACGCGCATCGTCTCTTCCAAATCCTCCTGCAGGGCCTGGCGATGCAATCGGGCGTCTTCGAAACCCTGATGCATCTCTTCCGAAAAGTGTGTCACTTTTCGATCGAGCGTGGAGATCTGCTGCTGCAGACTCTGCCCAAGCCCCGTCATCTGCTGCTTCAGAGAATTGATCTGCTGCTGCAGGTCATTGCGCATGCCCTGTATGTGCTCCAGCAGAACCCCGTTCGTGATGTCATCTGCCATAGGAAGGCGATGCTAGTCCGCCGCAGGAGCGAAATCAAGATTTCGTGCAAGCACAAACCGGTAGGGCTTGCGCGCCCACTCCTTGGCATAGGCAACGCCGATTCTCGGCGTACGACGGATCAACTTTTCGGGAACTCTCACTCCCCTCTCTTTAATCCAGAGTCCGTTTTTTCTCGCGGTTGTTTTCCCGTTGAGTGACCCGTCGATCCTGAGCGCCTTTGTGAGCTTGGCAGGTCCGTTGATCTCTGTTCCATCCTGCAGAACAACTCCGCGAATAAGCACGGCAGCGGGATAATCCTTGGGTCCCGTGACGATATTGAGCATCCAGTGCATGCCGTACACAAAGTACATGTACCAGTGTCCTGCAGGGCCGAACATCACGGCGTTGCGATTAGTCTTGCCGCGGTGCGCGTGGCAAGCCTTGTCATCCGGTCCGTCGTAGGCTTCCACTTCGGTAATCATTCCGCAAAATGTCATTCGACCGATCCGCCGCACGAGATACTTGCCGAGGAGTTCACGGGCGACTGTGAGGGCCGGACGGTTGAAAAATGATGTGGATAGAACTTGAGTCATAACGCGAGAAACGAAGTAAGTCCCGCACAACTCGCTTCGCTCGTATGCGGGGCCAAGCATCTTCGGCTCGAATTCATCTTGACTTGCCAGCCGTAGCTCTTCCGCAGAAGAGCGAAGGCTGGTCGGGGCGGCGCGACTTGAACGCGCGGCCTCCTGCTCCCAAAGCAGGCGCTCTAGCCAACTGAGCTACGCCCCGTAGGCACTTTGAGGATACACTAGTGAGGAGCGTACTGCACTGCATTCATCCCATGAACATTTCGACAGTTTTCATCTTTCACGGTGTTGGCGGCCATGCGAAAGAAAATTGGTTTCCGTGGCTGAAGAATCAACTGGAGGCGGCGCACGTGCGAGTCATTGTTCCTGATTTTCCGAACCCGCACCATCCGATGCTGTCTGAATGGTCCGGCTATTTTCATCAGTATGAGCAATTTCTGGATGAGCACACGATCTTCGTCGGACACAGTCTGGGAGGAGCATTCGCACTGCGTCTTCTCGAACACTTGCAGAAACCAATCCGCGCGTGTTTTCTCGTTGCCTCCGTGTGGAACGTGATGGGCAATCAGTTTGATCCGGAGATGAAAACATTCACCGAGCATCCCTACGACTGGAAGACGATCCGGCAGAATGCGGAACATTTTTCCGTGATCCATTCCGATAACGACCCCTACATCAAACTGTCACAAGCCGAGGAACTGGCGAAGCATCTTGGCATCGAAGTATCTCTGATCAATGGCGGCGGTCACTTGAATACAAACGCCGGTTACCGGGCATTTCCATTCCTTCTCGAAAAAATCACCGCGATTGCGTAAACCTCCGCTCATAATCAGCCTTCTGGTACTCCGTGCCGGATTGCAATTTCTCCTTCTCAGCTTTCTGCATCTGACCTTCCTTGTCCCACTGCACCTTTTTCGCACACCAGTTGCCGAACCGAAGCGCCGTGAATGTGGTCTTGCCCTTGTTCATACACCAGTCGATGCAACGATCCACCTCGGCGGTCATGCCCTGTACGCGGCCGTAATAGCGGTGCACCGTCAGATAAAAATGTTTCGGCTCGCACTTCTGGCACTTCAGCCCCACAAGCGCGCAGGCGTCTTTGGAATACTCCGCAAGCTTCTCCGCCAGACTGATTTCGGTGCTCGAAAGTTCGATGGGCATCGTTAAGCTCATACTATGGCAAAGCACTCGTGTGAAACAAGCTTCGCACCATGACAGGAATGAAATGCAAAATAATGCCACTGTCCATTACTCCGCTTTGTTTCCGTACTGTGAACAAGTGACAATGCGCTGCGAGCCACTACACTACCCCATTACTATGTTCCCCCTCCCCCATGAAGAGACTGCTCTCCTCTTTTTTTCTCACAGCCCTGCTCAGTACGCTCACGGTACCGGCGCTTGCCGCGACGTTCAAAGCAGGTGAAACGGTGAAGGCCATCGGCCCGATCAAGGGCAATGCCTACATCGTGGGCAGTCAGGTGACCGTGGATCAGCCGGTGCAGGGAGACCTGATCACGGCGGGCGGCACCGTTCTGGTGAAGACCTCCGTGACGGAAGATGTGTTCGTCACAGGCGGCACTATCTTCATCGACGGGAGCATCGGCGGTGATCTGCGTGTGGCCGGAGGGAATCTTGTTCTGCACGGCACCATCGGCGGCGATCTGGTGGCGGGGGGCGGAACCGTCACCCTGCTCGACGGATCTTCCGTCAAAGGCGATGTGTTCGTCGGCGGAGGAGACATCAACCTCAATGGCACCGTCGGCGGCGATATGCAGGTACGCGGCGGGCAGGTGCATCTGGGGAACATCGTGAAAGGCGACATCGACATTCAGGCCGAAAACCTGACGATGCAGGGTTCCGTGGATGGTTCTTCCCTCTTCGTCGCGAAAACCATCACGCTCGATCCGAAGGCCAAGCTCATGCGCGACGTGCGGTTCTGGAGCGAGAAGGGCGATCAGCAATTTGCCGATGCAGGCAAGCAAATTCAAGGCACGGTGACGTTCGATCCCAATCTGCGCCCCCTCAGGGAACAGAAATTCGAGGGAGCAGGAAAGATGGCGGGAGCCGGCATTCTGGCTGCGATCATCGGCGTTGGCGGTTTCCTGCTCTTCTCTGCGACACTCGTGATCGTGCTGCTGGTGCTGTTCACGAAGACCTTCTTCACGGATGCATCCAAATTCCTGACGAAGAAAAAGTGGACGAGCTTTCTCTACGGATTCCTCTTCTTCGCGGCGACGCCCGTGGCGGCTCTGCTCTTCATGATCTCGATCATCGGCATTCCCGTCGCGCTCTTCATCTCTACGATGTACTCCTTCGCCATCATCTTCGCCAAGCCCCTCACGGCCATCGTCCTTGCGCGCACGTGGGAGCTGAAGCGCGGCGGCAAGTGGGGCAAGCCCATGGTCATCCTCATGAGCGTGCTCTTCTACTTGGGCCTCAAGATCGTGTCACTCATCCCGGTTGTCGGCTGGATGATCACCTTGGTCGCGGTCCTCTTCGCCTACGGCGCTGTGGTGGCCACCAAATGGTCGAAATTGCAGAAGGTGCGGTGAGGCATAGCATTGGCTTTCATTTTTTGCAGCTGGGATTCGCGAATCCCAGCTGCGCAGGTTGACGCGACAGAGAAAAACAGTAGCATCGCCGTATGTCCTCACCGGAACAATCGACGGATACGGCTCGGCGGGAACAAACAAATGAAACTGAGGCACTCATTCGCGGCGCAGCAGAGGTCATGCATCGTTGTGCCGAGAAACCGCCGCTCTTTCGCGGCGACACAGAAATATGGCTGAACCGAGATCAAATTTGCCGAGTCATTGCAGGCGATCCAAGTTATGTGGCGTTGCTCAATGCTCTTCCCAAGGAATCGACGCTCAGGTCACAATACCTGGCAGCGGGAATAGGGAATGAAACGGACCCGGGTGAAGTGTATCGTCGTTGAAATACTGTAAGCATTTTACTTTCCATCTCTATGAGCACATCGGATCAAGAAGAAATGTTTATTCCCGGGCCGGAGCGGGACATGGATTTCTCTGTATTTGATGGATTTGATCCTCTGTCCTGCGCCAGAAGCCACCACTGTGTTCCGGATGTTGCACAAACCACAAATGCTTCCATCTCCGCTCAGCTTCGTAGAATTCAGAAGAGAGTGATGCAAATTTTCCCCGACGTGCAGCAGATCCTGATGAGACTCGTCCACGAAAAGACACAAGAATCCAGAACACCGAATACTGATGCCCTGCAAAAAGACTGGCCAAAGTAGCTGGGATTCGCGAATCTTAAGCTACGCATTGGAAATTATGATGTCAGAGACGACTGTTGAATGAGCGCAGGTGGTGCAGCGCAATCCCCGCCGCAACGGCCACATTGAGCGACTCCTTTTTTCCGTGCATCGGAATGTGCACGATGGCATCGCTCAGTTTAAGAAGCTCCTTCGGCACACCCGTCACCTCGTGTCCGACAATCAGGCACACCCGTGACGGCGGTTCATACTTGATGAGATCGACGGCTCCCCTCGCCTGCTCTAATGCAACGATGGTGAACCCTTGCTTCTTCAATGTCGCGATGACCTTTGCGGGGTCTTCCGCTTTTTCCCATGGAACGTATTCCTCGGCCCCCAGTGCGGTTTTACTGATTTCCCGCCGTGGAGGGGTGGCCGTGTAGCCGGTGAGAAAAATCTTCTCGATAGTGAAGGAATCGGACGTCCGGAAGAGCGATCCCACGTTCCAGAGAGAACGGATATTGTGTGCCAAAACGACAATGCGGCGCTGCATACGATTACTTTATACCATTTCAGAGTGCTCTCTAGAGCATTGACAGGGAAAGCCGGTTCCTGTAAAGAAATTGATCCTTTCCCCCACTTCTATGCCCAGCCCCCGCAAGCTCCAAAGGCAGGAAAAAACGATGAAATCATTCGAGCGCGTCGCGAAGGCTGTGTCGCTGCTGGCGGCAGCAGGCATGAGCAGGACAAAAGGGCCGCTCGAAGCCGCAAAAGCGTATTCCGACCGGCTCTCACGCATGATGCGTACCCTCCTCTCGCCCGAAGGATTTGCCGCGCACATCGCTTCACTGCGGCAGCAGCAACGATCGGCGCTCGTGATCGTGCTGGGCGCGGATAAGGGACTCTGCGGCGGCTACCACACGAACCTGACGAAAGTGGCCGGCCCGCACATCCAGACGCTCCGTCAGGAAATTCCCGATGTGCACGTCGAAGTGTTCGGCAAACGGACGGGCCGCCTGATGCGCGCGCAGAAGATGGAACCGGAGGCCGTGTACGAACGGGGCCCGAAGACGCCGACGCTGAGCGGAGTTCTGCCGGATGCCGACCGGTACTGGAACGCGTTTCAGGAAGGCAAAGTGGACCGCGTCGACGTCGCCTACACACACTATGACAATGCGACGGCGATCAAACCGCACGTTGCGACACTGCTACCCGTTCAGCCCGTCTTCGATCAGGAAGACGATCAGGATGATCCATCGAGCAGGATGGACTTTCTGCCGTCACGTGAAGATCTGCTGACCGAAATGCTCCTGCCCTACTATCAGGCACGGTTCTATCAGCTGTTCCTCGAGGCAACGCTCTGTGAGCAGAAAGCGCGCATGGAACGCATGAGCGCGGCCAAAACCAACGCGAAGAAACGCGGCGAAAAGTATGGCCGGCAATACCGCAGAGCGCGGCAGGGCAAGATCACGGGCGAACTGCAGGAGCTCACCGGCGGCGCCGATGCGGTGAATGAGCAGTGACGAATCGTAACTTCCCCTCTCCCTGACCCTCTCCCAATGGGAGAGGGAGGCCAGATCATTATTGAGATAGCTCGTTGAACGTATGAAGCATAGAGCAACAAAGAGTACCCCTCCCCCGGCGGGGGAGGGCAGGGAGAGGGGCACTAAGCCATCATCTCCAGCGTACTCGCATGCGAATTCGCAAAGACTTCCAGCACTTCGCGCTTGAGCAGTTCCGTCTCGCCGACCCCGCGGCAGAT
>Ga0172381_10006087_pt1 | contig 12142 bp, 22 predicted proteins | sample Leawel6488metaG_FD_119754 | JGI IMG/M metagenome (GOLD analysis project Ga0172381, IMG submission 119754) | Leachate microbial communities from a municipal landfill in Southern Ontario, Canada - Leachate well 64-88 metaG | ecosystem: Engineered > Solid waste > Landfill > Unclassified | place...
CACCTTATACACTACGGCGAACACGCAGGATGAGATAGGTGCAAAAATAGACACCGTCGATGATTACCTTGACACAGAACTTGCAGCAATCACGGCGGCTGTAATCACTAATGCAGCGGGAACCGATATTGCAGCTGACATTATTGCGGTGAAAGCTGAAACGGCAGAATTGAAAGCAGCCGTGATAACAAACGCTACTGGCGCCGACATTGCAGCAGACATTATCGCCATGCAGGGGAATGTCACGACAATTATGGCAGACACTGATTTGCTTGACGACGCAGCGGGTGGGCTCGCAGATATACACACAGACCTTGCCGGGCTGATAACCGACATTGGGGCAAACGGGGCAGGACTTACCGCTATCCCCTGGAATGCGGCATGGGACGCAGAGGTACAATCAGAATGTGATGATGCCATCACCGCCAATTCTCTAATCATTGACCTACCGACAACGGCGGAGTTCGAGGCTCGGACAATCGCAGCGGCGGACTATACAATCGTTGCCGACCTCGGAACAGTGCAGACCGGCGACGTTTACGCTCAATTACCACCCAACCTCATTCATTTATCAATCACAGATACAACCGGGCTTGTGGATATTACGCAGACCGCAGCTGACAAGATATGGGGAACGGCAGCAAGGGTATTGACGGCAAATACTAACCTTGCCAACCTCGAAGTTGACCTTACCAAGATTCACGGGACAGCGATAACGGAAACATCAGGCCAGATAGCTGCCGCGTTCACAAAGTTATTCGATGTGGCGGTGCCCGTCCTGACTTGCGAATCCGTAAACCAGGCTCAGGATAATGCAACCACGGCGGAGATTAAGACCGCCCTGGAAGCAGGCGGGGGAACGCTTGCACTATCTAAAACTATCTTAGATAAAGTGGATTCAATGACGGTATTGGACGGAGCGGTCTATCAGTTAACGGCCAATTCCCTTGAACTTGCGCCAACGGGAGGCGCGGCGCCAACCGCCGACCAGATAGCGGCGAAGATTCTCAAAACACCGGCTAATCTATTAGTCACAGACACGGCGGGGCGTGTGACACCAAAAAACAGAAGTTTATAAGGGGGGCTGCTATAAATGGCAAATGGTTTTATTGTTGTGGATGAAAACGACTGGCACGACGCAACACCCGAACAACAATCATGGATGACATACAAGACACTGAAAAGTATTTCTGACCGTTTGCAGGCGCTTGAGAAAAGGCCACTAACGGACAAGTGTTTTTCCTTTGCCGGCGGTTTGATCGGCGGGGCATTAGCAGCCTTTGGAATTAAATGGGGTGCGTAGTGCTGATATTTTATACGCAATTTTATTGCAAACTATATTTCTTGTCTTGTCAGTACGGGAAGCACGACGAGTGTCCCAAGCATCCCACGATGATTTTGCCCTGCAAGCACCAGGGAAAGAAGGAGGATTTAGACGATGTTTGAAACTTTATTAGGCGGTTTATTGGGTGGTATTTTTAGAGTAGTGCCGGAAGTCATGAAGTTCTTCGATGCTAAAAATGAACGTAAACACGAACTTGATATGCAGGACAAAGCATTTGAATTTCAAAAATTATCCGGCACTCAGAAATTGGAAGAGATCGGAGCACAGGGACAGCAGGACTGGAACAAAGGAACGCTTGATGCCTTGGCTGAGGCGATCAAAGGACAAGAAGTCCCCAGCGGGATAAAATGGATCGATGGTTTTTCTAAACTTATGCGACCGTTGATTACTTTCCAATGGATTATCATTCTCTATCCGGCAGTCATTATCGCAGCTTTTTTCTTGGCAATACAGGCGGGGACTAATCCTCTAAAGGCGCTCTTGGACTGCTTTGGCCCGTCTGAAAAGGCTCTGGTTTCCGGTATCTTGAATTTTTGGTTTTTGGGACGTGTTTTTGACAAGGTGAAATGATGACTGCCGTAGAAGTATCGGAATCCATAGTGAAACCATTTGAGGGGCTCCGATTAAAACCATATCTCTGTCCTGCCGGTGTGCCAACAATTGGATTCGGCAGTACCCGCTATACTGACGGCCGCAAAGTCACGCTGAAAGATGCACCCATCCAGAAAGAGACTGCCGAAATAATTCTTACCGGAGAACTATCCAGATGTGAGTCGGGTGTCCTGAAATACTGTCCGATCTTGGCAAAATACAACGATAAACGCGGCGCCATTATGGATTTTGTCTATAATCTGGGGGTGGGACGGCTTCAGGCATCGACATTGCGCCGTAAAATAAATGTTCAGGATTGGCGCGGCGCGGCCAAAGAACTCCGTAAGTGGGTATATGGTGGCGGCCGCAAATTGCCTGGTCTTGTTTTGAGACGGGAAGCTGAATCAATATTTTTTCTCACGGAAGAAGAATAGGAAAGGGAAGGTCAAGGGTTCTGATAAATAAATGGTTAGAGGGCAATTCTATACCAATACAGTCAATTCTTCTTTTGGCATCTCTCTTGTATCTTTACCTTCCCAGGTTACAATATTGCATTCAGCATCCATTTTATATATCCTCCGTCATTAGGATCAAATCTCTTTTAGCCACCCATAATCTCGGTCATTCATATTATCAATTTCGATAGTGATGCTATGTGATACATCCTCAAACTTCAGACTTACGTGCGCCATCGCCCATTCTTCGTCAATCTCGGTAAATAAGTCATGGAGGTAATCTTCAAGGTCGGAATATTGCTTTTCTGTAATGCTCATTATAACCTCCCCATTCTCCTTTCAAATCACTTAAGCATTATTAGTGCCGATCTATTACAAAAAGAATGCGCCATAATGCGCCATAGACGTCCTGTTCATTTTTCGCACGACTCTGTAAGCTGGCGGAAGTGCATGGGAATCGAACCCACCCAGGACGGTTTTAGCGCCCTACACCGGATTTGAAGTCCGTTGTAGCAAAGACAAAAACCCTATAAATTCACCACTTTAACTTCGTTATCCCGTGGCGCATTTGACGCATTGTTTGCGTCCAATAATCTCACCGCGCTTGTCCCATGAGTGGGCGCGAGGTGGGCATATCTAAGCGTCATTGATATGGTCTTGTGTCCTAAAATGTCCTTTAGTGTGTATATGTCCACTCCCGCCATAACCATCCAGCTTGCGAATGTATGTCTCAGATCGTGGAAGTGAAAATCTTTGATCCCTGCCTTCCTTACTGCGAGTTCAAACGCTCCCCAATGACGCAATGAACCGGCGAATATTTTACCGTCATCAATAGCCCTTGCCAGTGGCTTTAGCACCTCTATAACTGTGTTATTTAGGGGGACGTTCCGCTTCTCCCCGTTTTTCGTATCTTCTAATCTGACAAAACCAGTTTTAAAATCTATCATCCGCCACTCAAGGGATAGTATCTCCCCTTTTCTCATGCCGGTATTAAGGGCAATCACGACAATCGGGTACAGGTAGTATGCGACCGCGCTTACCCGACACATCGCCAACAGTTTAGATGCTTCCTCCTTTGACAGATACCGCAGCCGTCCGTTATTCACTTTTAGTTTTTCGATATGAATATCCGCCGAAACTTCCTTAGTCGTATATTTCCATTTCACTGCTTTGGTGAATATATGCCCCAAGGTAGCGGTATAGTGATTAACTGTAGATGGCTGCAACGCCTTATCTAATAATTTGGCCTGGTATTGTTCGACCAACAATGGTGTGATAGCAGATAACGGCATGTCCCCAAACTCGGAAACAAGGGCTTTGCAAAGTAGAGTCTTATCATAATAAGCTTTCTGACGTTTCATTGCCCTGAGATATTCCGGGACTACCTGGGATAGTGTCTTTTCAACAACCGCCTTCTTCCCCATTCTGGCAAGACCGACGGCCTTCACTTGTTGCGATTCCGTCTTAGGCACCAACGATTTGCGGTGCTTTATTTTTAAAGTGCCAGTTTTTTGATCTAATACGATCTCCCGCCATCTGAGCATATCTCGTGTCTCATCGTAGTCAGTGATCGAGATACCATCTCCATCCCTCCCCATCGCCCTTATCCCCTTTCGCATGACTTTACCTCTATTTTACTTGTCTTGTTATAGGATTGCAATGGGAAAAGCTTGTCGGCAAGATTCTGCACTACTTTGTTTCTCGGCGTGATAAGCGTCATCAAAGAAATTAGGGTGTCCAGTTTACCCTCTAATCTCTTTACATCTGCATCGGTCATCGGTTAATTAATCCTCATACTCATTTCTGCTTAACCATTCTGAAGCCTGTATTATTACCCCCATGACCAAAGCGGGGCGTTTCGCAAATATCGGGTTCCACCACCATAAAAATATTCTGTAAATAAACCAATCAATCTTATTAGGTCGTATCATTTATTTTCTCCCCTGTAGCTCATGCCCATAATCATGAGCGGCTTCATTCTCAACTACCTCTCGGCAGTTAAAAGTATCGCCCTTGTGTTTGCAGCATTTGCAGTTATCACGCTCTGGCCGCTTCGCTAAAAGTTCATCGAGCTCTTCGGGAGTGAGGAGGTACTCTTCCCCGCAACAGTCCCAGCAACCATCTAACGATATAATTAAATTCCCATCTTCGTCCCAATCAACTTGCATACTTTCCCTCCCTAATCCACTATCTGGATAGTCACCTTTTTTCCTCCTCGAACAAAGAACAACTCCGAAACATCTTTAAATATACTTGCTAAAATTTCTGCCTTTCTTTGATGGAAATCTAATTCCTCTTGTGTAAAAAAATTCGCTCGTACTTTAGCCTTCTCCGCTTTTCGTTCTAATTCAGAAGTAGATTGAAGAGAAAGCAACACTTTTCTTACAGGCTCATAATCCATCCCATATCCCCTCTTTCTAAAAACCATGGGTTGTGTCGCCAACTTTGGAAGGATTGCGTTTGCATTCGCAATACCCACACACTTCACCAAGCACATTGTATGTGCATGTGTTGTTGCGTTTTCCTTCCTCTCGTATCCACGCTGCGTAAGTTCGCACAGTTTCGGCCAGAACTTTCGCAACCTTCCGGCTGCGTAGCCTGTCAACGGCCTCGCCTTGCGTATTGTCGTCTGCCCACTTTAATGCTTGTTGCAAATTCATCGCTTAATCCTCCTCGAGCAAATCAGAAACATCTATGTTTTCGTATTCAGGCAGGAACATCCAAGATAGGTTGGCGATTTGCCTGGCCATCTTGCGTCTTTGTTCAACTTCACCATATTCCTTCGTCCATATGCCGTAGAAGCTGTGTACGCACAGTCCCGTTCCTAATGGATAATCATTCTCGGAAGCGTCTTTCCGCCATATATCTATCGGACAGTAAAAACATTCAAACTGTTGTCTTCCCCTTACCCGTTTGCTAATTTCGCAAGCAGGGCATTTGCAGTAAAACTTCGATAGGGATTCTGGTTTTTGATCACCACCTGTCTCTGCAAGTTCGCTCCAAGCGTCCTTACAAATCTTTTCAAGCTCTAAGAATTGTTCTATCTTCATGGTTTACTCCTTGTATTTACCTGCCCCATTCCAGCGATCATTCCGCTCACGTCTTTTGGCCTTCGCCACTCGCCCATCTCTTAATCCTCTCCTAATACCGACATAATAATGGCAAAATCTTCCTCGCTAACTAACCCTGACAATCTAAGTCGGACAATGGATCACTCAAGAGTTCCATCCTGAGTACGTGCAAATCATCGGGACCGAAAATTCCATCAGCAAAACCATACATGTTCTCAAAATATCCCTGGGGGAACGATCCCCAAATATAGAACTTCTTGCCGCTGCCCTTGGCATAGCCGCCTTCCAGGTGGGAAGAGTTGCCGCATGGGAAAATCATCACTACGGCGTCGCACCAATCGATGAACTTCTTGTCCTCCTCAAATGCACGGCGGGCCTCGGGCAGTTTTAAGAATGAAAAAACGTTGGCGTCCTGGATGTTCTCAAAGTGGTCCGTCCATCTAAAGCAATAGCGCCCGGTTGATTCATCACAGAAACAGTCAACCTCATGGCCATCGCGGCGAAGTATTGCAGCGACGTCCTTGGCCAGGGATTCATTTTTCCACGATGTGGCGATATAAATTTTCATGGTCATCCTTTCAGTGCTGGTTCAAAATCAGCCGCCTCTTTTTTCCCTTCTCTTCTTTTCTTATATCTATTTAATTTCATTACAATATTAATAATTATTAATAATAATCCCCCTCCGTAGTGCCAGTTGTGGAGGGTTAAAGCCTATAGGGGAAAATTATTTTTATTCATAAAATAAATTTTAAAAGAACCTACGTAGAACCGTCCAACCCTCCCTGAGAAAATAAAGCCAATCCAACTATCTATGGCAGTCTCTGAAATATTACGGATGGTTGTGAAGATTCGCGCCGTTCGGTAAAAATCTCGCAAACCAGCACTGATTTTGGCGGGCACGTTGCCGCTGTAGATAGTTGGAGGGTTAATCGGCGTTTTTTGTGGTTTTTTAATTTTATTCATTTTGATAAAATTCCTCATTTTCACGTCCCTAACTCTCCCTGGTTCTGATCCGCCTCAACAACATCAATCCCTACGTAGAAGACGCAGCCGTTCGACCGGTGCTTCTCAAAGATCTGGCCGAGCCACTTGCCCATCTCTTAATCCTCTCCTAATACCGACATAATAATGGCAAAGTCTTCCTCGCTAACTAACCCTGATAAGCGATGTAGTTCTTCCCTCAGCCGGTCTATTTCTTTCTTTTGTTCTACACATTTCTCAATGGCTATTTTGAGTTCAGCCATTATTCGGTCTCCATTATCGACCGATTCCTTGAGTAAAGAGATGTCCATCTAATCCACCTTCCACAGTTCTATTATCCAAACCCATTCTTGCCCAACTTCCGCCGGAGTGATGCTCCCTACTGCAGCATAGTATCTTGCCGCCCATTCCGGCATTGTGACTGGAGAACGCCAGGTTAGGTTAGTGTCGTCAACGGCAACTCGTGCCATGATCCCACATTGGCACATATTATCGGCCTTGTAACACGCACATCTATCGCCGTTTTTATGGCTGCTCCACCTCCATGTCTCCCTGATGTAAATCTTATCGCCGGGGCGGAAGGGAGCCTTAACCCGCTTGTCTCTCCCCTTAAGACCCCAGAAATCGAACCATACAGGCGGCGTCTCAAGGCAAGCAGAACGGCAACCTTCGGCTTTAAACTCCGGCTGCTTCTTCATCCTCAAGAAATGCAGCGTCTTCTCGCCTGCCTGCCATGCTCTAATGTCTGATTCGCTAAATATTAGTGATTTCATAGGTTATCCTTAATTATCAGCAATACTCCAGCCACTTCCAAGACTGCAGATGTAATCACAAACGGAAATCCCCACCAAACTTCAGTGATTTCTACATCCCTACTAACCCAGCAAGTCACCCATAAAATGGTTAAAAAATATATAAGGCATAGTATCGGTTTCATAAATATTCTTCCCTCAATTCGTCCGTTCTATAAGCAGGGTTCTTTTCATACCGGGGAAGAACCCTAAAGACCGTCTGGGGAGGTTACGTATGGATCCGGTGGATAATATTAATATTGAATAGACGTAGAGGCCGCTTTTTTATTGCCATCTTCTTTGGCAAGCAAATAGATTTGCCGTTCGCTCTGGTCTATATTTTTTTCCTTCACAACATCCAGCGTGTCTAAACGTCTCATTTTCTTAATGCCTGTTGTGAAATCCTTTTCCCATTCGCAAGGCACTATCCGGTATTCTTCGCCGGTGCTGATCTTGCGAGAATTGACGGATATTTCCGCCTCCAATTTAGATACCTCCGCTTTTATGTCATCATTGACACGTTTCTTCCGGCCTTCAAGGGCGTCCATATCCTGCGTGTTTGCGGCCAGTTCCCTTGCCGCCTGTAGTAGTTCTTTCTCGCTTAGTTTGCATGGTAGAAACTCGTCCACCTGTACCTTTTCAATCATCGTCCTTCTCCTTCCTTGGATACTTATAACGCCGGGCAGCCTTCAATCAAACCCTCCTGCTGAATGCCCTTACTCCGGGAATGCTGGTTTGCGCCTTTAACGATCTGACTACCCCCCCGATGGCTACGGTGTTGGGTAGCATATATTGGCGAGGGATAAGGTTGCCGTCGGTAATCTCAAAATCCCATATTTCACGATATACCGGCCCCCCGGTCAGTTTCGGCGTGGTCTTCGGGACTATTACCGGGGGGACATAAACGGGCTGGCTGATGATCTGTTCGGCTTCTGCTTTGGCCTCTTCTACCGTGGCCCCGTTTGCCTTCGCTTCCTCTTCGGCGGCTATGGCATCCTGTAACATCCTTTCTTCTTCTTGCTTCCTGGCGATTTCGGCAAGCCTGGCTTCTTCGGCTTTCCTGATGCGCTCTTGCTCAGCGTCATAATCCGACATCAACCCCTTAACGCTTTTAAACGCCGCCTGTAACGGGTCAAGATATTGCGCCCTTTTTTGTGTTGCTTTTTTATGCGCCTGGTTTGCAGCATCGCATATAGGGTCAAAAGTGTCTTTGACTTCCTTAATCATATCTCCTATGGATTTCCAGAGTGATCCGGCTGCCTTATAGGTTTCTGCATCTGTAACTTTTACCGCTTTTGCCTGGTCAACAATACTAATCGCCTTGGTTTCAACTTCATTTGTTTCTACAAGTTTTAACGCGGGTTCTCCCATGATTATTTACCTCCATTATTTTTTTTCCACCAAAAACAAGCCAATGCAGAAAGAAATATTCCCCTGTCTCGTCTGTCTTTGTGCTCTATTAACTTGTATTTTCCGGTAGGCCTCAGGTGCAGTGAAAATCTTTTGTATGATCTGCCTATTAAAACTTCATACCCCGCCGTTTGAAGTGGGGCAGCAGGTGATATAATGCCGGTTTTGGCGTCTATAACTGCCGACACGCCCTTTAATCGTCCGGTATAGTCAGGTGTGCCACAAAAGCGATAAGTCTCATTTGCAAGCGGTTTTTCCACGTCCCATACTTCAAAATCAGTATCAGCCTGGAATTTCTTGAAGGCATCAAAATAGCCCATAAGCGCCGGGTCAATGCTCTCTTCGTCCAGTTCCCCGGATAGGTGCCAGTGGATAGCACGGTGTACCAATGTCCCCCGTTCTCGGCTGGCATCGGTGAACCATGTAGAATCAATAAATCCCATGCCGGAAAGCACCTGTGTCACGCTCGGCCATATTTCTCCAGAAACGGAGTATTGGTGATTTTCAGGGTTGAAAATTATGTTATCCATTTTCACCAGGCTCCCTACCTTCAATTATTTCCAACTCGGTTATGTTGTTCCCGTACTGCCCTTCGAGATAGGAGATTTTAACCAGTTGCCCCTTCTGAAATGCCGTGGTTGCAATATCTATCTGGCTATCCGAGAATGTTCTATAAACAATACCCCCCTCACCTGTAACCCCGTATAGTTTATAGGGCTTCCCTTTGCTCTCGCCTTCCTTGATTACCTTTGTGTCATAGATGGCAGTTTCGGCGGTTAAGGTTCCAACCGTGTCGGCCTTCTTCTTTTCAGGTTGCTTTAACCCGATAGGTTCTGCTTTCGGCGGGGGATAAATAGGCGCTTCGCTAATGCTGTAAGTAGGCAAAGTAGAAGCATCAATCGGCATTTCTTCGGGTGAATACATGCCGCCGAACTCATCAGGGAAAGCCTCTCTCAGAGATTGAACCAAGGCAACCTTGCGGATCATCGTGCCCGGCATAACTTTCCAATTACTCATCAATGATCCATCTTTTTTCCGGCGTTCATATTCTTTTAATGACACTTCATTCCTGAATGATTGATTGCGGTCTTTTCTGAATACTTCCGCCCATCCGCCTAATAATTCTTCTCCATTGACAAAAAATGACCCCTCTCTATGAATTACCTTTCCGCTCGAAAGAACTATTACCCCTGCCTTGAATCCGTCATATTGAGGCAACCTGTCCGCCCGTTTTGTGAAGGTATCTTTCCCCGTGATAATTGTTGCAGCTTCATCGCCATACTTGACGAGATATGCTTCTTTTAAGAATGGGTTGAGATTTTGAGCCTTACATAATTGAAGGAATGTAAAGGCCTCCTGATCTGTCGCTTTTGGACAGATATACTTCTTGACAATTTCCATGTTCAATTCTGGTACTTTTCTCAGCGCTAATTCTGTTGTTATAGTTTCCATATTAATTCTCTCGTTCATATCCCTATCCCTTTCTCCATTCTCGCTTCTTCCCGGTATGTCGGCCTTGCCATATCTTCCAGTATGGCCGTAACATCCGGTTCATCCACCATCTTTTCCGTTGGCCGCTTAGTTCCGCAGCTACATTGCCCGCCCCTTAATCTGTGAGTGTATAAGTCCCCACAGTTGGGGCATTTCCACCAGGTTCTTTTTCTCCGCATGCCGCGTCTCCATAAATTAACTTCTCCATCGAATCCAACGCCTCTTTGATTGTACGGTGGCGGGAGATTAGCGATACTGCGTCCTTGTCGTACTCGCTTATTACCTGCCCTGTCTCATCTTGAGTTATCGTGATGTTAAACATTTATCCTCCCACTATCTCATAAAGCCGGTTGCCCTCCTCCAGGTATGACACACGGTAATCCAACCCATTACGGCGTAGGTATGGGCGTATCTCACTTCTCACCCTCGCCGTGTCGCACCCTAAACGGTGAATCTCCTTTGTCGTTATCTCACCCTCCCCCCTCAGATATTCATAGAGCCGGTGAGATTGGGTGTTTGGGGTGAATGGGTTTCTGGGTAGCATAACGGCAATACCTCCTGTTTCAATTCTTGCTCAATCCAGTTACTTGCCGACTTGTAGTAGTCCTTTTTTATTTCAAAGCCATAAGCACTTCTGCCGGTTTGAATCGCCGCTATTATGGTGGATGCACTCCCCGCTACGGGGTCAATCACCACATCCCCAGCATCAGTAAAGACGCTGATTAGTTTTTTGAGCAACTTAACCGGCTTTTGGGTCGGATGGATCTTCTCGCTTGCGGTATCTTTTTCCCATTGCATTGCATTGAAGATCATCTTCCCGTTGTTATTGAATTTTGGAAGTTTGCCCCGATAGAGAACGATTCCGTATTCGCAATTCCCAACAATCCGCATGTTCGCCTTTAGCACCTGGGCTGAAAAGTTCTTAATAAAGACAAGATTGATATAGTTATTAAGGCCAAATTCTTTCGCCTTTTCTATTAATTCAAATTGTTGGTCAAAGGCGCAAAATACAAGCATTGCTGGTGCTTTACCGGTTTCTTTCGGCTCTTTTATCAACATCCTCGCGCAGAAATTCAGGAACTCGGAGATTCGGAAATCTCTGTCAGTATCGAAAAACGTGGTGTTCGCTAACTTGCTTTCGCCGTTTGCGTTGTCTCCACCTTCATACCAGGCAGGGTTTGACCCATAGGCGTTTTTCCCGGTGTTATAGGGTATGTCTGCGATGACTAATTGCGCCTTCGGAAGCTGGTATGACTTGTAGTTCTGAAAATGATCGTTAATCAGTTTGTATTTTAGCCTTACGGCCTTCTCGTCTGTATATCGGTTCATCCAGTTCTGTCTCTCCATCTTAAAATGCCCTTTCCCCATTCCGGGTACGCAGGGCAAGCGTTCTAAGGGAAGGTATTCTATGGTAAAATTATTTTCTTACCGTATTTGTCACATTCGTATAAAACCTTTCCTTCCCGGAAAGCTATTTTATGCGGATATTTAGGATTTTCCCATTCGTAAAGGTCGGTAACCTTGATCTGTACAGCAATATAACGGTCATTTTTTATTGACCTGAATTCGTCGCAAAAGTATGGGTGTGAGCAGGCGTGAAATTTCCCCTTGCCACACTCTTCAACCGTGGGGTTCCATGCGGAATGCGTTACAGTTGTGCCAACTATCCACTCGGTTTCGTTTTCCGTCCCTTCTTGAGTTTTGAAATCTTTCGAGGTTCTCTTGTAGAGGATAACGCTACCGCGCTTTACCGGGGCTCCTTCGCGTTCCAGATAGGGCAATAGTTTGTATTTCTGGACGTGGCATGTTTTTTCGTATTTAAATTCAAACATCAAATCAAAGGGCTGAAAAACTACAGAGAATCCGTAAACAACGAGGCTCTTTATTGCAGCAAAAATGCGGACAACGACGTTCTCCCTTGCCACGACACTTGAGTTCTCCCTTGCCACGACACTTGAGTTCTCCCATGCCTCGACACTTGAGTTCTCCCTTGCCACGACACTTGAG
>Ga0172381_10006088_pt1 | contig 12140 bp, 10 predicted proteins | sample Leawel6488metaG_FD_119754 | JGI IMG/M metagenome (GOLD analysis project Ga0172381, IMG submission 119754) | Leachate microbial communities from a municipal landfill in Southern Ontario, Canada - Leachate well 64-88 metaG | ecosystem: Engineered > Solid waste > Landfill > Unclassified | place...
ATATCACGATTTATGGCGACGGCGGGCAGACCCGCAGCTTCCAATATGTCGATGATTTGATTGAGGCGTTAATTCGGATGATGAATAACCGGGAAAAATTTGTCGGGCCCGTTAATCTCGGCAATCCCGAAGAGTTTACCATCAAGGAACTTGCAGAAACGGTCTTACGGCTGATTCCGCAAAGCAAAAGCCGGATAATCTATAAAGATTTGCCGGCCGATGATCCGCGGCAGAGAAAGCCGGATATTGCGCTCGCCAAGGCGAAACTGGATTGGGAACCGAAAATAAAGCTGGAAGAAGGCTTAAAGAAGACGATCGAATATTTTAGAAGTAAAATATAAAAATTAATTCCATGATCAAGTTCAGTTTTATTATTCCGGTCAAAGCGATTAATGATTATGTCCGTGAAGCCGTGCCGAAGATTTTAGCGATTAAGCGCGACGATTATGAAATAATCATTTATCCCGATAAAATTGATTTTGATTTTTCAGCTTTAAAGACCAGACAAATCGCGACCGGCCACGTCGGACCGGCCACGAAGCGGAGCCTGGCGATCAAGGACGCGGCCGGCGGAATTTTAGTTTTTATCGATGATGATGCTTATCCGTCCATTAATTTTTTAGAAATTTTAGATCTTGATTTTGAAGATGCGGAGATTAAGGCGGTTGGCGGTCCGGCGATAACGCCGGCGGATGATAACTTTTGGCAAAAGGTATCGGGAGCGGTTTTTTTAAGCTCGCTGGCGGGCGGCAATCCGGAAAGATACGCGCCCATCGGAGCGAAACGAAGCGTTCAAGACTGGCCGAGCGTTAATTTTTCCATTCGGAAGACCGTCTTTACGGAACTGGAGGGTTTCGCCAGCGAATTTTGGCCCGGGGAAGACACTAAATTATGCTGGGATTTGATTAAAAAATATCCCTCGGGCCTTATTTATAATCCCGCGCTAATCGTCTATCATCATCGCCGGGCGGGACTGGGAAAACATCTAAGGCAAGTTGCCGGCTACGGCTTGCATCGAGGATTTTTTGCCAAAAAATATCCGGCCACTTCTTGTAAGTTAAAATACTTCATCCCCAGTTTGTTTTTACTATTCGTTCTAATCGGTGCCGTGGCCAGTTTTTTCAGCCGGATCGCTTTAAATATATATCTGCTCGGCTGGATAATCTATCTATTAGCCTTGGTCAGGGCGATGGTTGATATTAGTCGTTATGAAAAGAATTTTCTAATCGCTCTCAACGCTGTTTATTATATTTTTTTAACCCATCTGGCTTACGGCTACAATTTTTTAAAGGGATTTATCTTTATCAAGAATTTAAAAAGCAAACTGCGATAATATTATGAAAATTTTTATATCATATCCGCCGCTGATTTCCGAAAAAGGTATTCCGCTCTTAGGCCAGAACCGCCAATTCCAGTGGTTTAACAGCCCTACTTATATTTATCCGGTCATCCCGGCTTATTTGGCGACTCTGCTCCAGAAAAACGGGGAAGAGGTTGTCTGGGACGATGGCATCGCCGAAGGCTTAAGTTATGAGGCGTGGCTGGGGCGGCTTTTATCCGCTCGCCCGGATTTAGTCATGATAGAAACTAAGACCCCGGTCGTCAAACGCCATTGGCGGATAATTAATGAGTTAAAAGAAAAAGCTGATTGGCCATTGATAATAGCTCTGGTCGGCGATCACGCCACCGCGCAACCGGAAGAAAGCCTGCGTTACTGCCAAGTCGATTATGTTTTGGCCGGCGGCGATTATGATTTCGGTGTGGCTAATCTGGTAAAATTTTTGCAAGGGCAATCCGAATTAGAGCCGGGCTGGCATTCTCGCAGCGCCGGCGAATGGGATAAGGCCGGAAAGAATGAAATAATAAATTGGGCGGGCGGAGAATTTAAAAATTGTGAGTTTAAAAATAGCGGCCTCCGCCAGGATTACCACCGGCATGATTTAAATAGCCTGCCGGAAATTGACCGCGAACTGACGAAATGGCAGTTATACGCCTATAAGAATGGCAATTTTAAGTATACGCCCGGCACCTATATGATGAGCGGACGAGATTGCTGGTGGGGAAGATGCAGTTTTTGCTCCTGGACGACCTTATTCCCGGGGGGAAATTTTCGAACCCGAAGCGCGAAATTGGCGCTTGACGAAGTCGGCCATTTAATAGACTTAGGCGTTAAAGAAATAATGGAGGATTCCGGTTCCTTCCCGATCGGCGCTTGGCTTAAAGAGTTTTGCGACGGGATGATCGAGCGCGGGTATAATAAGCAGGTAACGATGAGTTGCAATATGCGCATCAACGGTATCAAGGATCCGGAAACATGGAAATTAATGAAGCGGGCGGGTTTTCGTTTTATCCTGTTCGGCTTAGAATCGGCTAACCAAAAAACTTTAGACGCCATTAATAAGAATTTGAAAGTGGAGGAAATAGAACCGGGTTTAAAGATGTGTAAGGACGCCGGCCTTGAGCCGCATATTACGGCGATGATCGGCTATCCCTGGGAAACTTATGAAGAGGCTAAGAAAACTGTTGACTTAGCCAAAGATTTATTTAAAAAGAATTGCGTTAATACGCTTCAGGGAACCGTTTTAATTCCGTACCCTGGTACGCCTTTGTACCAGTATTGCCTAAATAATGATTTATTGAATTTTACCGACTACGACCGTTTTGATCAAAGGGAACAGGTTATGAAATGTCCGCTTTCGACCGGGCAGGTTAAAGAGTTGACTCAAGGCCTGTATAAATCTTTTTTGACGCCGAAATTCATCCTCCGGAAAATCGCCGGCATCCGTTCCTTAGCTGATTTGAAATTCCTTTGGCGCGCGGGCGTGAAAGTCTTGGCGCATTTGATGGATTTTGGGAGATAATTTTATTAAGATTAAAGTATAATACGCATCCATAATGCTTAAACAAAATTATTCCATCGCGGTTACAATGATTTCATACAATGACGGCAAAATTTTAGAGGATTGCTTGTCGTCTATTAGAAGCCAGGATTATGACCAGAATTTGATTGCTATCTTTCTGGCTGATGGCGGTTCTAGCGATCAGACTTTAGAGATCGCCCAAAAATACGGCGCGACCGTAATCTCCCGACCGGATCTAAAAGATCAGCCCAATATCAGAGGGGGGATAGCGTTTCAAACAGCTCAAGCTGATTTATTTTTTTTCTCTTCCGCCGACAATCGTTTGCAGGAATCAGATGCTTTATCCGCGATGGTCAGGGTGTTTGAAGATCGAGAGGTGGCGGCTTGCGAGACTTTAAGATATGGCTATAGAAAGACCGACCCTATCCTGTCCCGTTATTTCGCGCTCATCGGCGGCTGCGACCCGATAGCCGTCGGTCTGGGTAAAGCCGACCGGGGACCTCACGATAAAAACAATTGGCATTCTTTCGGCGCCGTTCAAGATTGCGGCGAGTACTATAAGGTTAAGTTTGAACCGGATATCGCCAAGATTCCGACTATCGGCGCTAACGGATTTTTAATAAGAAGGAAATTGATGGATAAAATGGATTACAAAGAAAATGTCGCTCATACTGATATGTGTGCCAGTCTTGTCAGGAAAGGGTATGATACTTTTGCGTTCGTCAAGGATAAGCACATCATTCACTACATTAATATCAAACCGTTTGCCTTTTTGAAGAGAAGGTTATTGTGGGCCCAGGTATATTCCGCTGATAAGATAAAAAGGGAATATGGTGTGTTTCAAAAAAGAGATACCATCCGCCTCGCCCTAATGATACTGGCGAATTTAACGCTGATTATTCCGCTGTTGCGGGCTCTTAAGGGCTATATAAAGGTACCGGATAGAGCTTGGTTCCTGCACCCCTTAATGTGCTTCGTTTTCACTTTAGGCTACGGCTGGTTTTACACAAAAAAATATTTTAGCAATTAACGATTAAAATTTATGAAAGTAGTAATTTTAGCAGGCGGGCTAGGAACTCGATTGAGCGAAGAAACGGCAATCCGGCCGAAGCCGATGGTGGAAATTGGAGGAAAACCGATATTATGGCATATCATGAAGATGTACACCCATTATGGCTTTAAGGAATTCATCATCTGTCTGGGATATAAGGGGGATTACATTAAGGAATGGCTGTATCATTATTTCATACATAACGGCGATGTGACTTTGGATTTAAAAAATAATTCCATTAATCGTATTAAGAGCAATTCCGAGGATTGGATCGTAACTTTAGCCGAGACCGGAGATAACACCATGACCGGCGGAAGAATAAAGAGGATTAAAGATTATGTGGGGAACGAAACTTTCATGATGACCTATGGCGACGGCGTCAGCGATGTAAACATCAAAGAATTGATAGAATTCCATAAGAAACACGGCAAGATCGGGACGGTCACAGCGGTCATTCCAGAAGGACGTTTCGGAACCCTGGACTTACAAGATGACGAATCTTTGAGGACGCATAAGATTGTGGTAAATTTTAACGAGAAAAAAGATAATAGCGGCCGGGTGAGCGCTGGTTTTTTTGTTTTCGAGCCGCAGATTTTTGATTATATTGAGGGCGATGATACTATTTTTGAAAAGGGGCCATTAACGAGATTGGCTCAGGAGGGACAATTGTACGCCTATCATCACGACGGATTTTGGAAGCCGATGGATAATCTGAGTGATAAGCATAAACTGAAATTACTATGGCAAGAAGGTGCACCGTGGAAAATATGGGATTAAATTATTGGAATATTGAATAAAATTATTGATATTGACTTATTATTGATATTGACTTAATTATTTAAATATGTTATAGTCTTAGTGTAAAAATAAAGTAAATAAATTCTTTTAAAACTTAATGAAAGGAGAAACGGGGAAATGATTAGCGGCAGTAATTACGAAATATTAAAAGAAATAGCGGTCAGGGTATTAAGTTTAATCAATCCTAAGTTGCCGTTCGGAACAAATTTATTTAATGCAATAGCGCGCATTACCGTCGGTACCGCAATTGAAGCCGTGATATTCAGGAACACGGAGCAAGGCCCCGAAATATTCCTCGCTAAAAGAAAGCCAGGAGGAGCCTACGCTGGGCTCTGGCATTGCCCTGGCACTTTTTTGAGGCCGGGAGAAGCCATAGAAATTGCTCTCGCTCGTTTAGAAAATAATGAAAAAATTGGAAAATTTATAAAAACGGAATTTGCCGGGTTTTATAATAATCTAGACGAAGAAAGGGGGCACACGGTCCATCTAATTTTTTCTTGCGAAACAGAAGTATCAGCTGATATCGAGGGACATTGGTTCTTGGTTGACGACTTGCCGACAGACGTGATCGTTGAACATCACGTCAGGGTCGTTATACCGACAGCCTTTAAAAAGTTTTCAGTCTGAGCTGGCGGATGTTTTATTAGCCCTATCATTATATTGGTAGGGCTTTTTTATATTGATTTTAAAACAAAAACAGTTTATAATTTAACTGGATATGGTGAGTCTAACTTATTAATCGGTTATATATTAATTGGATTATATGAGTACTTATTTTAAAGGGAAAAATGTTCTTGTCACCGGAGCAACCGGTTTGGTTGGAGGACATATTGTTGAAAAATTAATTGCTCAAGGAGCCACTGTTTTTATTACCAGACGATCAACGGATTCCCGCTCTTATTTCACAAAAAATGATTTTGGCCAAAAAACAATTTCCGCTTTTTGCGATATCAAAGATTATAATCGAGTGTTTAACGTTATTTCTAAATACGAGATTGAGTATATTTTTCATGTGGCCGCTCAACCGATAGTAACAACTGCTTTTGTCAACCCCAAAGAAGCTTTGGAGGTTAATATTATGGGAACAGTTAATATTTTGGAGGCGGCGCGCAATTGTCCGCAGGTTAAAGGCGTGGTGGTCGCTTCGAGCGACAAGGCGTATGGTAAAAAATGCGACAACGCCGCTGAGTCCGCCCCGATGGCTGGTGATCATCCCTATGACGTTTCTAAATCATGCGCGGATTTGATTGCCAGAGCTTACGCTAAAACTTACGGTTTGCCGGTAGCCGTCAGCCGGTTTGGGAACATCTACGGGCCAGGAGACTTGAATTTAAATCGTCTCATCCCGGGAATAATGAAAGCGCTTATTCTTGAAGAAACTCTGGAAGTAAGAAGCGATGGAAATTTCATCCGCGATTATGTCTATGTTAAAGATGTGGCCGATGGCTACCTGCTATTAATGGAAAATGTCGTTAAATTTAAAGGTGAGGCTTTTAATTTTAGCACCGGATATAATTTTTCAGTCTTGCAATTAATAGAAAAAATTTCCCGAGTCATCGGTCAGGAATGCCGCTACAAGATACTCAATAACCAACAGAACGAGATCCCTTTCCAGAGCTTGAATTATGAGAAAGCGACCAAAGTTTTAGGCTGGAAATCGGCCCATACTTTTGAAGAGGGAATAAAAGAGACCTTCGAGTGGTATAATAAATATTTTAAATAATTTAATCGCCCTATATTCAGAGGGGATTAAAACCCGATCAGATAAAATCTGAAGGGTAAAAGTTCATATATGAAAACAGAACTTTTGCAGATTTATGAGAGTCGTACATCCGGCAAAATCGCCAAGCCTCTATTTATTTTCGAGATGGCCAATAATCATATGGGAGATGTTAATCATGGCCTAAAAATTATTCGAGAGATGTATGAAGTTACCAAAAAATTTGATTTCTTATTCGCTATCAAGTTCCAATATAGAGATTTAAATACCTTCATTCATCCAGATTTTAAGCAGAGGACGGATTTAAAGTATATAAAAAGATTTTCTGAAACCAGCTTATCGGAAGAAGAATTCTTAATGTTAAAAAAAGAAGCTGAAAATTTTGGTTTTGTTACTATCTGTACGCCTTTTGACGAAAAGTCAGTCGAAATGGTCGAGAAACATGATTATGATGTAATTAAGGTCGCCAGCGCATCTTTTGGGGATTGGCCCTTATTGGAAAGAATGGTCAAATCTGAGAAACCGATAATCGCCTCTGTCGGCGGAGTCTGCCTTGAAGATATTGATAAGGTTGTCAGTTTCTTTCGGCATCGGAATAAACAATTTGCCTTGATGCACTGCGTTGGCGAATACCCTACCGCTAAAAATAATCTGCAGTTAAATCAAATTGATCTGCTAAAAAATAGATATCCGGAGGTGGCAGTCGGTTTTTCGACGCACGAAGAGCCGGACAATACTGAGGCAATTAAAATAGCTGTGGCTAAAGGGGTGACGATTTTTGAAAAACATGTGGGCGTTAAGACCGATAAGTACGAATTAAATGCTTACTCCAGTACACCGGATCAGGTTAGAAAATGGCTACAGGCCGCTAAAGAGACATATGAAGTATGCGGCGTTATCGGCCAGCGGGCGCCTTTTTCTGATAAAGAACTCGCAGATATCAGACAATTTAAGAGAGGAGTATTCGCCGCCCGTGATATAGAGAAAGGAGAGACAGTCAATACCACCAATACCTTTTTTGCCTTTCCGAATCAGGCCGGACAAATATTAGCTAATGATCTTTCTAAATATTCAATTTTTACGGCACTTGAGAGGATTGGTAAGAATTCGTTGGTGATAAATGTCAGTAAACTGGAGACCAGAGATAAGGTCTGGGAAATAGTTTTGAAATCGAGGCAGTTATTATTAGAAGCCAAGATTGCTGTTTCTAATCAACTGGAGTTTGAGATAAGCCACCATTACGGGATTGATAAGTTCTATGAATTTGGAGCGGTAATCATAACTTGCGTTAATCGCGAATATGCCAAAAAATTAATTTTGGTTTTTCCCGGACAGAGCCACCCGTCACATCTGCACAAACAGAAGGAAGAAACATTCCAAGTTTTATATGGCAACATAACCTTTGAACTTAACGGAGTTAAGCGTGAAGCCACGGCGGGAGATATCGTGGTGGTGGAAAGGGGCGTAAAACATGCCTTCTATTCTCAAGACGGCGCTATTTTCGAGGAGATCTCGTCCACGCATTTTAAAAGTGATTCTTTCTATGAAGACGAGAGTATTTGTAGAAATCAGAATCGCAAGACCAAATTAACCTACTTGTTAGATTAAATCGTGAATTAACATAAATTTTATGATAGATTTTTCTAAATTTGGACCGAGACGGGAGCTCAAAGATGTTTTGAAATTTGACAAGTATATTCTCTTCGGTGCGGGCGAAGCCAGCAATGAGGTATGTTCTTACCTGGAGAGTAATAACAAAAAAATTATTGCCTTCAGTGATAACAACCAGAAACTAATTGGCCAGACAAAAAACAACATTCCGATAATTTCTCCGTCAGCAATATCCTCACTACTCTCTTCGAACGTGGCTATTATTATTTCTAGCTCAAATCAATATATTATTGCCAATCAATTGATGGAAGACCTGGGAATAAAATTGGATCGCATCTTTCCTTATTTAACTGAAATGTTCTCCGCACACTATGATGGCGACTTGTTGTTTAAAAATTCGGGGAAAATATCCGAATTAATAGATTTGTTGTCAGACCAAGAGTCTAAAGACTATATAAAAAGGATATTAGAGTTCAGGTGGACTTTAAATCCAAGGTGTCTTGTCCCAAACCCAAAATTGAAGTCATTTTACGATTATAATGAAGATATTCTGGGACCGAAGCCCGATCAGGTGGTTGTGGACTGCGGAGCCTATAACGGAGACACGGCACAATTATATTTACAGCGGACAGACAACCGTTGCGTTATTTATGCTATCGAGGCTTTCCCAACGAATTTTAAGGTTTTATCGCAATGGGTGAAGGACAATAATTTGCAGAATAAAGTCATTCCTATTAATATCGCAGTCGGTGAAAAAAACGGAACGATAAGCTTTTCTTCCGAAAAAGATTTATTGGATCCAAGAGCCTCGATAATCAGTAAACGCGGTGCAGATAGCGCACTAAAGTTTAAGGTGGAGACGTTAGACGAAATTTTCTCTAGACGATATAACACGCCGGTTAATTTTATTAAGATGGATATCGAAGGTGCCGAAGAAAAGGCGATTCTAGGAGCAGAAAATTTAATAAAAAAATATAAACCCGGGTTAGCCATCGCCTCTTATCATTTACCAGCGCATTTATGGGAATTACCGCTATTACTTTCAAAGATGAATTCTAATTATCGGATTTTCGCCGGCCACCACCCTAAGTGTGTTTATGAAACAGAATATTATTTAGCCAACAAGGAATAAATGGCGCATTTCACCTACGAGAATTTTTTTAATACTCCGGAAATAAAGCGAATTATCAGCCCCACTCGAATTTTTATAGGGGGAAATGCGCGTGATTTGTTGTTCGATTTTTTACCCGCCGATATAAAAAATTGCGTGGTGTTAGTGATTGACAGGTTTTTCGAAAAAAATATTTTTGTAGAGAAGATAAAAAAAGATTATAGAAAGCATTATGAAATAATTGTCGGCGAAGAGCCGGATTCGAATTTTATTAAGAGGCAGCTTAAGTTGATTACGGAAAAGATTTCATGCATAATCGCCATTGGAGGAGGTAGCACTATCGATACGGCTAAGGCTTTGAAGGCCCACCGGCTTTACGGGGAATTTATGGGAATAGGGTATGGAGAATATCGCAATTTGCCGGAAATAGAAAGAAATGAAATTAAATTAATCGCGCTTCCGACGACAGCCGGAAGCGGCTCGGAAGTCAGTCGTTATTATCTAGTTATCAATAGCGACACCAAGGAAAAAACGGCCAATAGATCTTGGTCCTTATGTCCGACTTATGCCTTTATTGATCCATATTTCCTTTCAGATATTAAGCCAAGGCAATTAATATTAAATGCCTTTGACGCGTTCGTGCATTCCTGGGAAACATTTATTTGCGCTACAGAAAGGTCGCCGATGAATGATATCTTAGCCATGGATTCCATAGGGCGGATAGTAGGCTCTTTGGGAAAATTTGTGAAGACGAAAGTAATTGATGAGGAAATATTAAAAAATCTACAGTACGGAGCGACCCTGGGCGGGCTGGCATTGTCCAATGTCAGAACCGGCTTATTACATGACGCCGGCGAGTCCTTATCGTCTCAGATAAGTATTTCCCACCCAGAAACTATGGTAATATTTTTTAATGAGTCACTTATTTTATATGGAAAAGCGATTAAAGAGCGCCTGGAAATTCTATCCCAGACCATGGAGAGATATTACGAAAATAACGGCTTCGATCGAGTTGAAAATATTATGATTTTTTGGGATAAATTATTTGAAGAGTTTTCAATAAAGGAAGATATAGGAAATAGATTAAAAGATATTTTTATAGACCGCAATTTAATTTCTGAAAAGATAATGAAAGATTCAGTCTTAGTGAATAAGGAATCTCCGATAATTTTAACAAGAGATATTGTTGATAAATTTATTGTCAAGTCTTTGGATTTTTAAGAACATTTATGAAATTAAGCGATTATGTAGTCAAATTTATTAAGAACACGACTGGTTCCGTGTTTTTGTTATCCGGCGGTGGCATAATGCATCTCGTTGATTCTCTTAGGAAATCCAACCTCAATGTTTATTGCTGTCATCATGAGCAGGGAGCGGCAATTGCTGCGGAAGGGTATAGTCGTATAAAGAATCGTCCCGGAATAGCCGTAGTAACTAGCGGACCAGGCGTGACCAATACCGTAACCGGCATTGCCGGAGCTTGGCTGGATAGCATCCCAATAATAATTATTGCCGGACAAGTTAAACGTAAAGATATCACTGCCAGGAAAAACGGCAAACAGATGATTAGGCAGACCGGTTTCCAGGAATTGAATGTTGTCGATATCGTTAAGCCGATAACTAAATACGCCGTAACAGTGAAAAAAGAAAAGGAAATTCGCTTTCATTTGGAGAAAGCTATCTATCTAGCGACACATGGTCGTCCCGGACCGGTCTTTGTGGAAATTCCTCTCGACGTCCAGGCGGTGGAAATCGATCTTAAGAAATTGAAATCTTTTATACCACCCAAGAAAGATAGTTTTAAGAAGAACCTCCCGATAAAAGAGGTAGTCAAGGAATTGAAAAACGCCAAAAGGCCGCTTTTGTTGGTTGGCAATGGGGTCAGATTGGCCGGTGCCGAAAAGAACCTTTTGAAATTTTTGGAAAAATATAAGATTAATACAGTGACTTCGATTTTTACCGCCGACGATCTAGTTACCTGCGAATACGAAAAATATTTGGGAAGGCAGGGAATGCCGGGGAATGAATCGGCCAATTTCGCTGCCGATAACTGCGATTTATTATTGGTTATCGGAGAACGGTTACAACTGACTCAAACGTCATTTGATTATGAGAATTTTGCCAAGCAGGCCATAAAAATAATGGTTGATATCGACAAAGAAGAGATGCATAAAAAAACCATCAAGATCGACATACCGATTCAGTGCGATGCCAAGGAGTTTTTAACGCAGATTTGTAGAGAAGACTTTAAGCTTAATGACTGGAATGTTAAGGTAAATAAGATCGATTGCCGGAAGTACGCTCCTGGGGGGAGTTATTTGAACGTTTATAAATTCATTGAAAAATTAGGCGAATGCTCCCGAGGAATGACCGTCGCCACCGCTAACGGCATGGCCAGTCTGGTTTCCCACCAAGCCTTGAAAATCAGGCGCGGCCAGCGTTTTATCACCAACGCCGGCCTCGGCCATATGGGATCCGGCTTACCGCTGTCAATCGGAGCCTCTATTGCTGGTGGGATGAGTCCCGTTATTTGTTGCGAAGGGGATGGGTCTATCATGTTAAATATTCAGGAATTGCAGACGATTATTTATCATAAATTGCCGATAAAAATTTTTATTTTTAATAACGGCGGATATTACTCCATACGCAATACCCATCAGAGATTTTTTGGTAAAATTTTCGCCGCTGATTGTTCCTGTGGTGTAAGCTTACCTGATTTCAGCGTCTTGATTCCGGCTTGGGGCTTAAAATATGAGAGAATCTCCACGAATAAAGAATTAAAAAAATTACCGGCAGTAATAAATTATGCCGGACCAATTGTCTGTGAATTAATAATAGCGCCAGATCAGCCAATGCTGCCAAAATGGACGGCCGGCCAATTAAAAAAATGAAAAAGATACTGGTTACCGGAGCCAGCGGGTTTATCGGTAAAAATCTAAAAGAACAGCTTGCCGACCAATATAATGTCATCGCCCCGAGGCGAGAAGA
>Ga0172381_10006090_pt1 | contig 12133 bp, 8 predicted proteins | sample Leawel6488metaG_FD_119754 | JGI IMG/M metagenome (GOLD analysis project Ga0172381, IMG submission 119754) | Leachate microbial communities from a municipal landfill in Southern Ontario, Canada - Leachate well 64-88 metaG | ecosystem: Engineered > Solid waste > Landfill > Unclassified | place...
CGAGGTAATTGTAAGAGTTTTTTTAACATTTTATTATTCTTAGCCAAAAAACAGGATTATATTAGTCGAGATTTTTGAAATAATAATCTAATATCTTGGCTTAGTTCAGTAGAGGTTTTATCTTTTAAAATTAAAAAAATTAAAGGTGTTTATATAAACACCTTTAATAATCTTGATTTTTAGCTGGATTTAGATAAAAACAGGAATTTTACTTAATATGAAAATATACCACATCACCATCGCGAATTTCATAGTCTTTTCCCTCTAAACGCATTTTACCAGTTTCTTTGATTTTATTCCAACCGCCATATTCCACAAAATCAGCCCAATTTACCACATCAACCTTAATAAAACCTTTGATAAAATCAGTATGGATTACCCCAGCGGCTTCCGGAGCTTTAGCACCTTGTTTGACTGTCCAAGCACGAGTTTCCGGTTCGCCTGAAGTTAAATAAGTTACTAAGTTAAGCATTTTATAACCAGTACGAATAAGCTTATCTAAGCCTGATTCTTCCAAGCCAGCAACTTGTAAATATTCTTTAGCTTCTGTATCAGACAAATCAGCTAATTCCGCCTCCATTTTAGCACAAACTCTGATAGTATTCGAACTGCGATCAAAAACTATTTTCTCTTGCATACTTTCATCTACATTGACCACATAAAGCATAGGTTTCATGGTCAAAAGATGTAGCTCTTTTAAAATTATAAGCTCATCAAGCGTATAATCAAGAGTATTGGCCAATCTATTGGCCAATAGGTTAGTCAATATTTTTTCCAATAAATCAATCTTTTTTTGTGCTTCTTTTAAGCTATCCCCTTTGGCATCTTTTTTAATCTTTGTCAGCTGTTTCTCTACTGATTGACTATCCGCTAAAATAAGTTCCAAATTAACAATATCTGCGTCATCATTAGGATTAACCCGATTATCCACATGGATTACTTCAGTATCTGTAAATGATCGCACTACCTGAACGATTGCATCCACTTCGCGAATATGTGATAAAAATTTATTACCTAAACCTTCGCCTTTTGAAGCTCCAGCTACCAAACCGGCAATATCCACAAATTCAATTGCCGTGGGAATAATTTTTTGTGATTTAGAAATTTTGGCAAGTTTTTCCAATCGCTCATCCGGTACATTGACCACACCAACATTTGGTTCAATAGTACAAAAAGGAAAATTTTGTGCATTGGCTTGTTTGCTTTTTGTCAAAGCATTAAACAAAGTAGACTTACCCACATTCGGCAAACCGACGATTCCGATTTTTAACATAAATAATAGATTTAATAATGTTTTAATTATACAAAGATAAAGAAAAAAAAGCAATGGGGTGATATAGAATGTCAAATAAATATTTTTCTTGACAAAAAATAAAATTTCGGGCATTATATTACTATCTTAAACGGGCCATTAGCTCAGCTGGCCAGAGCACTTCCATGGCATGGAAGGGGTCAAGGGTTCAAGTCCCTTATGGTCCACCAAAACAAAAATACCCTCTTATTTTAAGAAGGTATTTTTGTTTATGAGTGTTTTATTTTCTCTTCCTCTGTATTATTGGTGGAACTTGGGCCGCTGATTCTGCTTTTGCTAACCCCATATCCAATTTAATCACTTCATTTTTTTCTTTAACTCTGATGTCTGCACTAACCGCTTTTTCATAACCGGGTTTCTCCACAGTAATATAATAATCATTAGGTCCAGCTAAGAATGAATAACGCCCGATGGAATCAGTAATCTCGGTGGAAACCAATTTATTAAATTGTTTACTGAATAATCTGGCCACCGCTTTATCCACTGGTTTTTTATTATTTTTATCATATACAATTCCCCAACTCTTGGTTTTTTTGGCTTGTGCCAACCTCTTGAAAACAAAATATAAAACAACTTGAAAAGCCAATAAACCACCGGTCCACCAAGAAGGTGAAATAACCACAGCTAAAATACCAGCAGCAATACTTAAAGAAGCCACAAATTTTCTCAAGCCCTGCAAGCGTGCCTCCCAAATAATGCGTCGCGGGGTTTTTTCTTTAGCACCCATTGGATCTAAAGGAATATTGGCAGTGATGGTGGTATATTTTTCATCCACATGAATAGCTTCACCGTGATAAATATCTAAAAAATTAGTGTCTTCTCTATAACCTTGTAAAATTTTTGTCGGGAAAATAAAACCATTTTTAATCACTTCAATACGGTAAAGTCCGGGATTAACAGCGAACAAATATCGACCCTGAGCATCAGTCACTTTAGACTGAACTGTTTTTCCAGAATTCACATCCACCAAACGAACAATTGATAAATCCACTGGTAACTTAGTTAAGACATTGTACACCACACCCCATTTCTTTCTTTTTTTTCTACCAAATAAAAAGATGGGTTGTAAAAATAAAAATCTTAAATAAGAAAGAAGTCCAAGTAAAGTTAGGGCTGGGGCCGTGGCTAAAATAGCAGAAGCGGCTGCGATAGGTGCCATGGCATTTTTAGCAGTATTTTCTACTACCGGATCATTGGCACTGGCAAAAAGCTTGCCCACTTCTTCTACAGTGACATCTTTTACATAAGATGCTTTATCACTAATTGAGACATCAGTAGCTAAAAGATCTACGATTTTTATTAAATATATTGTTTGATTGATAATATTATTTTTTACTTGAAATCCGGCTGTGCGAAAATTTTTATAACCGTCGGCTGAAACTGTCAAACGGTAAGAACCGTTCGGTACAATAAAACTATAACGACCAAACTCATTAGCAGTCACATCTCTAATTTTAATATATTTATCATTGGCGGATAATTGTTCTAAAGAAATTGTAGTCCCGGCAACACCCATTACACCGGTTGCAGAGTTATCTAAAATTTGTCCAGCGGAAACTACTTGTAAACTAAAAGGGATGGTATCTTTTTGATACTCACCATGTTCCACTTGAATGAGACCAGATAAAGTTTCTACTTCATTCAATCCCGCCACATCAACCAAATAAATATTTAATCGCTGATCATAAAACATTCGATAAGATTTGTCTCCTAAAATTAAATTTACATTTAAAATATTATCTGTAGCCACACTGGCATCAAAAGCCGCAGTAAAAGAATAACCAGCCAAAGCGGATAAAGAACCAAACTCAGTTGGTCGAATTTCCACGGAACGATTGGCTAAGAAAAATCTAGCATTATTTAAATTGAAATAACCGACGGTTGGCTGTTCCACGATTTCGGTTTGACAAAGAGCGCAATTTATTTCTCCGACAACATATTCATTGTTATCATCCGCTTCTCCACAACCACTATCCGCCATATCAATCATACTATCACCGTCATTATCTATGCCGTCGCGACATTGCGGAATGACTGTTTCCACTACTGGACACAACTGCGTTCCGGATAATGATTCACTGGTATCCTCAGAATTTTCGCAGCCGTTGTCCGCGGGATAATCCACCAATCCGTCACCGTCATTATCTACTCCATCACTGCATTGTGGAGTATAGGTGACGACCGGCGGAGCGGCACAATCCGAAGTTAAAAATTCATTATTATCAGTTGGACCTTCACAGCCAACATCCAAAGGATAATCAATCAAACCGTCATTATCATTATCCACTCCATCGCTACATTGTGGAGTTGTTCCATTAGTCACGCAACCCAGCTGACTGCAAGTCAAATCATTAAATGAATAATTTCTAGTCAAAAGATTTCCGGCTTTATCATTTACTTTTACTAATACAACCACGCGTGTTTCCGGAATTAAATCATTGTTAGGATTAATAACCACAGAAAAAGATTTATCGTCTATACCATTGGGGGTCAATGTTTGACTAAAAGGAACTATAATATTATTTTGTCTAACTTCCACTATTAAAGTGCTAATATTTATTCCTGAATCGTCATCATGCAAATCAAAAGTAATATTTTGCCCCACCGGATGATTGGGCTTATCCGGAGTTGGATTTAAGTTAGTTAAATATGGCGGATTGGTTTCACAATAACCATCTATTACTGTATAGGTGCCGGAAAAAACATTGGTAAGAATGTCGGTACTATTGGGAAACTGGGCGACTTTACTGGGATAATCCGCAGTAGCATAACGCACAGTTAAATTTAATCCACCTAAAACAGTACTTTTCACTGTGATATTGCCAAAATCCAAACTACTACCACTTTCTAAACCGCCATATCCGAACAAACCAATAATACCAGCGGATACTGGTGGTATACCATAAGCACCAAACAGACCACCACTCAAACTTATATTTCCTCCACCTAAAGAAGGATAATTTAAATATATTTGTGCACCGTTGGATACTTCACCTTGGGTATCTAATTTAATTTTTATAATTTTATTACAACCACGAATCAAAGTTCCGGAAGCTGGATCCAAAGAAAAAGTAGCTGCCAGAGCTGTGGTAGTAAAAAATAAAAAACCTGTAATCGTTAAGGTAAATATTTTTAAAATTTGTTTTTTCATTTTTTTAAAGATAAATTTAATAACTAATTTTTAAGATGGCATCGTATCACCCATTCGTCCATAATTCACTAAGATAATACTCAGATCCAATACATCCACAATTCCATCTCGATTCAGATCAGCATCAAGGTTGGTGGAATAAAAAACATTATCCGCACTGACTACATCTAAAATATCTACGGTGTTATCTTTTAAGCCGCCACCTTGTACATCACCGGCTAATAATTCTGAGGAATTACCAAAGGTAAAATCAAGTATCACATTTTGTCCGGCCGAAATATCTACCCCTGTCATCTTGCGTGATAAGTGTGATTGCCCTTTTAAAAATACCTCCAATCCCGAACCGGTTGCCACGGTGATGTTGGAATAAGTAGAGGAACCGGAGTTAGTTAAAGATACAGGTAGGGTTTGTAAAACTTGATGCAAAATTGGATCATAAATAATTAAATTCGCATTCAATGCTAAATTGCCGGCAGATTTATAAATTCTTTTTTCCGGCTTAGCAATAATCTTTAAACTGGCCACTTGATCGTTGGGTAAGGTTGTGAACAAACCTTCATAAATTGTCCACAAACCGGCATTATCATATACTGTTATCTTATAATAATAAACGGTGCTAGGCAAAAGATCAATCAAGTTTGTTTGAAAATTACCACTGACTGTTCCAGATAAAATATAATTTTGATTCGTTCCATAAACAAATTCAGAACTTGCCACACCATTGTCATCATTTGCCGACCAAGTGGCATGGGCGGTATGAATGCTCTGTTCAACAAGCACATCACTGATTGTTGGGGGGTTATTTGTACTGCCACCTCCACCACCTGATGACGGTACGGAATACTGAATATTTATATCTCCGGATTCATTTTCTGAATAAACCAAGTTGGCTAAAAAAAATAATCCGCCAACAAACAAGCTACTGAGAAAAATAAATTTTATATTTCGAAAAAGCATAATTCTAAATTGATTTCCCTTTTTTATTTTTAATTTTAAAAATGTAAATCCCTATTGCCCCAAACAAAACTCCTCCAACAAAAATCAAAGACCACCAAGGAAAATACCAAAAAGAAAAAATTCCCGAGACGGATTGTTGAGATTTACCAAACATAATATTGATCTGTGCTTGATATAAACCCGGCCATAAAAATCCTTGATCAGTTTTAATTTTCACATCCATTTTTCTTTCTTCTGTGGCAATCAAGGTCGGTCCTAAGGTTAATTCTTTTTGATAAATTTCTTTATTTCGCCAATTTCTAATTAACAAAGTTCCTTGCAAAGGCACCTCTATATTTCCTTGATTTTTCAATCCCAAAATATAAGACCATTCTCTTTGTTGGATAAACTTTTTATCGGCTTGCCATAAAAATATATTTAAAGATTCATTGGCTAAACCGGATACTTTTAAATATAGTAGTGACACCAACTGTCCGGAAAGTTCGTTGGGTAATAAAACATCTTCTGTGTTCGCGATTTTTTTGACAGCCAATCCTAAATAATATGAGCCGGCTTGTGCTTCTTCGGGTGTTTCAATTAAAAATTTTATTTCCTTGTTTTCCCATGCCGTCAAAGTCGAGATATTTTCTTCAGGCTTTATCCAAGTCATAGCCGGACTTTGTATGCCGTTAAATATTGGTCGTCCGACATCGTCTTGTTCAACATTGACAATAGACACTTGATAATTTTCCACTTGATCAGATTCATTTTTTATATTCATTTTTACCACATCACTACCTCCAGCAGTCAAAGTTACTAAAACTTTGGTTGGGCTTATAGAAAAAGCTTGTGCCGGAACAACAAAAAATAATAAAGAAAAACATAATCCTAATATATATATCTTTATTGTTTTCATAAACTGACTAATTAAAAATTTGTCGAGGCCGTCAATGTCAAATTTTGACTATAGCTTCCTGCCGGACTACTCGCGGACATAGATGCTTTAAAAGATAAAGCCGTTTCATTATTATAAGTAGGTGTGGTAGCAGAAGATATGAGTAAGCCATTTACTATTGCCACATCTCCACTTAACAAACTATCACTACCAGTGGCAGATAATCCGTATTCTTCAGAACCGGCTGTCACTTCTCCATCACTAACCATTGTCAAAGAAGAACCTGACACGGCGGTTATGGACAAGCTATATCCGGTTTCTGAATCAGTCGATACCTCAATAGTAGAAATATCAGTACTGATTGCGTTTGAAGTTAGCTCTCCGAGATTTATGGATGTAGGATTGATAGAAATTCCTAAAGAACCTCTTTCCATAAATTGATACCCGGCTTTAATTTCATAAGTACTGCCATTAATAATATCCACCGGTGATTCTCCGGTGGTGCCTTCTAAATTAAAACTGGCACTCTGTTGTAATCCGCCTCCGGTTTCTAAATTATCAGCAAAAATATTGTAATTCACCGAACTCATAGCACTAAAAGTGTTAAGAGGAAAAATAAAAACACTTAATAAAGATATTAGACTGGCAAATTTAATCATAACAAACTTAATTATTCTACATCAACATCTGTAGTCGCATTTTCCTCAGTATTTTTTTCCGGAGTATTTACAATACTTTCTCCGACTAGTGATTTAATCTTACTGACAATATCTTGATTTTCTGGATTGAGATCTTTTACTTGATAATAATATTGTAAGGCTTCAGTTTTTTTACCGCGACTCTCATATAATAAACCTAGACTGTATAAAGCGTTAGAAAAATCCGGTTGAATTTTTATCGCCCCCAACCACAACTTTTCTGCATCATTTCGGTCTTCACCTTGATTACGATTATAAAGAAGACGACCTAAGTCAAACAAAATTACAGAATTATCAAACCCGCCATAGCTGATTGTAGATTTGTAAGTATTGATGGATTCATCAAATTTATTTAATCCTTCAAAATTACGTGCCAGACCGATGTATGCATCCAGATAGTCAACTTTTAATTTGATTGCCTCTTGATAATTTTCCACCGCTTTTTCAAAATTATTACTCAAGCTGAAATTATTACCCAAACGCCAAAACAATACCGGATTGGTTGGTTCTAATTCTTTAGCAGTTTGCCAAGATTTAATCGCCCAATCTCGTGCTTCCGGTACAATCGCGGCTGCATTTTCATACATAATAGCTAAATTTTCCCAAATCGCTACAGATTTTGGAGAAATATCAGTAGCGGTTTTTGCTTCATTCACTGCTTGTGCCACCAAGGAACTGACCTTTTGAATATCACTGTTTCCACTGTTGGCAATTTCTACAGCTTCTAACAAATATATTCGGGCTAAAGCCATATGATAAATATCAGAATTTTTACGATGAGCTAAAGCCTTGATAATATTTTGTTCCGCGACCGCGTAATCACTGGTGGTTAAAGCTTTGGTATAGGCCACCTCGGCTAAATATAATCTGGATCCCCAAACACCGACCAACACCAAACCCGCAGTCATGACAATCATAATAAAGGAAAAAGCCAAACTGTGTTGCGGGGTTTCTTCCAAGGTCATTTCTTTATAAGTAACAATATTGGAATTTATAAAAGACATTCCCACCATCAACATTCCTAATAAAAACCACCACAGCCACCATAATATCGGACCAAAAAATAAAACAAAAGATGAAACACTTAAAATCACCCAAGCCGTTGCGACCAAGAAAATATCCAAACGCACATCTTCTACATCATCATCTCCACCAAGTTTTACCGCTAAATTTAAACCTTTTTTAAACCAAATATTAAAGATATATCCCAAAACAAAAAGGGTTATAAAAATAAAAGTTAAAGTAACAATTACCCCGCTCTCTGCGAGCATAGCAAAAAAGGTGGTAAGCGGTTGACTAAAACGAAGTGACCAAACCCAAGGGTCATTGTTAAATTCAGTGGCACGGAAACGAGAAAAATCAACATTGAAAGTTCCAAGACCACTACCTAATAAGAAATTTTTAGCACTGGAAAAAATCGTATGAGAGCTGATAGTCCAAGACGGTGCCATGCCAAGAGATACTTCTGCCGGCACATTGGCTTGTAAAAATTTTGGAGTACCAAAGGCGATGAAAAAAACCACAAGGATGACATAAATAAATAAACCGGATAACCAACCCAAGCGAATATTTTTAAAGGAAGACATCCCGACTAACATCAATAATAATAAACCACCCAACAATAACCACCATAAAACTGTAAAACCCAAAGCCAACAAACATCCGAAAGATACCAATGAGGTGATAAAATAAACAATAGAGGTGGTGACCTCACCATTTTTTTTCAATAAGCGACCTGCGGATAAAATAAAAATGATAATCATAAATAAACCGAAGGGCATGTTTATTTTATCCAGGGTATTAATAGCTCCGGGAAATAAACCGGCGAGCATATCCATGGAAAAAATAAATTTTACTAAAAACAACAAACCTAAAAAGGATCCGACATACATCAAAGTATCTACCGCATAATGCCAGCGATTCTTCGTGTTAACAATGTTGGTAATAAGAAAATAGAAGACAGTGGAAAAAACCAAAAAAACAAAACTAAATACAAAATAATTGTTTCTTCCTAAAAAAGAATCGTATTTGTTGACGGAAAAAAGTGCGGACAATAAGTTTAGTAATAAAAATCCTAAAACTATCATATCTAGAACTGAACGACGATAAGCGAATTTTTTGGATAAAATTATTTTAGTAGTGAATAAAATTACACTGAGAAGAATTAAACAGATAAACACATACTGTTTTGGTATGATATAAAAATTGGTCAGGTTTTTATCCATAAATAATGGTATAATTACCAGAATAGCCAAAAAGACTAAATATGAAGCAGTATCAATGATCTTAAAAAGTTTTCTGTTAGAGAGCATATTTTTTAAAAATAAATTAAAGTTAAGAATTATAATGGAGTGGTTTTTAAGCCATTTATTTTTTATAATATAATTATACCATTTATAATACAATTATACCATAAAATTAAGCTAAAAAAATCTAAAATACTGTGTATAACTTTTATTTCTGCAGATGTTTATTAATTCACTTATATTTTTATTTAAAAATTCCACCGTAACCGTCATCCTTGTAGATGTTAAATAATTCATTGACAGAAAGACAAAATATTCTATACCGTCATCCCGATCGAATTCCGACACAATATAATTAAAGTGTCGGAAGTAGCGGAGGGATCCCTTTGCTTTGCCGTAGCTTCAGTGAAGGCAGGGATCTTTTAAATTAAAAAATAAATCAAGGGATTCCTCTGCTTCGTCCTTATTTAATAATATGCGGGACTGCGATCGGAATGACGGTTATAGTAGGCTTATGTAAACAATAAAATTATTAGTGAATTTACTTATCCACAGCCTTTAAACGATTTTATAGCTAAAACAAGCTAAACCATAGTCAGTTATCCACAGTTTAAAAAGCCACTTATCCACAGGTTATCCACTGTTTTTTACCTTAAAATAACTATTTTTAGAACAAATAACCCCTTTATTCCTTTAAACTCGTTCTACAGAGAACTGCTCAAACCAATTTTAATCTGATAATTCCCCATCAGCTTGCTGCGGGGTAATTCATTAATTAATAAATTATTAAAATAATTTTTCTTCTAATTACCCGTTCCACATAAAACGCAATTAAAAAAGCGTTGTTTCGTGAAAAACAACGCTTTAGCTCAATATAATCCATACCAAACTGGATCAACCGCCAGTTCTTGCAATAAAATCCGTAGGAATAAAGTCAATAGTAGGCATAAAAATCCAACAAAGAATGTACAGAATGATAACAAGATTATCAAAACCTTCATCAAAAAACAAAACAGCCAACAATATAGCTATTCTAAGTATCCACAAAGGAAATCCAAAATAATAAGCGAAACCGGCTAAAACACCACCGAGCGTACCCATTTTCGGAATTGCCACCAATCGACGCACAATAAAATCTTTTACTTGAGTCTCTGGTGTAATCGTGTTAGGAACTGTTCCGTTTATTGAAAAGATTGACCAAATGATACATAGAAATAAAACAAACACTCCAAAGTAAAAAATACATCTTATCCACCATGTATTATCGTCTACATGTTCCTTGAAAAACTTTTTCATCATCTTTCCCTCCTTTGGTCGCCATAGCCCAGCAGGGCATAGCCACACCAGTTATTCCGTTGTATCTTTGACGGGCATATTTTTGTTTCACTTTTAACGATTTATCATCGTTTTAACAAATTAACAAATATTATTTTAAAGAACACGAAAATTTATTTTCTTCTCTATATAATCTCTATATAAAAACATTTTTTAATTATTTTGTCAAGTTTTTACGGCTTAACAAACGAAGTTTATATCATACTTATTGAGTATGATATAAACTTTATTCTCTTGTCAAAAACAACAAAATATGATAGAATAAAGCCAAACAAAAAAGCCTTTGTAGTTCAACGGATAGAACAAGACACTCCTAACGTCTAGATCCAGGTTCGATTCCTGGCGAAGGCACCAGACACGAAAACACTTGACAAAACTGATTTTGTCATATATATTGTTGACAGCACATTTTACAGGCTATAATTTAGCCAGAGGAGGAATGTATGGTGAGTTTGATAGAGATTCTGAGGGAGAAAGAAGAACAAACAAAAGCACAAGAAATTTGGCGAATATTTCAAGAGGTGGCACGGTTTGAAAAAAATCCAAGATTCAGACGTCGCCTAACCTTGCTTAAAAAACAAATGATCCGTGTTCTGGCAGATGAAGAGCTAATGGCTGAACAGATAAAGGAAAAAGCATTAATAGAGATTCGCTATAAACCATTTGAAAAAATAGCGACAAAAATGCTAAAAAGAAAAAAACCAATTTCTATTAAAAAAATGTTAGAAATTGTCAAACATGCGGAAAACCTGTTAAAAAAATGGCAACGAACAAAAAAAATAGCCAAGCCAGGGTGTGTCCGCCTCAGACACAACACCTGCTGGTAGGCAACAAAAATCTGTTGCCAAACTAACCGAATAACCCCGTCTTTGGGGCTTTACAGAGCGGGGTTTTTTAATTCGCACATTGACTATATTCCTGAACAAAGATATTATAAAGGTAATCTAAATTTATAATCATTTAACTTATGACTCCGTTTATTTCCTACTTTTTGCTTATTTTAGCTTTATCTATTGTTGGGCTGCTTATTATTCTTATCAAAAAATTAACATCTTCAAAACCACCGGAAACTAACAACAATTCTTTTATTCTATTGCAAAATCAACTGCAAGAACTAAACCGCGTGTTTGAACAAAAAATGAATGATTCACAAAAATCCATGAGCGATACGCAAAACAACATCAATCAGATCATTCAAACCCAATTTGGTCAAAGCAATAAAATCATTCAAGGAGTCACTGGCCAAAGCAATAAAATGATCGCTGATATCACAGAAAAACTCACTAATTTAGACAAAACCAACCAACAAGTGGTAGGCTTTTCCGAGCAACTAAATAATTTAGAAAAAATCTTAACCAACCAAAAACATCGAGGAAATTTAGGAGAAGCGGGGTTGCGACTGGTTTTAGAAAATATTTTACCACCAACTGCTTTTACTTTACAATATCAATTTGAAGACGGTGATACCGTGGATGCAGTCATTCAAACCAAAGACGGCTTGATTCCAGTGGATGCAAAGTTTTCGTTAGATAATTATAATCGCATTTTAGCCGAAGATAA
>Ga0172381_10006091_pt1 | contig 12132 bp, 11 predicted proteins | sample Leawel6488metaG_FD_119754 | JGI IMG/M metagenome (GOLD analysis project Ga0172381, IMG submission 119754) | Leachate microbial communities from a municipal landfill in Southern Ontario, Canada - Leachate well 64-88 metaG | ecosystem: Engineered > Solid waste > Landfill > Unclassified | place...
CCAAAATCAATATTATAATGGAGCACCGTCAAATCATTACCCAAAGAGCGGAAAAGCAAAATTGAGCCGAGCCAATTTAAGAGATTCAAAACTAATCCGATTAGGCCATAAATTCGAGCTGACGGCCAGCTAAAGACCTCACTCCAAGCCCCAGACAAATTACTCCTGAAAAGAGCCAGATTATGGCTGATTTTTCCAATTGAAAACATAAATAATGAAAATAAATGATTAATTCTATTACCAGTCTAGCATGTTTTAAAATAATAGAAAATAATGCTATAATTAATAAACCAATATGAAAGTATTCTGCGTCATTCCGGCCTATAACGAGGCTCAGAGCATTATAGCCGTTATTAACCGAGTCAAACCGATAGTTGATGAATTAGTGGTGGTGGATGATCATTCCAGCGACCCGACTTTGGAGTTGGCCAGAAGTACCGATATTCCGGTTCTGCATCACATTATTAACCGGGGCCAAGGCGCCGCTCTTCAGACCGGTAATGACTATGCCCTCCTCCATGGAGCCGATATCATCGTTCACTTTGACGCCGACGGCCAGTTTTTGGCGGAAGAGATAAAGGACATGATTCAACCAATTATTTCTAATCAAGCCGATATAGTTTTTGGCTCCCGCTTCTTGGGTAAAAAATCCAATCTGCCAAAATTTAAAAAAAATATTATCATGCCCCTGGCTAAAGCCATTAACCGGGTCTTCTTCGGCATTAATCTCTCCGACCCCCAAAACGGTTTTCGGGCCATGAGCGCTAAAGTAGCGAGTGAAATCAGGATTGAAAACGACGGCATGGCACACTGCAATGAAATTTTGATTAAGGCTCATAAAAACAAATACCGCATTCAAGAAGTCCCCATCACTGTTATCTATCACGAGTTCGGCCAGAAGTTTTCCGGCGGTCTACGCATCATCAAAGATTTAATCTATAAAAAATTAACTAAATAATATTATGTTTCAACAAGCCTTTGCCCTGCTCATCATCGTCTTTTTTCTAACTAGACTTGTCAAACAAAGACAAACTAATCAAATCACCAGAAATGAAGGTATCTTCTGGCTAATATTCTGGCTACTGGCAGCTCTAGCAATTGTATTTATTAAAACCATTGACCAAGTGGTTGCCGCTTTAGGCTTTTCCGGTTCCGGCATTAATTTCCTGCTCTACATCGCCATCATGATTCTCTTCTACTTCATTTTCAAAATGCGCCTCAAAATAGTTAAAATGGAAAAAGAAATCACCAATATTACCCGCACAGTTGCCTTGAAGCAAGAAAAGAAATAAATTCATTATGAAAATAGCCCAAATCGTTTGTGTCTATCCGCCCTATGCCGGCGGTATCGGAAACAGCGCCCAACAATTTGAAGAATTACTTAGTGCTAACCATGAGATAGCCACCTTCCATCCCAAAAATACCAAACCCCTGCTCAAACTGGGCCACGGCGCTTTTATTCCTTCCTTGTATAAAAAACTATCACACTTTGATGCGATTTTTTTGCATTATCCCTTTTTCGGCACCGCCGAAATTGTTTGGCTCTTTAAACGCCTCAACCCCAACAAAAAACTAGTTCTCTATTATCACATGGATGTCCACGGACTTAACCCTTTAGCCAAGATATTGAGTCTTCCCTCCCTCTTAACCCGATCCTGGCTATTAAAAAGAGCCGACAAAATTGTTTGTTCCAGTTTTGACTACATCAAGAACAGCCAGATAAAAGATTTCTATTTCGCTCATCCCGAAAAATTCTCAGAAATTCCTTTCGGCGTGGATACTAATATTTTTACCCCCCATCATCCGCATGACAATACTCTAAAGAAAATATTATTCGTCGGGGGCCTAGATAAAGCTCATTATTTCAAAGGTGTTAACAATCTCATTAAAGCCTGTGCTGGACTAGCGGTAAAGAACTGGCAATTAATCATCGCCGGCGAAGGCGACTTGAAGCCTGACTACAAAGCCTTAGCTAAAGAGCTGGGAATAACCGACAAAACAATTTTTCCGGGCAGATTAGACCCAGCCGAATTAATTGCCGCCTATCAGTCCGCCGCCGTCCTAGTCCTCCCTTCCGTTAACTCCAACGAGGCCTTTGGTATTGTCCTGATTGAAGCTCTGGCTTGTGGCACTCCGGTCATTGCCTCCAATTTACCGGGGGTCAGATCCGTCTTTAGCCACAAACAGGAAGGCCTGATAGTGGAGCCCAATAATGTTGGCAATTTAACCGACAAACTAGAAGAAATACTGCAAGATGATGACCTGCGGGAAATGATGCGCCTCAAAGCCAGAGAATTGGCCGAGAAGAAATATGACATCAAAATTACCGAGAAAAACTTGAATCAATTATTTAACTAATTATGAAAATCGGGATATTAAACAGCTTGTATCCGCCCTATCATCGTGGCGGAGCAGAAATTGTCGCTTCCATCATGGTCTCCGACCTGGAGAAATTAGACCATGAAGTTTTTGTGATATCCACTTCACCGAAAGAATCCTATCAAGAAGATAATGTCTATTATCTAAAATCAAAATACTATCATCTCAATCAAATCCCAACTCCTCTTAGAATCTTTTGGCACATACATAATCTGTTCGATTGCCAACAAAAAAATAGAGTAAAGAGGATTATAAAAAAAGAAAAACCGGATTTGATTATCACTCACAACCTGATGGGCCTGGGGTTACAATTACCGAAACTATTTAAAGCTAAAAAAATCAAACACTTCCACGTCATCCATGACATTCAATTACTCCACCCCTCCGGCCTGATGTTCTACCGGAAAGAAAATATTATTAATTCCCTACTGGCCAAGCAATATCAAAAAATTACCAAAAAATTAATGGGCTCGCCCGCCGTCATCATTTGCCCTTCGCATTGGCTTCTCAAACTCCACGAACAAAAAGGCTTCTTTCCTAAATCAATCCGGAAAACTATTCCCAACCCGATAAAGAATAATTATCAAACCAGCCACCAAGAAAGAAACAAAACAGAATTCCTCTCGGTCGGCCTGGTATCAAAACACAAAGGAACAGATATTTTGATTAGAGCCTTCAATAAACTCCCCCGGCTCAGCCTGACCATTGTCGGCGATGGTGATTATCTGGCCGAGGCTAAAGAAATAGCTAATAATAACATCACTTTCTTAGGAAGACTGGATAACGATAAGGTCCAAGAATTAATGCTCGAAAAGAGCGCCTTGATCGTTCCTTCCCTCTGCTATGAAAATTCTCCCACCATCATCTACGAAGCTGTCGCCTCCAAACTGCCGGTAATCGGATCAAACCTGGCCGGAATAGCCGAGCTCATCAACCACTACGGCGGATTGTTATTTAAACCCGGTAGTGCTAATGACCTGGTAGAAAAAATTGAATACTTTTTAGATAACTACGAAGATCTAAACAACCACTTCCCGAAAGAACCGCTCCCGCCCGATGACTACGCCCAACAAATTATTGACCTCAGCAAAAACACCGGATAAGTTCCGGTGTTTTTTAATTACAAATAAAAAGACCTTGGGATGCTTTGTGCACACCAAGGTCAAATTATCAATTTGGAATAAGTTTAGTCTATTAAAATAGGAGCAAAATCTCTGGAATCATAGAAGCGTTTTAGGGAGGTACAACTTCCTTCCCAATAACCACCAGAATTTTTACACCAGTAGAGGCAGTGGACGCAGAGACTACCGCGGGTAAGATGAGAAGGACGATAATCGCGAAAACGATAGAGTGTCCCCCAAAAAACTATTACTTTTCCTTTCCAACTGTCGGGAATGATTTCCGGGTGAGCCATTAAATATTCGAAAACGGTAGAATTAAGAACGGGTTGGCCGGCTAATTCTTTACGTAAACTATGGCCATAAATACCATTGGCGCCATGTTTTCTTTGTTTAACGGAACGATAAAGAAGAATTTTATCGGGGTCAAAAGTAATAGTCCCTCCTGGTCGATGCTCCTCTATTTTCCATTGATCGGCATGATCAGCGGATATCGGTTTATGGGATACTGGAGCAACATCGGAGTCAATTACATGTTTTTTTCTCATTATTTGGGTCTCCTATAATTATTTATATAATTTTTAATGTTCTTAATTTAACCATATAACTATATCACAATAATAGTGTTTTGTCAATAACTAACAAAAAACACCAGTATTTACCCGGTGTTTTCTATATATATCAGAATACTAATAGCTTCTATTGTCCATTATACCCCAGCCCCCGCAACTGTTTCTTAGCCTGGAGGTCAAAGATGGTCTTTTTGAGTCCGTTCTTGAGAGTAACAACTGGCATCCAACCCAACTCATTCTTGGCCTGGAAAATATCCGGCAAAGGCAATTCGGTCATAAAGAGAGTTCTCTCTTTGAAAACCACTTTGGAATTGGTAGCTCCGGTCTCTTCAATGATGGTGCGACAGACATCGGCCACTTTGACGTTCTCATCGGAACCGATATTAATCGGACCGGTTAAAGGCGAGTTCATTAATTTGAAGGCGGCATCCACGGCGTCAGTGACATAACAGAAGGATGAAGAAAAATTCTCATCACCCAAAACCGTCAAATCTTCATTGTTCAAAGCACTATTTACAAAATCCGGGATCATCTGATCGTCATTGAGTAGCATGCGCGGGCCGTAAGTGCGGAAGATGCGCATAATCTTGGTATCAACATTGAACAGTTGGCGATAGTCATTAACCATGGTTTCGGCAAAGCGCTTCCCTTCATCATAACAAGCTCGTTTGGATAGATGATCTAATCGGCCCAAATAATCTTCTTTGATTTTGGCCATATCACCATTCAAATCTTTCGGACCGTAAACCACCGACGAAGAAAAATGCAAAAACTTAGCCCCATATTTTACGGCAAAGTCTAAAGCATTTTTGACGCCCAAAGAATTGGCGAGCAGAGTGGCATAACAATTTTCGGTAAAATGACGGGGGGATGTCGGGCAAGCTAAGTGATAGATTTCTTGAATCCCTTGAAAAGTGATTTTGAATTTCTTTAGTTCCGGCAAGCTCTCCAAATCCAAAGGCTCACTGACATCGTGATTAATGAAAACAAAATTAGGATTGGGCAATAAATGCTCAATATTAGTAGCGGAACTGGTCACAAAATTATCTAAACAGATAACCTTACATTCTTTAACCAATTCATCACATAAATGAGAGCCGATAAAACCGGCTCCACCAGTCACTAGCACATTGCGCTTATCAAATATAACTTTTGGCATAAGATTTTGATTACAGGATAATTATAGCCTAATTATCCATTAAAATAAAGCCCACGCTGACCCCTTTACTAAAAGTATCCGCATAAGCATAAAATGACTCTAAAATCTCACCGGCCGGAGAAAAGACCCGCACATGGGGCGCCCCACCCGGACCGGCTCCGGTTATAATTTCAGCCGAACCGTCATTATTGACATCACCGGCGGCCAAATTTACTCCGTTTTTAAATTTACTGTCATAGGCCATAAATTGTTTCTTCACCACGCCATAATTATCAAAAATCTTGACCTGGGGCGATAGTCCTTCCATCGGAGCGACAATAATTTCCGCTTTATTATGCTCAAAGCGACCGTCAATGTTTCCGACCGCCAAATTAACTCCACCTCTAAAATTCTGATCATAAACCATAAACTGACTCTGTAATTTTCCTTGACCGCTCCAAATTCGTAAATGCGGACCGCCACCGTATCCCGGAGTGGTAACGATATCAGCCAAACTGTCACCGCTGACGTCGCCTACGGCGACATTCACACCGCCTCTAAACCTTTGGTCGTAAGCCAAAAATTGTTTTTTAAGTTTACCTTGATAATCAAAAATTTTAATCAGCGGCTCCGCTCCAAATCCGGGCGAAGTAATTATCTCATTCTTCAAATCGCCGTCAACGTCTCCCACGGCCACGTTAACACCGGCCTTTGATTTTAAATCATAGGCGACGAACTGGCTCTTTAGCTTTCCTTTAACATCAAAAATTCTGACTATCGGCTGACCGCCGAAACCATTGGCCACAACAATTTCATTAGTGCCGTTACCGTCAACATCGCCACTGGCGAATTTCAAACCTTCTTTGTATTTATTATTATCGGCCAAAAATTCTTTGAAGAGCTTACCCGGAGGCGACAAAATCTGAATTTTATTTTGATGCTCTTCCGTATTTTTGAATCGAGAAGAATAATTTCCCAGATAAGGCGACAAGAGCAAGCGACCGGAATAATCGTTTAATTTCTCTTTAGCCCAATTAACCGCCGCCAACATATTTAAACGTCCCACTCCTAATTTACCGATATAATCCGGATTAACATTGTTAATATTATCGGTACTGCGGAGCAGAATATTGGTAATTTCATCTCGGGTCAGACTGGGATTAACCTCCTTGATTAAAGCTAAGGTGCCGGAAACGAGCGGTGCAGCCATAGAAGTTCCCGACCAATAGCCGTCAAAATATTTATTGTATTCTTCGCCGGCAAAAGCATTGTAAGTGACGGTATTAAAAAAACTGACACCAGGAGCTGAAATATCAATACAATTGGAGCCATAACTGGAAAAAATTGCTTTTTGGTCCATAGTATCGGTGGCCGCCACCCCAATCACCAGATTCTCGCCACTATCACCGTCATAACAAGCGGGATAAAGGGGGGTCTTGTCAATATTAACTCCATGATTCTCACTTTGATCATTTCCGGCCGCCGCTACCACGATCACTCCGGCCCGATGAGCTCTGACCAAAGCCTCTTTTAGACCCTTGCTGTAACTCTGTCCGGCAAAACTGAGATTAATAATATCAGCGCCGTTGTTGGTGGCATAATCTATGGCTCGAATAACATCACTCATCCGGCCATTGCCGCTATCATCCAGCGCCTTTAAAGCCATAATTTTAGATTTCCAGGTAACTCCCGCCACCCCCATACTATTATTACCGACAGCGCCGATAATTCCGGCGATCATTGTACCGTGAGAAATTCCGGAGTTGGTAAAACCAGCGGAAAATTTAGGAGTCGGATCAGACACATTAGTCACAAAGTCCCAGCCATTGATATCATCGATAAAACCATTGCGGTCGTCATCAATGCCATTATTGGAAATCTCATTTTTATTGACATAAATATTGCCCGTCAAGTCCGGATGATTAATTTGAATACCGGAATCAATAATGGCAATCACAACATTGGGACTGGAATTAATCTTTTCCCAAGCTCCATTAGCCTTAATTTTTTCTAAGTACCATTGGTTGTAATAATAGGTATCGTTGGGAACAAAAGCCGCTCCGGCCATTTGGAATGGCAGGGCTAATAATAACAAAAATATTAAAATTTGGCTGATTTTTTTAAACATATTACTCTCATTCTAACATACCCCGGCGCCTAAAGGCAAATTAAAAAATGCCTGAAAAACTGGCATTTATTTTGGATTTTTAGATATATTTCTAGAGGCTCTTGATTTCTCGCAAAGTCTCTTCGGCGCATTTTTTCCAACTGAATTGTTGAGCCCGATCCAGACCGTTCTGGGCCAATTTAGTCCGCAAATTATCGTCGGTCAAAATAATTCTCAGCTTCTCCGCCATATCTTCTTTATCATCTTTATCGAAATAAATTGCCGCTTCCCCGGCCACTTCTTGGAGCACCGGGATATCAGAGACAGCTGCCGGCAAACCGCAAGCCAAGGCCTGAATTACCGGGATGCCAAAACCTTCCCGTCGGGAAGGAAATACAAAGGCCGAGGCGCCATTATAAATAACGGGCAAATCGGCTTCGGCCACCCAACCCAGCATCAGGACTTCCGAATTCAAATTATATTCTTCAATAATATATTTGATTTCATCATACCCGAAACCGGCGTGTCCGATTAAAACTAACTTAGTCTTAATCTCCGGATGATTCTCCTTGAGAAGCGCCAGGGCCTCGATCAACATTGGGATGTTTTTTTTCTTTTCCAATCGTCCCACCGAAAGCAGATAAGGGAAATTTAAACCATATTTATCCAAAACTTTATCAATCTGGTCTCGGTCTTCAATCTTTTTATAAAACGAATCGTCATAACCGTTATGAATCACCACTACCTTATCCGGATTAATTTTGTAAACATCCGCAATTTCTTTTTTGGTATTATGAGAAACGGTAATAACTTTTTTGGCGTGATGCAAAGCATAGTTTGTTGACCAATCAAGATAAGCGGTGGCGTCATATTTGAAACCCTTGCCGGATAAAAATAAAATATGTTTAACAATAAAAATAATCAGGTGGCGGAAAAAAGGCCGACCGCGGTCAACCGTTTCTTCGGCATAAACATTTTCTTCTCGTTTGAAAGCGATATCGTGAATAGTGGTAATGGTGCGCCGCGGATGAATGAGCGGAATAGAATGTGCCGGCACGAATAAAACTCGCGGCCGACAACAAATCATCTCCAAAGTTAACCGACCTAAAGTCCAAAAATATTGCCAGGGCCAGCGCAAGACTTTACCGGTAAAATTAGGATGACTGTCTAAAATAGCCTCCAAATCATTACTAAAAGGCTGATCGGAATAGAGGATGTATTTGTTTTGGCTATCAATAGCCGCAAAATTCTTAATCAAATAGTAGGAATACCATTCGGTCCCCGTCTTGAAAGCACGATTAGCTCTGGAAGCATCAATGCCGATAGTCATAAAGTTACTTGGCCGCCAAAATACTGCGCTTGTAAGAATCTAAATTATCCAAGGCAATACCGGTGCCTTTGGCCACACATAATAACGGGTCGTCGGCGATATAAGCCGAGACACCGATAGCTCGAGAAAATAGTTGATCAATATTACGCAGTAAAGCGCTACCACCGGAAATCACAATCCCCTTGTCAATAATATCAGCCACTAACTCCGGCGGAGTCTCTTGTAAAATTCTCTTAGTCGCATTTAAAATTTCTTCTAACTCTCCCTGAATCGCCTCTGTGACATCATCGCTGGTAATGGTAATAGTCCGGGGCAAACCGTTAACCGAATCTCGTCCGTTAATTTCCATGCTCAATTTTTCTTCGTCCGACAAAAACAAAGCGGAACCAACTTTAATTTTGATCTCTTCCGCCGTTCTCTCGCCAATCACCAGATTATGTTTTTTCTTGATGTATTCCAAAATCGCCATATCAAACTTATTACCGCCGACCCGCACTGAAGTGGAAGCCACCACGCCGCCCAAAGAAATCACAGCCATTTCCGCAGTCCCACCGCCGATGTCCACAATCATATGGCCGGCCGCCGAACTAATTGGAATATCAGCTCCGATGGCCGCCGCCACCGGTTCTTTGATAATATAAGCGGCCTTGGCGCCGGCAGCGAGGGTCGCTTCAATCACCGCCCTTCTCTCCGTGGAAGAAATACCGGCCGGAACGGCCACCATTACTTCCGGTCGGAAAATTCGCATTCCGCCCAAAGTCTTGTTGATAAAATAACGAATCATGGCTTCGGTTGTTTTGTAGTCGGCTATCACTCCATCCTTTAAAGGTCGTAAAGCCACGATGGTATCGGGAGTCCGACCCAACATGTCTTTGGCTTCATTGCCCACGGCTAAAATCTTCCGATCATCAACCGAAACCGCCACCACTGAAGGCTCGTTAATAACTACGCCCCGTTTTGGCAGGTAAACCAAAGTATAAGTTGTCCCTAAATCAATCCCGATGCGCTTGATAAACATATAATTTCTTTAATAATATATGACAATATTAGCTTATTATCAGGGTTTAGTCAATAAAACTAATAGTAAAAAAGAGCCGAATAAATCCAGCTCTTTTCCAAATATCTAAAGTATTAAATCTACTTCTCCGTCTTTTTGGCGAAACCCTCAAAAGCCTTCAAAACTTCAACCGGGGTCACAAAGACCACGGTGTTGGATTGGTCGGAAGACAAGTCGTTGATGGACTGTAAAGTCCGCAAATGAAGAGCTCCGGTGGAAGCCGCTAAAATACCGGCGGCCTTGGCAATGTTTTCCGAAGCGGCCACTTCACCCTCAGAATTAATAATCACGGCCCGTTTCTCTCTTTCCGCTTCCGCTTGCTTGGCGATAGTTCGTTCCATTGATTCCGGTAAAGAGACATCTTTCAGTTCCACGTTGTTAACCTTCAGGCCCCAATCATCGGTTTCCTTGTCAACAATTTCTCTAATCCGATCGGCAATCTTGTCGCGTTGTGACAATAATTCATCCAGAGTTACTTCGCCCACGATATTTCTCATCGTGGTTTGAGCATATTGGGAAATGGCATAATAGAAATTCTCCACTTCAATGATAGCCTTGGCCGGATCGGAAATTTTGTAATAAATAACGGCGTTGACGGTCACCGGCACATTGTCCTTGGTAATTGCCCGTTGATCCGGAACGTCAACCGCCTTGATTCGCATATCCACTTTTTGAAAAGTTTGAAAAACCGGAATTAAAATTTTCCAACCGGGGGTCATGATACCGGTAAATTTTCCGGTGGTGAACTTAACGCCTCGTTCATATTGGTTGATTTGTTTGAGACTCGCTAAGATAAATACTCCGACGATGATTAAAATCACAACAAAGGTGGGCATATTTTTTTAGTTAGTTAATTATTTTATTAATAACTTATTCTTTGCGCAGAGCTTCAATCGGATCCATATTGGCCGCTCTTTTGGCCGGATAAACTCCAAAAAATATACCACAAGTGAAGGCAAAAATCAAGGAAACGACAAAGGCTTTCAACGGGACGGAAAAGACCCAATGAAAACCGGCCGCCGTGGCACCGACGCTAATCAGCCAAGAAACTAAAACTCCCCCGATAATGCCCAACACCGCTCCCACCATAGTAATAAGCACCGCTTCCACCAAGAACTGGACCATAATGGAATTATAATTGGCTCCCACCGCTTTACGCAAACCGATTTCGGCCGTTCTCTCGCTGACAATGACATACATCACATTCAAAATTCCCACACCGCCCACAATCAAAGAAATAACCACAATTGCCAAAAGCAACCAAGTAATGGCATCGGTTACCGTGTTTAACATTTTCATCATATCTTCCATGGTGGAAACCCGAAAATCATCCTTGGCCGAATCAACAATATCATGATTGCGCCGCATAATATATTTAATTTCTTCACCGGTGTCCGCCACGATGTTAGCGTCTTTAAATTCATGAATCATGTACATCAGATAATCAATGCCCATAATCTTTTTCTGCAGGGTTCTGATCGGCACATAAACATAATCGTCAAAATCCATACCCATCACCGCGCCCTTGGACTTCGCAACGCCGATCACTTTAAACTTCGCTTTGTGCAAAGTGATATATTTGTCCAAAGCTTCCGAATCGCCGAAAAGTTTGTCTTTCATCTTACTACCCAACACCACCACTTGCGCCAAACCCTTATCATCTTCGTCACTAAAAAAAGTGCCTTGAGCAATTTCCATTTTATCAATCTGGGCATAATCGGCATTAGTTCCAAAAATAAAAGCCTTGCGCGACTCATTGCCGTAACTGACTTTTTCTTGACTCAATATCACTCCGTAACCGCCACTGATATTGTTTATTTTTTTCACATCCTCCATATCCTTCAAAGTCATGGAAGTAACTTGGACGCCGGAAGCAATAGCCATAGCACTGTCGGTCTCGCCGGAAGTCCCCTTTTTATTAGTCGGGACGCGAACTTCGGTCTGAATAATATTAGTCCCAAAAGACTGCAATTGGTCCACCAGTAGCCCCCTGATTCCCTCGCCCGCCGAATAGACAATGATAACGCTGGCAATGCCAATGGCAATGCCTAAAACCGTCAGTAGTGTCCGAGCTTTGTTGGCCACCATTGACTGCAATGATATTCGGATGGAAGTAATGACATTATTCATAACTAAGCGCTTCTACCGGTTCCAGCCGACTCGCTTTGCGCGCCGGATAAATGCCGAAGATTAAACCGATTAGAGTGGAAACCGATAAAGCTAAAAGAATGGAAGAAAAAGTAATCACCAAACTGTAATTATAACCCAAACTATTAACCACCAAGTATATTAACCAGGCCAAGAAGACGCCGAAGATGACTCCGATTATTCCTCCGATCAAAGTTAAGGCGACCGCTTCCAATAAAAATTGAGAGATAATATTATTGTTGTTGGCCCCCACCGCTTTACGCAGACCGATTTCTCGAGTTCG
>Ga0172381_10006093_pt1 | contig 12131 bp, 4 predicted proteins | sample Leawel6488metaG_FD_119754 | JGI IMG/M metagenome (GOLD analysis project Ga0172381, IMG submission 119754) | Leachate microbial communities from a municipal landfill in Southern Ontario, Canada - Leachate well 64-88 metaG | ecosystem: Engineered > Solid waste > Landfill > Unclassified | place...
CAAAAATGTACTTTCAGTATCGTTAGCATTTACTGTTAGATTAGTACGACTACCATTTCCTATGGAAACATAGCCGGTTGTACCTGAACCTGTACCCTGCCCTGCTATGAGGTTAAGGTTACCCCCATTGTTGTTACCGGCTGCTGCAATCTGAGATCTAATAGTGAGAGAGGAACCATTACCTGTTAGAGCATCTGCTTGATCAATCGTGGTGCTAGTAGTATCTGCAGTGAAGTGTATCCCGTAGTTCCCAGCGCTACCTGGACCAAGAATGAGGTCTGTATTGGTGAAGTTTGCTACAGTGACAAGGGGTCCTATTTTAACTGATACTGAACCGTTAGTGACAGTCCCGAGCCCAGAAGCTAGGATAACACTACCACCATTACCGGAGACACCAGCAGTCCCACCTCGTACCAGGGCATTTCCACCATTCCCGTTGAAGGTGGTCCCACCTGCCACGATAGCTTGACCACCGTTACCAGAAGAACCAGTGGAAGAGCCACCCTGTAGGATCAGAGCACCACCACTACCTGTACCACTTGAGGTACCAGGGACAATTGTAATGCTACCTGTGTTAGCTACTCCACTACCGTCTCCGGTAGTGATACCCAGAGTACTTGTCGTGCCAGAGGATAGATTAGGGGTACTAATGCGTGAGTCATTAGTGAAGGTGAGTGCATTAGATGAGATTAGTACATTCCCGGCAATACTTGCAGAAACCCCAACGGACAAGTCATTGGTCAAAAACAATGATGTTAGAGTAGGAGCATTTGACCAGAAGTTGTAGGTCCCATTACTAGCATAGACGGTATTTGGGGCACCCTTCGGGATCACTGGGGTGGGGGAGGGGGCTGTAATCTGAGGTATTGTCTTCCCAAGGGGGAGTTGAATCAAACTTGGGTTAACATCGTAAAAGGTGTGGTTAGCGAGAAGTGGGTGGCCTTCGATGCGATAAAGGTCCGAACTTGCATAACCCTCACTAGAACCATTAGTTCCCAATAGAACCATCGCCTCAATGGGTGTGGTACCAAGTTCCATCACTTGTGTAGCGACAGCCAACATGAGCTCATCACCACCGGAAACCTCAGTAGCACCAACAAATGTTGGAGCATTCCTAACAAGGAATGCTCGGCCAACAAGAACACGAGATCCCTTTCCGGATCCAATTAATCTAGAATAGGTAGCAAATAACTCACCACCAGGTCGGTCCCCAGAACCTACGAAGACGGATCCACCTCGATTGGTTCTGTAGTTGGTAAGAGCCGAATAATTAGATTGCTCACCATCTACTGCTACTAGGACATCTCCAGGGACGCCTGAGGACGTCCCTGCTGGCATTGCCAGTACCTCAGTTTGATCCAAGTTTGTAGAGGAGGATATGCCTGCCACGCCTGAACCAACACCGGCAGTGTTGAGATAGACAAGAGGGGAAGATATTTCATCCGAAAATCGACTTCCATGGAAGTCCTTGTCTCTATACAGGGACCCCAAGGGAAGGCGTTCTGTTAAACCCAAGTACTCTGGGTTTGCCTCAAGATCACCATAGTTGACAAGGCTGCCGAGAGCCCCAGACTTGATAATAGGTCTAGGACCGCCGCTGATTAGGGGTGGGTAAGGAGCCAATGGGTCAGTAGGATCCTCGTATCCTACATTTCGAATGTCGTAAGCATTCGATAATGAGAAGTCACCACTTAACCTACCAGTCCCCAACGTAGTAATGAAGCCAACCGAACTCAAGACTTCCAGAGGCTTCTGATTCGGACGGGTAAGAGCTTGAGGATTTAGTTCAGTTGAGGTTAGCTGGAAGGCCGTAGAGGATTGCAGAGGTCCTCTTGTGTAACTATTGTCCAAGCCACCGGATTGAGTCTGCCAGACATCTGCCTGATAAGGGGTTCTAGAGTAGTTGATGAGAGCGGTATCCGATCCTGATAGTGGTCCAGGTAGAATTGTGTTAGGTCCTATCAGAGATGTCGGTGTGGACGACCTAGCTAATCGGAACTGACTACCCAAGTCAAAGGATCCACGATCAAAACCGAACACACTGGCTTCTATTACATAGTTTCCAGTGGAGAAGGTGCTGATCAGGTTCGGACTCTTTGAGATGTCTATAGCATCTGCATTCAAGATGAAGGTGCTATCCCCGTCATCGTCGATCTCCACCCAGAATACTGTACCATCAAAGTTTTGGCGAAGTAAGTTAACGGCACCAGACCCAAGAGGTGCTCTAGTGGTTGTTATGCTGAAAGATGTCCCGTGGATCTTATAATCTTGGGCTTCATACACGGAGAAAAGTCGGGCTATGCCATAAAACGGGGGTAACTCAATCCCTTGTCGGCCTAGGCCTCTTGCAGTTGGTAATGCTCCAATGACAGTTGGATCATCATTGAAGATCCTGGAGCCTGCATAGAGACTAGTATAGCTGTGCCCACCGTAGGACAGAGAAGAATTGAATGTAGCTGGAGCTGAGGTTTGCAAATCCTGAGTCGAAAAGATTGCACAAGTTACAGTACCCCCACCTATCGAATAATTGATGTAGGCAGAATTAAATAGTGAAGTATTTGATGGGGTCCCCTCTTGAGACATCAAGAAAAAGTTGATACCCCTGTGGTAGGTTGACCCATTTTCTGGAAGTATTGGTACATGTACCGCAGACCATCCGGGTACTAGATGCCTTGGCAAAGTAATATATTGAGTCTTGTCAAACATCCCCAAAGGATCTGTAGCCACCCACTTAGGAGTGACGTTATCCGCCTTAGTTGTTGGCATTATATTGGCAACAATTCGAGTAGGAGTCGGAAACTCTATAGTCTGGAATGGGTTGAGTACAACAGTCTTACTCCCAAGATCTGCATAACTCTCTGAGGTTACTGGTAGAAGTCCCTTGTAGGTACTGTTTCTGAACTTACTCCACAATAGAGCCCATGCAGTACTCAAGGAGTAGTTTCCAGAAGGGTAATTCTCTGATTGAACTAAAAGTTCGGGGTTAGGGTTAGTTAGAGCAATAGTATGAATCGAATCTGGACGCCTTGCTAACCCGCGACCCCCACCATACTGAATGTGGGTTGTTAGGTAGAGGTTCGGAGTTCCACTAGGATCCGGATTCGTTAGTGAACCACTGACGAAAGTGATCACCAAGTCATCAGTAGGAAGTGGGTTGGGTGGTAGTACTTCGAAGTTGTTTTGTGCAAGAGTTGTTGGCTGTCCCTCAACACGAACCTGTAAGGCTCCAACCCCCTTACGAATCACATAGGTAATAGAAGCAGTGCTGGGAATAGTAGTAGCTACTTCCAGGACTGTTGTAGTAACTGAGGTAATTGTATAGGTTCCGGTAGCTGCACCAGCAAAGATAACTAGTGAGTCACCTATCTCAACCCCGGAATCTACATAATTAGCTGTAGGGTCAGTAAACTGAAGGGTTCCAGCGGACATCCCTGTTGCAGTCCCTGACGCAGGTTGATCGTTAAGGAATCGAACCTGATCAGCATCCCCAACTGGAACCCCAGACTTGAACTGGGAAACTGGAATCTTAATCTGGTCTCCTACACTCCAAATAAGTGTTGTCGCTTGGGCAATAATACTTGATTGAATTGTGAGACCCCAACTAACAGTTCCTGGAATTGGCAACGTTGCAGGTAGAGCAACCGGAGCGCAAATAACCTCTACTGGTTGTTGAACCGCTGCATCGCTAAAAGTCAACCTTATGTGATCTGGGGCATCTAGGAGGGTTATACCCAGGATAGCTGGGGGGGTGGCACTGATCTTGTCCTCATAGAAGACGTACGAGCCTCTTGGGTCTGTTCCACCCCTCTTCCAGGTAGACCGAAGCTGACCTTTAAGTAGCTTGTCAAGATTTGACCTGAGTAGGCTATCATAATCGAATCCTGACGGGCTCACTACATGTCTTAAGTCTAGGATATCCGTTCCTGTGACCTGATCACTAAAGAGACCATCTGGACGACTGGATAGAACTTTGACAACCGACCCAGCTAAGTGTGTCTCCGCAAGAGTACCAGCAACGAGAGTACCTCGAGTCAAACCACTAACCGTAGTACCGGTTATGGTTGTATACTTTAGGATTTCATCACCAATCTGGATGTAAACAGGAGAGGTTGGACTTGCAGGAAGCGGTATACTAGCTACCGATACGAGAGAAAAGGTAGTTGCTGAGTCACTGAAATTCGATGCGAGAGTCGGAATCGTAGAAAAGGTAGTTGTCCCTGTTCGGTCAACTGCTAACGGGTTTCGATTGAAGGCACCATTTAGGTTAGGGGAGAGATCCCCTTCCCAGAGTACTGAATTTCTCCGAAAAACTGCAGCAATTGAGATCGCATAGACATATCCGTCTACTGTACCAAGAACATTGGAGGGGTCCCCATCTCCAGCACGATACAGTCCTGGGTCACCCAACAGACTCTTCATATTGGTGAACGTAAACCCTCCTACTGAGGGTGGTGTTGCTTGGGGTCCTTGAGCTCGGACTACTGTAGAGTCGAACCCATCAGGATTAAGTGAGAGATTGACCAAACCCTTCACCACACGAATGCGGTACTGGAGCTGAACCCTTTCAGAGGTTTGTTCACCAATCTCTGGGTCCACTAGGTCATCTGGAAGATAAGAATAGCCACCCTCTACATTTCCATACCGGTAGATAGCTGCCGAATTGGGTTTGTTGAGGGTTGACGGATTGGGGGCAACCTTGGCCTTCCATACTTCTATGAATACAAAGTCTGCGCGAGCATCCCCAGCAGATCCCGGTGGCGGTTCTAGGAGAATCTTATTCCAAGTACTTGAATTATCTGCAGAACCAGGAGGGAGACCTGTTTGAGTCCCAGTGCAGGGGATGAGCCATCCGTTGACAACAGCCCACATTATGGATTGGTGGTCACTAGCTGACTGTAATCCAAACTTGAACCAATTAGACCATGATGGATCCGTCTGAAATACTTTAGATTGGTTAACACTACTTCCCAACCATCCGCTGGGGGTTCCTCGAAGAATAACTTTTCTCTGCCAATCTTCAGCGAGTTGTCCAATTAAGTTTAGATCGGCATCACATAGGGGTGCCCCCTCGAGGAAGATCACCTCAGAGTACTCGGTAGCTGTTGGATCTAGAGTTCGACTAACACCCGTTCCAAAGTCGTCAGACATGATTTGTAACTCTCCCGTGCATGTGCATCTGCTAGGGGGAGCCCAAAAGAAGAAAACCAACTTTCAGTAAGTCAGTGCTAACTTAGAAAGATTGAGGCTTGTAAATATAAGTAGTTACCTGTAGGGGGAACTTCCAGCAGCATGAAAGTCAAGTATTTTGTTGAGATCCAAACCCATCATACGTAATACTAGATGAGGCGAATCATGTCCAAGACTCTAAGTTCAATCATCCTGACTCTAGTGCTTACCGCTTGCGGGAGTAACTCAAACGTCAATCCCGACACTATGAGCACCATCCAAGAGACGGGCGGGAACTCTGGTAACCCAAGTACAACGGCAGTGGCCGGGGTAGCTGGATTTGACACCTCGAAGGCAACCGGTGGTTCAAGCTCGATTGAGGGCTCGACAGTACCAACCACCACTGGTGGAAGCCCGGCCGTCGAGACTATGAATACTTTGAGTACCGGTGGTCAAGGTCTAGCTACCGGTGGGTTTTCAGCTAAAGGTTCTGGTGGGAGCAAGGCAACCGACGGGTCCTCAACTACAGGTGGGAGCTCAGCCAAGGGTTCTGGTGGGGGTTCAACGATTAACATGACCACCGGTGGTCACCCAGGGACCGGTGGTTCAAGCTCAACAGGAGGGTCCAAGAGTATTGGTTCAACTCAAGTTACCGGAGGAACCACAAGTACTGTGAGTACCTCAGCTCAGTCAACAGGTGGATCACCCTCAACAGGTGGATCACCCTCAACTGGTGGGAGTTCAACTCAGTCAACAGGTGGATCACCCTCAACAGGTGGATCACCCTCAACAGGTGGATCACCCTCAACTGGTGGATCACCCTCAACAGGTGGATCACCCTCAACAGGTGGATCACCCTCAACTGGTGGATCACCCTCAACTGGTGGATCCTCGACTCAAGCAACAGGTGGATCACCCTCAACAGGTGGATCCTCGAGCACCACTCTCAAGGCAGTTCAGGTTTCAGTTGGGTCAACTCAAACCTGTGTTTTAGCAACTAATGGAACTGTCCAATGCTGGGGTGCAAACAATCGTGGACAGTTAGGCAACGGAACCACGACCAATAGCAATACTCCTGTTTTAGTGAGCGGTCTAACCACTGCAACCAATATCTCAACCGGACAGGGAGCACATGCTTGTTCCGTACTACAAAACGGAAGGGTCATGTGTTGGGGATCTAACACCTTTGGGCAACTTGGAACTGGGTTTGTGGTGGGATCAACTGACCCAAACCTTTACTCTTCAACCCCTCTGCAAGTAACTGGAATCACGAATGCGACCAAAGTAACGGTTGGCCTCGCACATTCCTGCGCAGTGTTGAGCGATGGATTTGTTAAGTGCTGGGGTTACACCCAACAAGGCCTCCTCGGGGATGGCACCCCAACCGACCCTAATGCTACCGCTTGGACATCACTTCCAGTCCAGGTAACTGGAATCACAAACGCCATGTCAATATCAGCTAATGCTAACTACACATGTGCTGTCCTAAGCAACGGAACGCTAAAATGTTGGGGTCAGGAGCTGAGTGGTGAATTCGGGGATGGATCTCTAAGTAGCATTGCCCTAACTCCAGTCACCCTCCCTAGTATCTCAGATGCAGATTCGATCTCTCTTGGATATACGTTCATGTGCTACCACTCAACAAGTACCTCTGCGTACTGCATGGGAAGCAATGATTCTGGACAACTTGGAACAACCCCTAGTTACATGAGTTCCAGTCCAAACCCCTACTTACTCGGAGGGAGCTACGCAGTGACAGCCGGTGCCAACCATACTTGCAGTATCTCAACACTACCTCCAAGTTCTACCAAAGTTATAGCCTGTGTCGGTGGGAATGCAGTCGGTCAGTTAGGTAATGGTACGACTAATGACAACTACAACGGAACTTCCCCAGTTGTTGGAATCACCAACCCAACGAGTATCTCAGCTGGTTCTCTAAGTACCTGCGCGATTCTAAGTACTGGATCCATTCAGTGCTGGGGGCAAAACACTGGCAACGCTACTGCCACAAGTAGCACCACTCCAGTAACAGTAGCTGGGTTCTGACGAGCTTCTTGGTCTTATGGCCTGACAGCAAGTTTCGAGCTGAAAGTTGTACTAGATCCTCTGATGGTGTACGCTAACCCAATGCCCTACGAAGAATGCCCTCATTGCACTGGCCACCAAAAACTGGATTGTATCAGGGACACATTTGCTTCCAAGCTCGCGAAGCTCTTGCACGATACCTTGGACGAAGTACCGGCCGAAGTTCCAGAAGAGCAACCCGAGATTAGTGAGCGGAAGGCTCACTTCCCTACTGAGCTTGCTGACCATCTTCTTTGGTTGGCGGCCTCAGTCTATGTCGGAGAGGGAGTACTGGGCTCAGAAGCCATCTACGAGCTAGCAAAGGCCATTGAAGAGGTTGGATCTGAACCTGACGAGGATCCTACGGAAGCTGATCCCCAGGGGCCAAGGTTTGTTTCAGAGCATGATGTGAACTAACTTCGTTCTGACTTTAGTCTGGTCTTCCAAGAAGGTTTGAAGGAAGGAGTACCAACTTTCTTCCTGTAGGCTGTTACGCTGACAGAGGTTATCCCAAATCGATCAGCCACTTCTTGATCTGTAAGTTTACCTGCAAGTTCATGCCAGGGTTTGGGAGCGGGGGCTTTTGGGTCAGGGTGTGGGTTAGGGTCTACCTCACCATTGTGTGTTAATCTGATACCATCCTTTCTGCGGTACCAAGAAACCATATCTCGGGATATACCAGTTTGGGCAGATAACTCCTTATCTGGAACTACACCTAACAAGTGGGGAAAAGGGAAAGGGACCACCCTTTTGTCCTCAGGCATCGATGTCCTACTCAGGATTGATTCGAATACTCGAACAAGCATCTCGGAGTGCTCTGGGGCATCCGGACGCACTCCAGTGTTGGTCCTTACCCTGTGACAGTTAGCGCACACCAAGTGGCACTTCCCAAGTTCAATCGATAGCTTGTCCGGAGGTTCTGCAACCAAACGAGCCACATTAACCAGTTTACTATGAATATGGTCAAAGTCCATCTGGCAAGGTTTGAACTGCCCACCACAATCTAGGCAAGGGATTGTTGACTTTAGCTCATCAAGCACAGATCTATGCTGCTCAAACCTCCTAGTCCTGTAGCAGTTTTGACCTTTATAGGTTCGAAGACGGTGACAACGCGTACACACAAGGTCACACTTGGATATCTCTTCCAGAACCTCACCCCAAGGAACTAGCGTCTTTACTAGAGTATTAACACCAGCTCGTTTCAAAGAGGGGTCACGATGATCAAAATCCATAACGAAGTACGGATAGTGATATCCGCAATCCATGCAAGGACTTGACTCCTTGAGTACTTTGATCAGAGCGTACCTCTTCTTCTTGCTCTGGCGGTTAGCCTCCTGGGCTAACTTATTCAACCTATCTTGGTTACCCTCTCGATACGCCTCGAAGTAACCAGGGTTATCCTTGTAGTACTTTCTGTTATAGGCCTTGCGACATTCTTTGCAAGCATTACGACCAATTGCAAATGTAACCTCACCCTCAGAACGACCACACTTGATACAATGTTTCAAGTTTGTCATGAGTTAGAAAGTGAAGCGCCATACCACTGTTAGGGTAGACGTGCTAGGCTTATTTTGTACAGCGAAGCAATAGTAATTGCATAAAGTTTCAAATTGAGTCAGGTCAACCGTTGGGTCATAAGGACCATTTGAAGGTGAAACAGGGTTCTTGATTGACATATTCGAGTCAATGCTCCCACCAAGGATCCCCATCTCAACAAGAGGCCCGACCGCTTCTGATTCGGTAAAAGTGGTGACAAAATCCACTACATTACTTGGGATTGAGCTTGGGTTCCCTAGGGAGTCAACAAAGTTGGTAGAGGCGAACCTCTTGCGAGTTAGTTCTGAGAAAAGAGCTCTCTGCGTTCTAGTTGGAGCAGGGGGGTGCATTGGATCCCATCCGCTATCCCCAGTACCAACAGCCAAAGCAAAGGCCCCATTAAGTCCAGTTTCGCTATTATTTTTCAGGAGCCGGGCCACCAAAATCGAGGCGTCAGTGGTAACCAGATTTCTAAATTCTCTGGTGCATTGAACCTCCCCAGTCTTCCCATCACGAAGAGTTAGGAAAACATCGCCGCGTTTGATAGGTGAGATGTGCTCCTCGTATCTGGACGAGACGAGCATAGAAACTGCTGCTTTGATTCGACCGAACACACTATTGATCATCATTTGGGCACCTTACACACTTAGCCAAGAGTCACCGGTTAGGTGAGCCGATATAGAAACTGGATTCGGGGTCATGACAATGGAAACCTCATCAGAGAAAGCTGATAGGAGGTTTGGATCACCAGAAGTCTTTTCTATTACCTCGATGTTGTTGTAGAGAGCCCCGGTTGAAGCTGGGATTGTGATCGTTGTCGCCGGTAGGTTACCTGATCCAAATAAGTCTGTCCCCAAAGAGGAGTCCCCAAATCCAGTGGGTGGTACTGAAATCGTGACCGTTCTCGATTTCTTGAAAGTCTGACTCAGCGGAACAGGAGGGGTACCTTCATTCAATCTTGTATAGGCTTGTACACTTGGATCATTGACATAGGCTTCCCATTGATAGGGCACCCCTGTTGAAGCTGATGAGTACTGGGTATGAGCATGGGGTAGAACCCCAAATAAGTGCTCTGGGGAGGCCATCACGTTTCTCTGATTGGAAACCTGGTGAGGTGGGATGATCTTGACCTCTATTGGGGATGTTGTGATGGCATAATGCACAAATCTCCAAGATGTCTGAGAGAGATTTGTTGAGTCGAAGGCACCCCAACTCACAGATGGCAAGCTCCTATTGATTATACTGGGCAACCCAACCGAGCTAGGTGGAAGGATCACATGATTGTAATCCACCTGAATAAGTGGAATTGAGCTAGCATCTTGGAACAATCCGACAAATCCAGTTGGGTCTCGAAGAATTTGATAAGTATGGTCAGTAGTCCAATCCGTCTCTTTGGGGATTCTGTACCTAACAACCGTTGCTCCAGGTTGAGGTAAGGGGCTTGCCAAATAGAGAGAGGTTGAAGTTATTGGACCGATGATTTGATAGACACCACGGTTGTCCCCATCGTCAATGACTAGGTCGTCCCCTGGTTGCACTAGATCCAGAATGAAGTCTGCTGTCAGATCGGTAATAATATTGGAGATGGTATTCGCCAAACCAGAAGACTTTATCGGAAGGTAGTACCCTAAGAGGCTACTCGAATCTGAACCCTTCCATAACCCAACGTAGTGCCTAGTCCCTGAACTTGGTTGCCCTCTCCACCCATTCACGTAGTACCAGTCAACGACCGACTTAGATTGGAATAGACTGACCTGAGTAGTTGATCCAAAAGACAGTGTTGGGGTACCAGAGGCTAGAGAAAAGCTAGTGTATGGGGTTGACCCAATGAAGGTGTTATCAACAAATAGAACGACTAGGTTCGCAGCAGTATTCTTTGTGGCACGATAGGTATGAGGAAGCCCATCTTTCCAATTGAAGGCAAATGAAGAGATCAGGGACCCATCTGAGTGGAATGAAACAAGAGGGTTCCCAGACCCATCCTCATTAAGCATTACTCCAATGGTGTAAGTCCCATCAAATACATCTGCGGTGACTCCACAAAAGTGTTCGGGTGTACCATCTTGAACAAAAGAGATGACTGCACATTGAAACTCAAACAGGTAGTCAATGGATGTTTCGAAGATCCTGTTAGGTGAGGTTGAGACAGCTAGGTCATTAATCGAGAATAAGCGTCCGTTACTAACACTGCTATCCTCAATCCGAAGAGTCCTTCCTATCATGTGCGCAGTGGCCCCGCCTAATGATGCCCAAGCTTCTGGGGTCGCATCTTGTGGCATTGACCGACCCGGGTAGCTAACCTTTGGCTGGGACTGTGTTGGAAAGAAACAAACCTGAACCAGGAACTTGCCATCATCCACGGCTACCATTACAGCATTAGGAGTGATGCCATGAGTGTAAGTCCTCAGGGATACATCAAAGTCAACTACTACACTTGATGAGACACTGAGAAGTGGTTCTATTCTAGTAAATCCCCTGAAGTCACCTCCAATGAGACTAGGCTGACTAGAAGTATAGGAGGTAGAATCGAGAATCAGATCTACATTTGGCCCAATTGTAACTAGATTCTCATTACCGTGATACCCTATTGGGGTCCAGGGTTTGGAGAAGTCTTCAGGTAAAACGGTGAGCGGCGGCGGTTGACCATAAGAGACGTCAACGAAAGGAGCACTCTGAGTGGCATCCGTAGGCAAGATCAAGTAGCGAACAAATTGCCAAGTACTCTGATTCGTAGCCTCTCTACTTAGGGAGCCAAAGAAGATATTTTGAACTTGATTGAAGGTGGCGTCCAACTCTTCCAGTAAAGGAAGCTGATCTTCTGTGATCTGGAGAGACTCAACAGCCTCACCATCGACGAACAGGTTAATGGTTCCGTTGATGTCTTTGAGAAATCTGTATGAGTGGTAGATGGACCAATCGAACCCAACGGGGAGTCCTGTTGGGTTCCCATTCAAGTCCAACCCACCAGTCCAAGAACCAATCAGAGATAGTGTATTACCGAAACCTCTCTTCAGAAAACCAATCTTTCGTACCCCACCATCGAGTAAGTAGCCTAGGATAACAGTTCTATAGTTATCAGACCAACCTGTAGAGATCCCAGTGAAAACCCCATCGGGTACTGTTGAATCAATCTTCATCCTCCAAGTGGCTGCATACACATTCTTGAAGGACAGGTCTACTTCACGAGTCCAGTAAAAAGGTTGGCCAACTGGGTATGGGCCGCTAGTGTTGTCGATTACTAGTAGGTTACCACTTACTATCGAAGCTGATCCAGATCCATTGCGAACCCACGGAGCTATGAGGTCCGACTCGGGAAGCACATCCCCATCATACGTAACTGAAACCTCTGACAACTTACGAGCCAG
>Ga0172381_10006095_pt1 | contig 12130 bp, 18 predicted proteins | sample Leawel6488metaG_FD_119754 | JGI IMG/M metagenome (GOLD analysis project Ga0172381, IMG submission 119754) | Leachate microbial communities from a municipal landfill in Southern Ontario, Canada - Leachate well 64-88 metaG | ecosystem: Engineered > Solid waste > Landfill > Unclassified | place...
ATGTGAGACTCCAGGAAAAAAAGGAAAGAGGGCAACCGATCTAGTGAGCCTTTATAGTCTAGTGTGCATCGAGCGGCTTGACCGTTTGCGGGTCTACCGGGCAGCGTGCATCACTTAATTGTTTCGCTCTATCTGAAGGGTTGCCCTCATTCCTGCCACCACGGAGAGGATCATGCCCAAGGCGGTTTGCCGGCTGTCTGCGCCGGAGGCGGAGCGACAGCGGCAACCGCGGCGGGCGGTGCGGCAGGGGGGGCCGGCTGAACGGGTGGGGCGGCTGCCGGTGGAGCTGCGGCAGGCGGGACGTAGGGCGGGGCGGCTTGCGCCGGCGGAGACATGGGAGGGGCCGCGACGGGCGGGGCCGCTTGCGGCTGGTAGACGGGCTGCGCCATCGGCGGGGTTTGAGGCTGATATGCTGCGGGAGCCGAAGCCACCGGAGCCGCGGCCGGCGGAGCGGCATAGGCGGCAGCCGGGGCGGCGGGTGGGGCATAGGCAGCCTGCGACGTTGGGGCCGGCTTCGATGCCTGTTCTGTGAGGTACTTGATAATCACGGGGTCTTGCGGGTGATAGTAGCCGTTGACGTCGTTCTGATCGTTCTTCACACGAACGCCAACGTACATCCAGCGATTCACGAGCTGATCCGGATGCGTGATATTCACCAGCTCAACGGCGTAGAGAATGGCGGACAATTCGCGACGTGCGATCTCGACGGCCTGCGCGTTGGGATTGTCGAGATTCAGATTCGCGAAGACCTTGCGCCCCTTCATGGGGCCGTCGAAGACTTCCATTTCAAGCCAAAGGTACGAGCCGTTGCCCGACTTCGTTTGCTTCACTTCGGTCGAGCGAATAACGACGGGATACTTTCCGGGCGGGATGGGTTCAAACCCACGTGCGGGTTCGGTAGAGTTGCGATCGAAGCCGCCGGGGCCGAACGCATCAAAGGGATTCGTCGACATGTCATTCTCCAGGGTGAGAGAAAAAAGAGGTGACTTGAGTATAACCCGAGCTGGCCAAGTTGTCTAGCTGGGGTCTATGTAATCGAACCGGCCTTTTGGGAGTTTTCTGATCTGAGGGCCGTTGAGTTCGGTTGGTAGGGAATCGTGGTCGCTAAGATCGAAGCCTTCGCCGAGCACCAAGTCGGAATCGAGATCGGCGCTGATCTCTTCGCCGTGCTTCGCGAGCCAATGCTCCATTTCCTTGACGTTATCGAACACTTGCGCCATTGCTGTGCGCACCTTACCCATTGCTCGGGTCACGGCTGCCGCATGATCCTTGGCGAACTTAGCTTCCCTGCGGTAGCTGTCACGCTCGCGAGTCCGTGCATTGCAATCCCTTTGAAGGTCGAGAAGTTGCGATGCCAGGGCGTCGCGTTCCAGGGCGATAGCATCCCGCTCGCTCATGATGTCTTTCGCGATGGCGTTGGCGTTGTCTACATTCTCGGATGATACATACCCGAGACGCCGCATTACTTGCCGGGCCTTCCGGCGGGCGTAGTTGAACTTCACTGTTTGCGCCCTCTGCGAACTTTCTCGTATTCGTCGGATGCCTTCCTGAATCCATCGAACATGCGAACAAGGATCTCGCTGTATCCTTCAGCTCGATTGTTGGAGCGTTGGGAAATTTCAGCAAGTTCATCAACTTGCTCATTCGCAACCCTGAGTAGATTGCTGGTTTGCTCGAAGCGCTCTTGCGCCTCGTCTCGCTGCACAGTCAAGTCGGCGATCTGACGCCGGGCCTGCCTCTTCGCATGCAAATAACATAGGGCTATAACCATGCAGCACGCGAACAATATCCACTCGTTCATACTAGCCTCTCGCGGCTGTTACGGCTTGCACGAAGGCATCCCAGCTCAACGGCAGCTCGTAGGGGATACGACCGAAGATGCCACGCCCGCCTCCTGGGTGCGAAGGCTTCTTCTGGGTGTAGAGGTATCGACCGCCGGTAATGTCCTGTCCGGTCTTGACCTTCTTCCCGAAGCCTGCATCTTCCGCCTTAATGATGACCTTGCTGTTGCAGAACAAGATCAGATCAGCCCAGGCGTAGAGTTGCGATGCCGCCTTGTGGTGAATGTTCCACACGAAGGCATCATAAGACCCTGCAATAGGATCATCAATACGCTTGATCGTAACGTGACCGATCAGGATAGATGCCATGTGGCGGTCTCGCCGCAACGCATCGAGCCAATCGGTCAAGTGTGTCCAATACTTCAAGGTTTCAACGTACCCCTTGCCGTATCCATCAAGCACCTTCTCGATGGAATCCTTGTTGTAGTCAGAACACACTTGCGCGTGCAACAAGGGCTCAAGGGTCGAAGCGGAGTCGATAACCACGGTGCCGTGGTTGTGCGGCTGTTGGTGCAGCGCACCTAACCAGCCTATGCAATCTGAGTAACTGTTGACCGTGCCGGGCGTCTTCGCTACGGCCAAGTCGTCAATGCCCTCTTCCCCCTTTACTTGCAGGAAGACGGGGCGGTCTGACGACGCAGCAAAGGTACTCTTGCCGACTTTCTCGACGCCCAGTAAGACCATTCGCGGCGGGCGAATGACTGTTTCGGACGTGAGAGTGGAGAGATCAAAGGACATACTAACTCCAGGGTGAAAGAATGGCGGGGCGTTATCGCAGCTTTTTATGCTGGGCGTTATCCTTCGTGCTTGGCTCGCCAGTCTGCCAGCTCCCCGCCGGTTCGCGATGTTTTTCAGCCTACTTGGCCGGCTTGGGTGTGTCAACTACATTCGACGTTGACCGTACTTTTTCTTAGGTCTTCGTCGTGAACCGGGCGCATCTGCGGGTTTTTGCGATACCGAAGGCTTGTTTTTACGCTTCTTCTCGCTTGTGACGTAGCCCGGCTTGTCATGGTACTGCGCGAAATTAGCCATACCAAGCGCGTCGTGCTCGGCGTCTTCGTATTCGTCGTACGGGCCGCAGTCACACGCGGCACCTTCTGCGTTGATGATCCACCATCCGTCAGGCCGATGCACAACATGGGTCCACCACGATGGGAAGCGCCCAGTCAATTCGTTCCACCGTTCAGCGCACGCCTTATCATGGTCTGGGTTGCTATACCTCAGCGGTTCCGGTCGACCAGGCATCAGGAAGTGTTTCTCTGCCCATTGCCGGCCAAGCTCTTGCTGCGCGTTGTTCTTTCGTGGTCGTCTACGCATGGTTACTCCCTTTCTGTTTCGAGGCAATGTTGACGCGTCTTTTCCCACGCTTCCCAATCGACGCCAGAACATGAATCAATGGTGATGATACGATACAGGCGTGATTGCTCTATCATTCGTTGCGCCCATTCGCCGGGAGTCTCCCGGTGTAATGAAGTCTTGATTTCAATGGGCGTTGGTGGATCAGGGGGGCCTAGAACCTCACGCATTAGCGCCTTGAGGCGTTCGCGTCTTGGATCAAACCCCGCCGCTTTCATTTGGTTCGCTTGGTATGGATTCATCCAAAGCCTTTCAAGTTGTGGAGCTGGCCAAGGATCACGCTTCGCAGGGCTCCCGGTGCCCGGCGCAACGGCTGTTCTGATATTCCTCGTCTTCGGGCACCGTGAAGCCGTGGAAGACGTCCCCAATCTTGGGCGAGTCTTCGCAGCCGCAAGCGTGAACGTCGCCATTAGGCTTGACTACGATGCCATCGTAAGGGCAACGGAAGTTTTCGCCCTTCTCGTATCCAAGCACAGTAACCGCCCGTCCGTTTGCTGTGGGCTCTTGGTTCTCTGTCGTGTTGCGTATCGAGACGTTAGACCGCTCTGTTTCGCGTGCACTACTACTCCACCCGTTGCGGACCTTGGCGACGCGTGCGGCTTCCTCTTCCCACATTTCGGCGGTCTCTTCGTCTATATCGTCGTGGTAGTCGTCGCGCGAAAGGTCCGCGCAGATTGCCCCACTCTTGGCCAGTTGGAATAGCATTCGCGAACGGCGCTTGTGCGTGCCATTCGTGACCACGAGAACCCCGCCCCAATCGCTTTCAATGTTCGGGTGCGCCATTGCCTCCAATAGCATACGCTCAAAGTCGCGGTGCAAGGTAGGCTCCCCGCCCCCGAGTGTAACCTGCCCCGTGTCATGGTCGAGTGCCTTGCGGAAGGTAGCAAGAGTCATATCTTCGCCTTCCTTCGTGCACGAAAAGCAGCAATGGACGCAGGACATGTTGCAGCGGCTTGTTAGCATCAGATACATTCGTACACTCCTGTATAATGGATGATTGCGTGGCAGTTTGCACATACCACAACGCATTTCTTAACCTCTTCCTTGAACTTCGCTAGCGTCCTAATTTGACATACGGTACGTTCTTTCTCTTTCGGATTGGTGTGATGAAATTCGAGGCATGGTATTCGACATTCACCACACACTGAACACGGGTGCGATATGAAGTACGCCTTTTTGTACGCGAGTAGCTTAGCTCGCGTCTTGGCGTAGTTCCTCTGATTCATGTCGCGTTGTTTGTCTCGATTTTTGGCGTACCACTTTCGCGCATCTTCATTGTGTTTTTCGCGGTTTCGTTTCAGGTAATCACGTTGTTTCTGCGCGGCGCATTCCTTGCAAATAGCGCGCAGGCCGTCACCCCGTGTCTTGTTTCGGTGGAATTCCGTTTCCGGTTTATATTCCTTGCAGCATGAACACCGTTTCATCCCACGAACCCACACACGTCGCAGGGTTCGGAACCATCGCACACGGGGCAACCCTTGCCCTCTTCGTACACCTGAATTGAAGGCGCGTATCCGTCATGATTCACGAGAGACGCGCGCACCTCTTCGGGCGTGACGTTGCACGTCTTGGAATAGAACACGGTGTCAATCTCTTCCCCGTCTTGGTAGACGTTGAACGCGCCGCAATGGTACTCCCGCGCTGCGCCTTCGTACTTGGAGCGCTTCAAAATGTCGTGGTCCGTTCGTCGACCGTTCCACCATTGCCAGAGGTTCCCCGAAATGTTGCGCAGAACCGTGATACTGACGTCATACTTGGAGACACCAAGGAAGGCTTGCACCACGTCCCCATAGCAAGCGTACGGATTCCCTGCGCCGTCAAGCGCTGCCGTGTGTTCGTCTTCGAGGCGAAAGACGGCAGACGCTCGCCCCTTTTCGGGTACGATGCGAACCAAGAGGGAGCGCTTGCAGGCTTCGGGTAGCTCTTGAACCTTCGCAGGGTTCCAATGTCTGGATTCAGTAGAGGGGCAGGAGGAGACGAGAACACAAACACGCGCTTTGTCAGTTGACATGATAGACCTCATTCGTAGGGGTGAACGTGAGAATACAAGACAGCATAATCAAGGGGTGTCTGGAGTCAAGCGCCTACCACCTAAAACCTTCTGGCATAGCGTTGTAAAGGCTTTCACAGATGCCTTCTTCGGTCGTAGCCTGCGCAATCCTACCATTCGCGCGATATCGCATAGCACGCGCCTTCTGGTGCGCATACTCTCGATAGAACCGGGGACGCGTTTCATCTTGCGCGATCGCGTCTAAATCTTCTGGGAAGTATCCGTCAAGATTCATGAGTGTCGGGGAGTGGTCAAGACAGTCTTCGATTGATTCACCGCGCGTACCCCGGCGCACCTCGAAGACTTTGCAAGCTTCCTGCCATTCGCTCCTGTATTGGCCAGCATACGCGCTTCCGTCTTCGGGGTTGACCCACCACGAGATATATTCACCACGCGCCCACCATGCCAATACGAGGTAGTGCCCATCTATGAGGGTGTAGGCTAGGACATGTGCGCCGTTACTGAGATTACGCGGAGGGATTGCAAGATTCACGATGCCACCTCATTCGTAAGGATAATGGGAAGGAAGACGCCCCGCACATTCAACGCGTGAACGCGGGGGCGCGTCCCTGCGCCTCCGTCTTAGTCTTGTTCCACGTACGCCGTAATTCGCGCGTAATCGCCTGCGCTCTTATAGTAGGTTCTGAAGTAGTGCAGCCCATTCGACCCCCGCATGGTAATGGGGACTCGCACGTCCCCCATATTGGACGTGTACGGATTGCCAAATGAGATGAAACCGAGAACCTCCCCCCGTCCACGTCATAGCGGTCATGTGCACCTCATTGACATAGAGAAAATACTTGCGCGGTTTGTCGCGCATCCACTCGAAGTATTCAACGGCGCTTCTCAATTGATTGTCGACATGCTGGAGGTGCGCGGGAACGTCTTCACGTCGATATGACGCCCACCCGTTGCGTGCGCACTTCGTGTCTATCCACGCGTTCAATTCGTCAAGTTCTCGACGCGCTGTTTCATATTGGCTATCGGTCAACATGGTCAAACCTCGTTCATGGGGGTTGCGTCTAGTCTAGTTGGACGTGTCAAGACACCTCACAGGAATAAAGTGAATCGGCACAATTGCATAGCGTGATACCTCCTAAGCTACGTAACGGAGAAGAAAGATAACAACTGGCATTTCGCAATCACAGTCGTCATTTTCGCAGGGTTCGCAGTTCTCAGCCCATTCGGACAGCGCGCTGGAGTGGTAGTCTTTCAAGCCTTGTTCTGAGAATGTAGCGAGTATCGCCTCCTTGACGTCAAGCGCCGTTATCCACTCCGGCATAGTGTCGCAATCACCCCCACTGTTGAAGTCTTCCACTAGTTCCTCCACGATATCGCGTAGAGTTGTGGTGTGGTCGTAATTGGCGAACAAACAACCTCTGTCGTCTTCCCACCGTTCCCCATCCCCTCCCCAATAGTCGACCATGCCGGAGTAGATGAACGTAGCGTCAAGTTTGTGGTTCGCGTACTTGGCGCGCACTTCGGCGCGTAGTTTGCGTGCCTTACGTGGTAGATATGCGTCAAAACGCGCGCGATCGCATGGTGGGAAGTATGTCTCTTGACTGCTTGCAAGACGTGAAGAGGAAATGGAGATTCCCCCGTTCGCTAGTACGCTGACGCCTATCGCCCAATCAGTGCGCGGGAATCGATAGGCGTGCGAAACGTAATCTCTGCCTTCCATATCAGTGATTACGGTAGAGTGCGAATAGGTGAAGCCTGCCTTGCACAGTGGCGCGTCGAGTCCGGTTCTGATATGGGCACTTGTGTACCCTTGACCGTATTGGTTCGGGTCAGTGATGCCGAACGGCGCACAGCGCGCTTTCTGGCGTTCAATGTTACGAGCGCGGAATTCTGCGAGTCGTTCATCGAAAGTAGACATGGGTGCACCTCACAGGTTGACGATTGCGGTTGACGATCCGACGGGGAGCGAGACGACAAGCGCGGACGCGTCCCCTCCGTGTTTCAGGACAACGCGCCGAATGAGCGCGTCAACCTCGTGCAATGTGCGCGGGGCGGAAAGGGGCAGTCGCCTGGACTCGTGTTGTGAGACGATCAGGATTTGGGTTGCGGTCTGCATTGGTTCACCTTCGCAGGACGGGAACGGGTGGGCGGGGTTGTGGGTCATGATAGCACCTCATGAACGGGGTTGATTGCTTGTCTACTCAACCCTAGGTCGTGTTTTGATAGGTTGCAAGTAGTCTAGGCTAGGTTGCGTTGTTTTTCGTGTTGTTTTCTCATGTTGTGTTGTGATTATTCTGGTTTTGTGTTTTGTATGCGTACGTGTCATGGTTATTAGTTTTGTAGTGTTAGTGTGTGTGATTGTGTCGGTTGCGTGGGTTGGGGCGGGGGCTGCCCCCCTCCGTCCACTCGAACCCCCCCACGCGTGCCTCCTAAATACCACATGTAGTGGTTCTGCGGTCTATAACCACAACATGTAGGGTCAGGTCGACCCTAACGATTGCATGGTCTGCAACTCGCCGGGGGGCCCCACGATCGTCAGAATCCTAAAACCCCTCACCCCCTGTGGAATGCGGGCGGGGGCGGTACCGCGCAGTCGCCTACATGCGTACGACGGGGGCGTGCCGAAGCAAAATAAGCCATAAGTCCTTTGCTGACAGCTAGAAGCTGATTAAGGTACACGAATATTGCGCCTCTCTATCACAAAAGGAAAAACGACACCAATGGGGGGAAGGAATGGGAGAATGAGGGTATGGGTATATGGTAGAGTAGTATATATAGTATATTTATATATATAAAATCTTATAAAATAACAACTTACACCCTCTCCCCATCTACTGCAAATCGCGTATAAGGCATGAAGTACAGTCGGAGATTCTAGAACGGGAAGCCGTGCCCTGCTTCCAGATGCTGCGCCGATCGGTCTTCTGTCACCCTCGGACCCCGCGCTGCCAGTACTAAGTACTTGGCCAGCGAGCGGATATTACCGTTGGAAATTTTCAGTTTGTTGTTGTAGTTTGTTTTTTTGTTGTTATTATGAGTATTGTTGTGTTTGTGTTTTTGGTTTTCTTTTAGAGAGTTTGGTATGGACTTCAGCGAGTTTACTCCAGCGACGGCCAAGGAAGTCTCCGAAGACATGGAACGTCGGAAGCATCGATCGGATGCACTTACCAGGAAGCCGAAGAAGGCAAAGCAATCCGGACCGAACCCATTCACCGAACTCGTGAGTGCTTCGATACCGCTGACAGCCGAAGAGGTTGCTGAGGGGATCGAGTCGAGGAAGCACAAGACGTACGGCGACGTGCCACTCGATGAACAGAAGCGGATTGGCGATATCATTCGGGCGTATTCGCACGAACTCCTGGTCGAGAAAGCCGCGCTGGCGTTCGGGCTCGTGCCGCCACCGGAGCCGAAGAGAAGGGGCCGGCCTTACCTCGGAAAGCAGCCGCGGGCCCGATGCGCAACGCCAGGGTGCCCGTTCAAAGCCAAAGGCAAACACGTACTGTGTCTTCGCTGTCGAAGGCACATTGACAAGGGTAACCTACCACAACAGGAGAATTGACGTGTCGAAACAAGCTGCAACGTGCATGACGCCGGGATGCAATGGCAAGGTGAAAACGCGTGGCGTGTGCACCAAATGCTATTCGACCCTCCGCGTCTACGTCCAGAAAGGGAAACTCACCTGGGACGGGGCGGCCGCCGCCGGCCTCTGCCTTGGCTCCGGGGAAGGTTCCAATCTCTCGCCCATGCAAGCGGCACTCGCCGCCGCCGAAGAGAAAGGGCTCAAGTTCGGTGAGTCGATGCCCGTTCCGCAGGTCGACCCCGACCAGGAGCCGCCCGAGGAACCCGCGCAGCCGGCCGTGCCGCAGGCCCCGCCGGGCTTCTACTACGATGCCAACTGGCAACTCCAGCCGATCCCCAAGGTGCAGATGCCGCAGATCGACAATTCGCCCATGGGCTACGCCGCCTACGACCCGGCTGCCCCGGCCGCGGCCGACATTCCGCACACGCCCGTCCCGCGGGATGCCCCGAGACCGGAAGCGCACGATCCCATGGACGATATCGAGGACGAAATGTACCTCGATGACGAGACGCCCGAGCAGAAGGCCCGGCGGAAGGCGATCGAGCGCCGGCACAAGCGTGAACAGGAAGCCCGCTACATCGAAGAGAACGGAATCCAGCCTCCCAAGGGCGGGCAAGTCGTCCAGGTCGTTGGTGGAAAGAAGACGTACTCGCTCAACGCCGATCCCACGCAACAGATCCTCGAAGGTGGCGTGGGAGCCGGCCCGCCCGAAGGTTCGCGAATCCCGCCCGGCATCTACCTTCAGCAGCACGATACGCCCGCCCAACAGACGATCGATGGCGAGCCCTTGCTCCCAGGCTGGTCGATCGCTCCGGACGGCCGCAATCTCATCAACCCCCAAGGGCAGATCGTCGACACGACTCCGCGGCCTGCGGCCCCGCAGGCTAGCCCACCACAGGCGGTCATGCTCCAGACCCCGAACTCCCCGCCTCAAACGGCGCAGATCCTGAGTCCGGTGAACGTCAATGTCCCGGCGCCGAATGGACAGGTAGCGAACATCCAAGGCGGCCTCATCCTTCCGCCGAATGTTCAAGGGGCCCCGGCTCCGCAATACCATCCCGATCCGGCGCAATCGACGTCGGCGAAAGTCATCTCCCCAGCGCCCGTTGCGGGCGCACAACCTCCTTGGGAAGGTCAATAGGCTATGGCACGCAGAAAAGATCACTTTCACGCGTTCTCGATCTGTCCCCATTGCAACAAGCCCGCCCACGTGCGACGCGATGGGCGGATCAAGTTTCATCGCATCCCCGTCTGGGACGAAGAGACTCAGACTGGACGCTATGCCCGGTGCCCCGGAGTGGGCGAGCAGAACAACGTGCAGTGCGCATGGCCTACGCTTGAAGATGCAGAGCGAGGGCTCGCGGCGCTCCGGGGCACCCTGAAAGCACAGCCGAAACTGGCTCCTGAACCTGAACCCGAGCCCGTCGCGCCGGGCGACTGTGAAGCTGTCGTTGCGAAACGGTTTGAGGCTGAATTCTTCGAGGAACCGAAGAATGAGGCGACTACAGCAGATCGCCCGAAGTTGTGGATTCCGGGGATGAAGTAATGACGGAGATATTTGCTCTATACCGGGAATTCAACGAGTGGCACGGTGCAATGCACCAGGAGGTATTGCCAGTGTGCCGCACTATCGTGCGCAACGGCGTACGGTATTTCACACTCCACCCTGACGCTGTTGTCGAGTGGAGGAACTACACTTGGACCTATGAAGATGCGAGACGAGAATATGTCGAAAGCCGGCAAGAGAATCATGGCCAAGAGAGAGGCCGACTCCGCCCAGAATCGGACTTCCCAATCAGAGATTACGTCGTCCCTGCCAGAGTCAATCCCGACACCGGATTGCCCGACGGATGTACCAGGGATGCAGACGGAAGGATCTGGGTCGAATACACCCTCCCCTCATACCGAAGCCGATCCCACGCCGTCTTCCGGGGTTACGCCTAACGGTGTGTCGGTCAAGATCGAAAACCCTTGGTACAGCGACGAGCAGCGAGAAGAGGCTCGCGCCCGTAACGCGAAAATCGAAGAAGAATTGAGAAAGAAGCCCTTGCCTTCGATCACTCAGGAATTCGATTGCGATTACGACGCCGGAACGCCCTATGTGCCGAGAATCGATCTCGATGACTTCGTGGCGGGCGAGCCCTTGAAGCCAGGTCCACTCACAATGGAAGATGCGTACGAACTCGGCAAGCTGACGGTCGAGAACTTCGCTCCTCCTACTGGCCAGCCGAAGACAGACAATCCCGCGCTGCACGTCAGCATGGCGCAGGACTCCGAGGGGAAATTCCCCAAGTTCGTCAATCCTCCTGAAGGGAGGGATCGTGATGAGCTGATCTCCGCGCTGAAGAAGGCGAAAGAGAAGACGGTCTTCATGCCGCCTGAATCGATGCCAACGCTCGAAGAGGCGAATGAAGAGTGCCGCAAGCTGGGTTTGTTCGATACCCACGAAGAAGACCCAACCGAAGTCGCATTCAACGAAGCTGACCCCAACGCCGAACACGGCATCGCATACTGGATGGAGAAGGAAACGAGCGATGGCGAAACGCCCGACATGGCACAAGTACACGAAGGAGCAGCGCAGGGAGGCGGTGCGGAGGCTGGACTCGGAGACGAAGAGTGCAGTAGCGACGGATCTGGGGATTGCCAGGACGACGCTGAACAAGTGGGTTGAGGAATTCGGTGGCATACTCCCGCCGGATAATCCACCCGTCTCACGCGTTGGCACGATAAAGGATTTCGTGTCGCGCGTGCGGTCGGTGTTGTGGGGAGTTGATAAGACTACCTACGAACATTGGCTGTCGCGGGTGGAGTATTTCGAGGGCACCGGGTACTCTATCGCGGAGGCACAGGTTCGCGCAGCGAAAGAGTTCCCGGCTTGCCGGCCCTTCTTCCGTGAGTACGACTTGAAGCATCTCGATCGAGACCCGGGATCTCATCCTGATATTCTCTTCTTCGGAGACGAAAAGAGAGCGCGTGAGATCGTGTGCCACGATCAGGTAATGTCGTATCGTGAAGCCTTGCGTTGGGCTGCCTCCGCTGCCGGTTTGCACCTTCGTACTGGTCAGGAGATTTATGAGTGTCCGTGCGATACTGCGTATTATCTGTACCAGTGCGCTATCGGAGACCCGAAAGACTTCATGTCGAAACTGGGAACCATGGAGAATCGCGAAGACATGGATGATATACTTGAGCGTAGTACCCGCAAGCAAACCGAGCGAACGGTTGCGGAAATCGACAAGTGGTTATCCGAGGTTGATGAAAAGGTTCAGCATGGCGAGACCGAGAAAGTGGCGGACTTATTCTTCAAAGTTGCCCCGAATCGCTGGGAAGAAGAAGGGTAAT
>Ga0172381_10006096_pt1 | contig 12127 bp, 8 predicted proteins | sample Leawel6488metaG_FD_119754 | JGI IMG/M metagenome (GOLD analysis project Ga0172381, IMG submission 119754) | Leachate microbial communities from a municipal landfill in Southern Ontario, Canada - Leachate well 64-88 metaG | ecosystem: Engineered > Solid waste > Landfill > Unclassified | place...
CCGAAGAATCTCTTTACATCGGCCTCCAAATTCATGCTCGATGAATGAACTGCCGGCTCGCCGCCGGCGGCATAAAGCTCGCGAGCCCGTTGTATATGCTCCAACTCCTGTGCTGCCAGGGAAGAGAACAACCTTGCCGTCAGCGGATTCTCCGTTTTCTCTGCAACCTCTCTGTAGTAGGCATAACCGCTCTGCTCCAGTTCTATGGCGGCATTTAAAGCAGGACTTTCCATAATCGGGCTCCTTTCAAATCAAAAACAGTTTAACGAATGCCGGCTGCCGCATATGAGAATCCGTGTCCGATTCTCATATGCGGCAATTTACATTCCTATGATATTGATTCTACGCAATATGCAGGGAAATAACAAGACAGGAACAACGCCCCGTGGAGGCAGTAAAAAAAGGCTGAAATGTCCGGGAAACGCCCTTATATCTTGCGGTCGCCGGCTTTTAAAAATCGCTTGCGCAGCCGGATGGAGGTGGGAGTGATCTCCACAAACTCGTCATCCTCGATGTACTCGATGGCGCTCTCCAGAGTGTGTGTGCGCGGCGGCGTCAGCATGACATCGATTTCCGACGTTGACGATCTGATATTGGTCAGCTTCTTGGCCTTGGTGATATTGACCACCATATCGCATTCACGGGAATTCTCGCCCACTATGGCGCCTTCATACACCTCTGAGCCGGGCCCGATGAAGAGCGCGGACCTCTCCTGCAGAGTCTCGATAGAGTAAGCTGTGCTGAAACCCTGACTTTTGGCAATCAACACGCCTCGCGTACGCCTGACTATCTCCCCGTTTGAGGGTGCGTATTCGGCAAATATGTGATGCATGGTGCCCATGCCCCGGGTATCCGTCATAAACTCCGTCCGATAGCCGAAAAGGCCGCGGGTGGGGATACGATAGCGCATACGGGTCCGGTTGTCCGATCCCGTCTCCATCTCCTGGATTTCCGCCCGGCGAAGTCCCATCTTCTCCATGACGGCGCCTACGTACTCCTCGGGAACGTCGATAACCAGTTCTTCAAACGGCTCGCACTCCTTGCCGTTTATCATCTTCTTGATAACCCTGGGCTGAGAAACCATGAACTCATAGCCTTCACGGCGCATGGTCTCCATCAGGATGGTGAGATGCAGCTCGCCGCGGCCCGATACTCTGAAGGCATCGGGAGATTCGGTATCCTCCACCCTCAGCGCCACATTGGATTGCAGTTCTCGCTTCAGGCGATCACGCAGATGCCGGCTGGTAAGGTATTTGCCGTCTCTTCCGGCAAAAGGCGAGGTATTGACCATAAAGTCCACACTGACCGTGGGTTCGTCCACGGCTATACCCGGCAGCGGCTCAGGAGACTGGGGATCGCAGATAGTGGCTCCTATCTCTACCTTCTCCAGGCCGGCCAGGACGACTATCTCACCAGCCCGCACCTCCTCAGTCTCCACCTGCTCGAGATTCTCGAACGTAAACAGCCTGGAAACCTTGGCGGACATCGTTTTTCCGTCCAGCGTCAGCATTACCACCTGTTCGCCCGGCCGGATGCAGCCGCGCTCGATGCGGCCGACGGCCATCTGTCCCAGGTAGGGAGAGTAGGCGAGCGTAGAGATAAGCATCTGGAACGGACCCTCCGTCTTGACCTTGGGTGCCGGAACGTAATTCAGCACGACATCGAAGAGCGGCTTCAAATTATCATTGGGCACATCGGGATCGACAGTGGCATAGCCGTCCCTGGCGGAAGCAAAGACGGTGGGGAACTCCAGTTGATCCTCGGAAGCGTTCAATTCTATAAAGAGATCCAGCGTTTCGTCATGGACCTGATGCTCCCTGGAGCCGGGCCGGTCTATCTTGTTTATGACCAATATCGGCTTCAAGCCCAGTTCCAGCGCCTTGCGCAGCACAAAGCGTGTCTGCGGCATGGGGCCGTCGGAGGCATCCACCAGCAGCAGCACGCCGTCCACCATACGCAGGATGCGCTCCACCTCGCCGCCAAAGTCGGCATGGCCGGGAGTATCGACGATATTGATCTTGACACCATTCCAGCGCACTGAGGTGTTCTTGGCCAGAATGGTTATGCCTCTCTCACGCTCCAGCGGGTTGGAATCCATCACGCGCTCTTCCACCTGCTGGTTGACCCTGAAGGCACCGGACTGCCTCAGCATCTGATCCACCAGGGTGGTCTTGCCGTGATCGACGTGGGCTATAATGGCGATATTACGCAGCGCCGGCGAAACGACCCGGCTCATTTCCGGGCTGGTTGAAAGTGTACTCATAATTCCTGACAAACTCCGTTCATTATTACGCATGCAAAATTACGCCTGTAAAAATTCATAAGCGGTGTTCATTATAACAGATATCGGCGTCATATAGAAATGCAAGAGCTACCGCCGCCGGCGATAGCTCTTAATTGTCTTACATATATAGGACCGGGCCGGAGCTTAAAAGGCGCTGAACAGCTCCACAAAGAAGAGATTGTCAGCAACCTTGCTGCCGGTATCCGTCTCCTCGGTGTTGATCTCGTATTCATACTGCAGCCACAGAGCTTTGCGCAAAGGCTGCACCGCGGATAGAGACACCTGGCGGGTATCCCACGTCAGCGGATTGTTGGTGGGAACTATATTCATATCCTGAACACCGTAGCGGGCGTAGAATTTCCAGCCCTGCGGCGGTTCCCAGCCGGCAGTAAGGCTCCAGGCGCCGTAATCCAGATCGCTGACCGAGGCATCGAACAGCTCGCCCTGTAACAGAAGAGGAGAGGTTCTCTTGTAAGTAAGGTCAAGGCCGCTTACAAGTATTCCCTTGCCTGTGAAACCGGGTCCTATCGCAGTTGTCGGAGTGGTACCGGTTATGGGATTACGCGGTCGCAGAGCGGTATCCGTTCCCTGCAGAGAGGCCAGATCACGATCGTCAACCGTGCCGGCAAGCACCGAGGCGCCGGCTCTCAATCCCGCACCCAGGTTGGCACTGGCTCTGGCGTTATATTGAAGTGTCGAGCTGAGCGATCCCGGCACATCCCTGAAAGAGAGATGGGGCACGGAGTGTGCCGCAGCGTAAGTGCCGTCACCGGGGATCTCCCCGATGCTGCGCGTCCCGAGGCGATAGCCGGTCTCCACACCCAGGCCCAAATTGAACCTGCCGCTGTCCACCGTATACTGTGCCCCCTGGATGCGATCCTGAGTAAACGCTTCAGCTACAATACCGTAATTGCTGGTCTTGCGGTTGCCGTATGAGGGCGTAAGGCCGAAAGTGATGTTTCTGCCCTTGCCTACTCTCAACCGTCCCGAGCCTACCGGGGTATCGTAGTAAGCGCTCTCCAGATAGAGGCCGCTGGCCGGTGCCCAGGGATGATAGTAAACCTCCACGTAACCCTTGGCGTTATCCGGCAGATCGGCCGCAGCCGATACGGATATGCGCTCAGAGCGAAACTGGGCGTTGGAGTCCTCACCCCAGTAGAGCCTGTTCTGCATGTAGCCGTGTATCTGCACGCCCGGCACGGCATCGGCCGCCATGGCCGCCGCAGCAGCACACATCGATATGGTCACCATCGATAAGATGATAGCCGACTTAAAAATTCTCTTCACTTTGCCTTCCCCCTCTAAACACGAAAACACCCTTACGAATACCGCTTGGCAACAGCGGTTATCCGTCTATTATTCGTCGTATAGACTGGTAAATCCTCTGCCTGACGCCCAGCCTGCTGCCTACCGCATTGCCTTGAGCTTCTGAACCTCTCCTCTGAGTATAAAGCCGGCTCCCATATGCATACGATTGCCGGCCTGTAGATGATCCAGAATAGCCCGGCGCAAACTGTTATCCCGAGGAGCATCATCAAGGCAATCCGGTTTCTTTCCGAATACCCGCTCAAACATCTGCCGATCATCATCAGTAACCGAGTAGATATGAAAATCGCTCTGAAACTTAACGATATTACTTGTCTCCGGCAGAATCTTGCTCAGATCCGGATCAAGCAGCCACGAATGACAGGTGAAGGCATCAAACAGGATTTCCGGGAAACAAGCCGGGAAGAAATCCAGCGCCGTGACATACGATTCACGGCATTGCTCGTGATCCAGCTTACCGTCGGCCGGTATATGCACCTCCAGCACAGGATCTCCCGGCTGAGGAACTGAAGTCAAACCGGGCATGGTGCCCTCCGCTATCTCCCCGGCAAAGGCACCCCGGCAAAATTGCAACCTGCCCAGGCGATAAAGCGATCCTCTCAGATGCAGCAGCAGCCAGGTGACTTCCGCCAGGCCCCATCTGCCGTGCTTGTTGTAATAATCCAGCATCCAGATATAAAAGTCGCGAAAGGTGGCAATGCTTACATCCTCCGGCACCTGTCTTTGGCGGTGGAATTGAAGAGCCTCCGGCAACATGGATATCAGGACAATGGCGGGGAAGAGCGCGGCATCTGCGCCCATGGCCTTTGCTGGCAGTGGCCATTGTGTAGGGTGCGGTGTGCCCTCTGCTTTATTCAGAAAGATCTCCCGCCACAGCCAGGCCAGGCGGGCCAGACTCTCATCCCGGCGTATCATATCCGCAGCCCGCAACAACGCCTCTACGGCTTCCTGCGGCAGAAGCAGGGTATCGTTGGCGGATATGATGAAATCATGCTGAAGAAAGGCTGATTTCTCTGTTCCGGGAAAGGTTGCATTAACAGCATCCAGGTCATCTTTCCAGACATCGGGGATACCGGCGATGTCTCCGGGTTCAAACAAGGTGTAGAGCTTTTCAATAGACATATAGATCCATCCTGATATAGAGTAGGTAAACCGTCAATCACTATTCATAATATCAATATATCCGGCATAGCTGAAGAGCCTGTTCCGCTTGCTTCCGGTCAATTCAGATACAATTCCCAGCTTCTCCAGATGCCTGAGAACAGTGTTAACCGTCGCCTGAGACAAGCCTGTCTTTTCCGACAGCCATGTGCCGGAAACAATAGGCCTCTCCATCATCGCCCGGTGGACCTTGAGCGCGGAACCGGACGGCCGGCCCAAGCCGGTTATGCGCTCCCTGTCTTCAGCAGCAAGCTTCACTAAGCGCTGTGCCGTATCTGCTGCCTGTTCGGCAGTTTGCTCTACTGCCTCGGCAAAAAACTCCAGCCAGGCTTCCCAATCGCCGTTCAGACGCACCTGGTCAAGAAGATGATAATAACGCTGACGATGGCTCTTAAAATAGAGACTGAGATAGAGCATAGGCTCACCCAATATCTTCTCCGAACACAAAAGCAGAGTAATCAGCAGTCTGCCAAGACGCCCATTGCCGTCCAGAAACGGATGAATCGTTTCGAACTGGACATGAGACAACGCCGCTTTCAATAGAGGCGAAGTCCGTACCGGCCGATCGTGTAAAAACAACTCAAACGTTCCCATACACTCCATTACCTTTTCCGGGGGCGGCGGAACAAACGAAGCATTACCGGGCCGGGTACCGCCTATCCAGTTCTGACTGCGCCTGAACTCTCCCGGTTCACGTTGACTGCCACGTCCCTTATTAAGAAGAATAGCATGCATCTCCCGTATCAATCTAAGTGATATGGGAAAGCCTTCCGCCAGACGCTGCAAGCCGTGATAAACAGCCGCTACGTAGTTACTGACTTCCTGAACGTCATCAAGGGGTACTCCGGGTATCTGTTCCAGTTCAAAGAGTAAGAGATCGGAGAGTGAAGATTGTGTTCCCTCAATCTGAGAAGAGAGCACAGCCTCCTTACGCATATACACGTAAAGGAAGAGAGAGGTATCGGGGAGCAGAACGGATACGCTGTCCAGGCGTCCCAGTGCCAGCAAAGCACTGTCAAACCTCTCCCGTAGTTCCGGTGTCCAATCGATCGGAGGATCAGGCGGTAACGGCGTGGGAATAAACGCCTGCACCCTCTCGCCGATAGTGGATACAGTCACGTATTGTCCCTGTAAAGCTCTTTTCATGATTTCCTGTCAAACTTAAAATAAGAATATTGCTTATTTTAAGATAGCACTGTTTCTTAAAATAAGCAATATTGGGGACATAAAGACTGGCACGCCCGGAGGGACTCGAACCCCCAACCCCCAGGTCCGAAGCCTGGTGCTCTATCCATTGAGCTACGGGCGCGTTTTTGAAGCAGATTCATTATATCACAGCAGGACATAACCGCGAAGCCCCGGACGGATAAAACCGGCCGGGGCTTCGCTGCATGTGTGTGCTTACGCAGGGGGCTTATTTGCCGCCCAGAACCTCATCCACGCCTTCTTCGAAGACCTGGATGGATTCACGCAGCGCCTCTTCGTTGATGGTCAGAGGCGGGGCTATCTTGAGGCACTCACCGGCCAGGCCTACGGGGGCGAACATCAGCAGGCCTTTCTTCAGGCAGGCCAGGTTGATGGCGGTGGCCGTATCGGCATCGGGCTCTTTGGTACCCGGCTTGACTACCTGGATACCGGCCACCAGGCCTTTGCCGTGCATGCAGCCCAGGCGGTCGGGATACTTCTTCTGTATCCTGTCCAGTTCAGGGAGGAGGATTTCACCCATGGCGGCGGCCCGCTCGGTCAGCTTCTCTCCCAGCAACACCTTGAGGTTGGCCAGAGCGGCTGCCGTCGGCAGCGGCGAGGCGGAGTGGGTGGAGGTCATCGATCCGGGAGCGTAGAGGCCCATAATATCCTTGCGCCCGATAACGGCCGAAAGCGGCAGCGAAGAGGAGATACCCTTGCCGCAGGCGATGAGATCGGGGGTGATACCGTAATGCTGGAAGCAGAACATCTTGCCGGTGCGCCCAAAGCCGGCCTGCACCTCGTCGAAGATCATGACGATGTCGTTCTTACGGCAGAACGCCTGCAGCTTCTGAGCGTATTCCACCGGCAGGAAATCGGGGCCTATTCCCTGATAGCTCTCGGTCATAACGCCTGCAATCTCCTCCGGCTTGATGCCTTTATCCGCCAGAGTCTTGAGGAAGAGATCGAAGGAGACATCCTCGTTCTTGTAGCCGTCGGGAAAAGGCACCTGGACAAACGTCTGATCACGATCCACCATCCAGGTCTTCAGCTTTTCCATGCCCCCGGCCAGTTGTGAGCCCATGGTGCGTCCGTGAAAAGCGTTCTGGAAGCTGACAAAGTATTTCTTAGCAGGGCCGTATTTGTTGACGGCATCGGTCTTAGCCCGCTTGACGCAGTTCTCCGTGGCTTCGCTGCCGCTGCTGAGCAGGAAGACGTGATAGTTCTCAGGATCGGGCGACAGGACCTGCAGGGCTTTGGTCAACTGCGATCTCTGCTCATGCACAAAGACGTAGGTGGACAGAAGGCTTTGATCTATGATATCTTTCAACGCCTTCTTGATCTCCGGACGTCCATGCCCCACATTGGACACCAGCACGCAGGACGACCAGTCTATCCAGCGATTGCCCCACTTGTCGGCCACGGTGAAATCATCGGCGCTGTGCCAGACGATAGGCGGCTGGCCCATCATCGACTGGGGTTCGGATTCCTTCAGAGCCGCGAATATAGGCAGGGATTCCGGCACCGGTATCTTCGTCTTGATCGTCCTGTACTTGGTATTGACTTCGGGAACCGCTACGGGTTCCAAGCTGTAAACAGCCATCTCTCATTTCTCCCTTCGTTAATTACTCAGGCATAGTCCAAAGTCTGAAGTCTGAAGTTGCGCTCAAGCCATTCTGTCTTCTGTCTTCTCCCGCCCGAGTGGTTTGCTTAAATTGTCGCATGCCCCATCTCGACATGCGGGTTATCGCCGTAGACTATTCTGGCGGCGTCGCCGTCGGCCAGGATGGACATACGAGCCGCTTCCATAACCAGCTCATTTACGTAGCTGTTGGCGGGTGTGGCGATGATACCCTTGGCGTCTATCTCTTTTATTATCTCACGCCGCTTCTCGACGGCGATGCCGTCCGCCAGCGCAGATACCTCGTTCTCCATCATGTGAATGGTGTTGATGGTGGCGGCCACGGAATCGAAGCCGTAACCTACGGGCTTGTATCCCTTGCCCTCCCAGGGTACCAGGCGGTAGAAATCCGGGCTGACGTAGTTATGCACGGAACCGGCGCAGCCGATGCCCTCCAGGTAAGAGTGAATTACGCCACGGAACTGATCGTCATGCTTGATCATACCGGTCTTGCCCTCGCCCTCGCAGAACATAGTCAGGCACTGCTCATTGCTGCCGGAACCCTCATCGGGATAGCCCAGACCGTCGGTAACGGAAAGCAGAGCGCCGTTTTCATAGCGCACCCGCCCGTTGGCCCACATATACCCCTCCTTGCCGTTGGGGAAGCGCCCCTTGATACCGGAAACGGAGACCTCAACCGGCTTCAGTCCAGTGATGAAGTAGACCAGGTCCACATAGTGGCAGCCTACATAGACAAACGGATCGGTCTTGTCGGTGGTGAACCAGTTCTGGAAGTTGGAGAAGCGATAGAAATAGGGTTCTATCATCTTGGCCTCGCCCATGACAAACTCACCGAAGTGCCCCAATCCGTAGCTTCTCTTGGCTATCAGGGCACGCCTGTCGAAGCGTTTGTGATACTCAACCCCGATAAACAGCCCCTTCTCCAGAGCTATTCTTTCTATCTCGACCGTCTGCTCGTATTTGAGCACCAGCGGCTTGACGCAGAGGATATTCTGATCGTTAGCCAGCGCCGCCATGACGACATCGTAGTGGAATTGATCGGGCACGGCCACCACAACCGCCTGCCTGGGCTTCATGGCGGCTATTACCTCTTTGAAGAGGTCTGGATAGATCTTATCCGCCGGCTCCGACAGGGACGGATAAGCGTTGAAACTCTGCCCGGGGAAAGCCTCCGCTATCTCCTTGTTCTCATACAACTCCTTCAACGGCGGAGAGTTGAGGGCGCAGACGCTTACCTCGCCCGCTACTCCGGTCCGCTGCAGGTGATAAATCGACGGCAACAGCAGATCGTTGGTGATCATGCCTCCGCCGACTATCGTCACATCAATTGATTTACTCATTTTCATACCTCCATGATTAGCTTTTAAGTCTGAAGTAGTTTACGCTCGGGCATACTACTCTAGCCTTCAGCCTTTGTATCTTCGACAACAAAGTGGTCGCCGTCAAAGTGAACTGCGGGTCCGTCCACCTCATCCGGAATGCTTGATTGTTTACCCAGAAGCTTGAGCGGATTAGTGCAGCCCACCTTCCAGAGATCGGTCTCGCTCATAAGCTTGAGTGACGCCAAAAAGTTCATACATTCCAGCATGGTGGAATGAGAACCGCCCAGACCGCCCGATTCAGCACAGGAAATACGCCCTGTAGGCTCTATCACCACTTCTTTGCCAAAATCGTAGTATCTGCCGGCCGGCATCCCGGCCAGCGACGCCGCATCGCTTATGATTACGGTCCGGTCGATCGTCTTGGCCCGCAAAGCGGTCTTGATGAGCGCCGGCGGCAGATGATGCCCGTCGGTTATAAATGTGCCCCAGAGATCGTCGCAGGCAAGCTGCCACCATATCGGATTGATATGCCTGTGTATGGTATTGGGCAGACCGTTGCCCAGATGGGTGCAACTGCGGGCTCCGGCCGCGACGGCCATCTCCAGCGAGGCATCGTCGGCAAGATGATGCCCGACGGCTACGGTAACGCCTTTGGCGGCAGCATAGCCGATAAGCTCCTTTGCCCCGGGCCGCTCCGGTGCCACCGTAAGAATGGCTATATTCCCCTGGGACCATTCCCAGAAGAGATCAAAGTCTTCAATGGACGGATTCCTGACATACTCCTGCTGGTGAGCACCTACGGCACCCGGCTCCGGTGAAATAAACGGCCCTTCCAGGTGCACTCCCAGGATATGACCGGATAGTTCCGGGTCTGCCGCAGCCGCGGCCATTACCGCCAGGCTTTTACGGTACATCTCCATGGAACCGGTCACTATTGTAGGGCAATACGCTATAGTGCCCTTTGCCGACAGGTCCAGAGTGACCCTACGCACCTCATCCAGGGTAAGCTCCTCTTTAGTAAAGCTCACCCCCATATAACCGTTGACCTGAACATCTACGAAACCGCGTTTTGCCATAAACCTTACATCTCCATTTCTCAGTTAACGCTGTCAAGAGTAAGCTGCAGCCAATCCTCCAGAACCAGAGTGGCCGCACCTATAAGAACTGCGTCACCGCCCAGCTCCGAGGCAACAAGCTTCAAATCCTGCTTGGAAAGCATGTCGGCATCGCGGTCCACCGCGCCCGCCAGCGTCTCCATCAAAATCCCCCCTGGACGGATAAGCGAACCGCCGATAATAACCATTTCGGGATTGAACAGATTGATGAGATTGACGACCCCTATGCCCAGAACTTCTCCGGCACGACGTGACAGCTCAAGACACAACGGATCCCCTTCACCGGCGCATTCAATAACATGCAGGCCGTTTATACGCGAGAGATCGCCTCCGGCGATATCCGACAGACTACTTTTATCTCCCCGGCGCAGTGCCTCTCCGGCCGCTTCGGCCAGGGCGACTCCGGAGACCAGCGTCTCCAGGCAGCCTCTGCGACCGCAGTCGCACTGCAGTCCGTTTATGTCGACCACCGTGTGCCCGAATTCCCCGGCCTGGCCCAGCCAGCCACGGTAGATCTGGCCGTTTACTATCAGCCCGGCGCCGATACCGGTACCGACATTTATATAAACAAGGTCCTTGGCTTTGCGCCCGGCGCCGAAGTTGCGCTCACCCAAAGCCGCCAGATTATAGTTGTGATCTATGAAAACATCGCAGCCTGTGCGTTTCTCCAGCAGTTCCTTAAGAGGAACATCCTTCCAGCGGGCATTGGTAACCCAGTGCAGGGCACCGGTATATTCATCGATAAAGCCGCGCACGCCGACGCCGATACCCACTATCCGGTCCTGTCCCAGTTCACCCACCAGCATGGCTATGCCGTCGACTACGGCTTCCACATTAGGAAGGCTGCCGATGGTCCGCCTCTCGATTATAGAGGCCATGAGATCCACGACTCCCAGAACGACGTCGTCGCGCTTGAAATCCACCCCGATGATATAACGGGCCCTGGGATTGAACTCGAAGATGGCAGGCTTGCGCCCGCCGCTGGAATTGCCGTAGCCGGCCTCATCCACAAAACCCTCGCGGCAGAGACCGTCCACTATGGCGGAAACCGTGGGATGGCTCAGACTGGTAGCCTCACAGAGTTCTGTCTTGGAGAGCTGACCGTGTTCCCGTATCGTTCTCAGAACAGCCAGGCGGTTGATACTCTGCACTAATTTGGAATTCTTTACCCCGTTCATAATCGTCCTGTATAATACTTTTTAAACCCTCTTTAAAAAGTATTATACACTAATTCAAGGAATCCTTCCAGAGTTAAAAACACGACAAAGCCTCGTCAGCGGGCACGTTTAACCATGGCCGTCTGAAGCAGCAGGGCTGCGGCCATAATGGCGATGGGAAAGATAAAGAAGAGCTTCAAGCCTGCTCCCAGGGCGGCTCCGGACAGCGTCGGCCCGATAATGCCGGCCGTGCCTACCAGCGCCTCGTTGATAGCGACATTGCGCCCGCTTCGCTTCTTGTCATCCAGGGAGTAGAAAACGCCTTTGTAATAGGCATGCCCGCTATACGCTCCTACCAGAAGAACCAGCGCCAGCAAGCCGAAAACGCCTGAGAATAAGAGTGCGGACAGACATCCGGCTACCGCCAGAAGCTTGGCCCAGGCATGAGCGCCCAGCCTGTAAGAGCCGGTGGGTAGATTTAGAAAAGCAACGGCGGGCGCCGCCTGCATCAGCAGCAGCAAAAATACCAGCCCACCGGCTATGGCCGCCGGCTGATCGAAGAAAGTCATGGCAACCTTGGGAAGCAGGAACCGCAGGCCGGTGCTGATCAGCGTTACGGTGAACATACTTATCCAGCCTACGACAACGAAGACGCTTGCCGGGCTGCCACTGCCGGCGTCGGCCGACATATTTTGAGCATCGCGCTCTTCAACCGGATCTGCAGACAGACCGCTGCGGCTGTCCAGATATCCCAGCAATCGGATTCCAATGATGATAGCGGCTGAACTGCAGAGCATCGGAGCCAGAGAGGCAACAATGCCGGCTTCCATAAGGTAACCCTCTATCAGCGCGCCAAAAGCAAATCCCGAGCTCCAGGCTATGGTATATACGGCGGCGCTTCTGGCAGGAGACATACCGGTGCTGTCTCCCATAAA
>Ga0172381_10006098_pt1 | contig 12127 bp, 13 predicted proteins | sample Leawel6488metaG_FD_119754 | JGI IMG/M metagenome (GOLD analysis project Ga0172381, IMG submission 119754) | Leachate microbial communities from a municipal landfill in Southern Ontario, Canada - Leachate well 64-88 metaG | ecosystem: Engineered > Solid waste > Landfill > Unclassified | place...
CGTTCCTAAATCGCGTGTGGCAGCGGCGGTATGGAGTCAATCTGGTGGATACCAGTAAGCCGGGTTATCCCATCGCAGACCCTCTCTACCAAGAACACATGCAAGCAACGACGGACTTGGCGCGGGCTAGTGCTGGTGCAGTGCCGGAAAGGGTAGAGCAAGGGTGGGCCAGACTATCATTGCAGGAACGCAATCTCGTTATGAGACAAGCCCAACCGAGGACTACCGGAGGGTCTAGCGGGACTGCCTCTTCATCGGAGAGCGGCGAAGGAAACTGGAGCAAGGCGGCGGCTGACTACAACAAACTCCTGGACGATTTCATGGCCGGGAAGCGTGACTGGTTGAGTGCGATCACGGCTTCGCAGGCCGTCGTCGAGGGCATTAGGTTTCCTGAAGCCGTTGGCAATGCTTTGTGGGAAAGAGCGCAGAAATGCAAGGCTATCGCCGACGCGGGTGGGCCTGCGCCGCGAACTACGGGAGGCGCAGCACCAGCGGCACGAACGGGTGCGCCTGTACCAAGTGCATACCCCCCTCGGTAGGCCCGGCAGGGCGCGGTAGGTTGCTGCTCATGCCGGGCGAAATGAAGAGGGAAGAAGCATCCAGAGGAGCCGTCAACGTCGGCCTGCAAAATCCTGCGGTTATAAAGAGGACTTGGGAGATACTACCCTATGAACCAGGGAAGTGCGGGGTGACGTGGAGACTATCGCATGGCTGGACCGACAGCATGGGCACAGCTGCTGAAGCGGAGAACAACGGGTACTACAACAGTCATGGCTTCATCCTTATCGGTTTGGCGGGAAAGGGGCAGGGCGCTAACTATGTTGGCACTCCTGAGGTGGGAGATGCCATAGTTATGCCCAGTTGGGCCGGGGGTTTGGGGCACGTCGGAACGTCATTGGGCAACGGAACCTACATCTCCAACAAGAACGGCATACGCACGGTAGAAGACATTCCCAAGGGCGCACACGTCTGGCGGCAGGTCAGATAATGAACGAAGCAGAGTTGGATGCGCTGGAACAAAGGCTCAATCTGATACCTGGAGGGTTGACCCCGCAGGTATTGCACACGCTCTACGGCCAGGGCCGAATTACCGAGGCCCAGCAGAACGCCTTGAGTCGCCGCCTCCACGCCCGAAACTTGGCGCGGCGGTCTGCTACTGCGCTGGCGGGGCCTCAGCCGGAACGTAGGTCGCTCCCCGACACAGGGCCAGGGGCAGAGTTCATGGCAGGGGCTGCGGAACGCTTTGCTGGCGGGGAACCCCAAGTCGCGACCCAGCCAACCACGTCGAGCGAAGACTTCATCAACGCGCAGATTCGCAACTACCGCCTCGACCCTTCGGCGATACGGTTCAATCAACTCAAGTACGACATCGGGCGCGTGCAGGATACTCCCTTGCGGACCTTCTTCCTGCAAAAGCTGGCGACGCTGCCTGCGCCTAACCGACTCGCTAAAACCGACACTCCAGAGGAACGGTCGTTGCAGGTGAACGACACCCCTCCGCCGCGCTTCTTGCCACAGACCGGACCGCGTCCCTTAGGGCAACCAACACCAGGGGCTACATTGCCGCAGGCGATGGGGCAAGTCGGAGGAGATGCGTTGCTCCTCGCTGGCGCGATGGGAGCATCCCAAGCCGCCCTGACGATGGCGGGGCCAGAGATGAGTGCGTTCATGGCCGCGCCCAGCAAGTGGCTGGCGACACAGGCCGCGATGTTTGTCGCTCCTGTAGTAGCCGGAAGACTTGCGGCCTCGGCGGTGGGACTGCCTTGGGGAGACGAGGAAGACCCATTTGCCTATCGCGTGGTCAAAGGGGCTGTCCAGTTCCCCGGTATGCTGTCCGTGGCGGCTGCGCTCAACAAGAAGGGTGGTACTCCGCAAGAACAAGTGAAGCGCACCGAAATGGCGGTGCTGGCCGACTTGGGAGCGATGAGCATTGGGCTGGCCCTGATGACCCGCGTGGGGATTGGGGAGCTTCCTATCTATCGAGGCGTGACCGCGACACAGTCATTCCGCAACTGGCAGATGGTATTGAGTGGCGGAACTCGGCGCGGGGTGTCGGAAACCGAACTGGCCTTCCTGCGAGGGCGCGAGAAAGAAGCCGGGGAGATCACCAAGAACGTCCTCACCCGCTGGTTGCAGGCGGGAGATGCCACCCTGCCGCTGGAATTGCAGCCGAGTGCGTTGGGGCTAATCAGCGGAGCCTATGCTGGCGAGGCGCGAAGGATGCTCGTTCCTGCCTATCGTGCTAACCTTGGACTAACGGAGGAGCAGGCGATACAGGCTGCCAATGCTGCCCTGCGTGGGATTCAGGCTGAGGGGCAGGCCAGTTTCACCATTGGCCCTGTCCGGCTGCCTCGGGTTAGGCTTGAGAACTGGATGGCTCATGTAGGACCAGTGGGCCAACCTCGACTCGCACCGGAAGTCGTCACCCCGCAGGCGCGTATCACCTCGGCCCTGCGTGGAGCGAAGTCCACGGGAGCGGCGGCTGAAGAAGCTAATGCGTTGTTCTTCGGCAGGGGCAGCGTTGTGAAATTGAAGCAGCAGGCGCAAACTGCTATAGCGGAAGCCGAAGCCGCAGGGCGCGAGGTGCCGGAATCGTGGCGGGCTATCGCCTCGTGGGACCCCGAACGGGTGCAGCAGACGCTCGCGGAAAGCTACTCCCTCCAAGAGATGCGGGAGATGATGGAGGCAGCACCGGGGACTCCGAGAAAAGACCTGTTCGCTGCCATTGGACGCTTCTTCGTTCCCGGCGAAGGCGTACCCGCCACCGAGCAACCTGCGGTCAGGGCCATTCTCGACTCTGCTAAAGGCGAGAGTCTGGCCTATGAGGACGTCGTAAAGGACATCTTCTCTGGTACTGACCCGGAGATGCAGTTGGCTATGCGGGAGTATACGGAGGCCGTGTTTGCCAACCGTCTCGCACGGATGGCTAAATTGCCGGGAATACCCTACCGCCAACGAGTAGCCGGGGTCTCCCGCGTATTGAGGGGCGACGATGACCGGGTGGAGATCACGCTGGGCAAGTCCCGCCAACTGATGAGCTTCTTCGACAGACTCATGGAGCAAGACGAGGTGCGAGTCCAGACACAACTACTGGCCTCCACCAGAGACCCCAACGGTAGCCTGCGCTGGCAGATGCGGAGGTCCGTGCGGTCTACTTTATCCGAGTCTGGTATTACGGCTGGAAGTCGAGACGTGAATGACGTTGCTGGTATGCTCCTTAGCGGCAAGCAGGTATCTGATTTGGACTTGGGATTGGCCCTCAACAAGTACGCCATTCCTGCCGACGAACTTCCCTTCTGGCCTGCTGGAGGGCGTGTTCATCCCAACGCGGCAGCACTTGTGCCCAAACTGCGGAAGGCAGCAGAGGAGGCGCAGGGGCTGCAAGGTGGTTCCATGCGCGGGATGCTGGAGTCCTTCGGGAGTTTGGGGCCGGGTTATACACCTGTGCAGGTTGCGCCGGGAGAAGACGTGGCGGCAGGGTTGGCGGGGCAGTACGCTCCTGGGCCGCAGCAGTCGTTCGAGAAGCACAGGCAGCGTAGTTTCTTGGAGGACCTACTGGATGGTATACGGGTGGAACCTTCGTTGAAGGCCAGTACGATGGGGCGGTTGCGGGCCGACGTTGAGGCACAACGCCGTTGGGGGCTGGAGGAGTTCGGCAGGCTCTATGGTTTCGACCCGCTACAGTTGCCGAGAGAGGAACAGGTCAAGTACCTACTGCTGGGCAAGTCGGCTGGTCTGGTCGAGGCTGGAACGATGCGGGGTTGGTTGCAGGACGTTCCCGCAGAGGCAATGAAAGCCAATTCGCAGTTCGCCCGACAAGCACGCCAACTCATTTCAGAACCGGCAGCGCGGGCATTGGCCTCCCCTGTTCACGAGTGGGCCAGCAGCGAGATAGCGAAGGTCTGGCACGAGGTCGCTTCATTGTGGCGTGGTCCTGCTATCATGCGGTTGGGCTTCTACCCGATGCAGGCTTGGGACAACTTGGCCGCTGGCTGGCTGTCGCAGAATCCTCTCATCACCAAGGACAGCAGACAGGCCTACCGTGCTATCACCCTAAGGGCTATCAGGAACCTCGAAACACTGGAGCCTCGCACTATGGTCGAGGAGACCGCGCTAGGAATCCGCAAGTGGATACGCGGTCAGGCGCGGGACGACGACAAAATGCTGATGGAGGCGATTGACGCGTTGGAACGCGCCAACCTCATTCAGCGCGGCGCACCTGCCCTTTTGCGCGAGGCGTCGGAAGAGGGGGCAATCAAACGCGTCCTGACGGAATACCTGCCGGGGAGGTTGGGAAGACGTGGAGCATCAGCGGCAACGGGAGCGGTAATGGGCGCGGCGGTAGGAGGAGGAGTAGCAGGGCCAGCGGGGGCAGCAGCGGGAGCGGCGGTAGGAGGGGCGGTAGGCGCAGCAACAGGGAACCTGGGAAACATAGTCTCTCGCGGTATCCGTGAGTACGAGATTGTGCTGGAGGCTAACTACCACATGGCGGGGCTGCTTGACGACGCCGTCAAGGTTAGTTCCTTCCTCAACGCCAAGGCCGCAGGGTTCTCCACTCCAGATGCTATCAGTTTCGTCAATCAGGGTTCGGTCAGCTACGGCAGGTCTTTGCGCCCCATGTTCGACCGCGTGTGTTCGGAGGGGTTCTTCTTCTGGACGTGGTTCCGCCAGCGTAGTGAGCAGTTGATACACACCAGTCTGCGGAGACCCGGAGTGCCTATAGCGGTAGAGGCCACCTTGGACCTGTGGCACAAGGGCGCGAGTGGTCCCTTCAGTCCGCTGCATCAAGAGCCAGTGGACGACCGACTCCAGTGGGTACTCGACAAGGGAGGCCCGGACTACACCACGCACATGATTCCCGTAGCGGGGAATAGCCTGCTCTCCCGCGCGCCCTTCATTTCGGATATGATACCAACTGAGGCCATGCGGCAGAAGTTTGGGGAGACCGTGTTGTTCGTCAATCCGTCCGGGTTCTATAGTGACCAAGTATCGGACTTGGGGCGGGTGGCTCGAACGCCGGGAAGAGAGTTCATGCGCCGCTTGTTCCCGCTATTCCAGGTGGCGTTTGGTCAGCGCAAGGCTACTGTCAAGAATCTCATGCCAGGAGGCCCTACCTTCGCACGGGGTTGGGGTCCAATTCTGGAGTACATGACGCCGGGCACATCTGGTTTCACCCCGGACTGGCTCAAGTCGGAAATCAACGCTTGGAACAAGAAGAACCCCGGCGTTCCCTATGAACTGGATGAGGCCGACGAGGACCGGATGCGTGCGGAACTCATCGGGGCACTTGTCTCGCGCATGGGCGTGAGCGCACAGTGGGTAAACGTTGACGCTGCCTACAACAAACTCACCATCCGCGAGATGCAGGAACTCAATGCTCTACGGGCCGACCACGGAGAACCGCCATTAGAGTTCAAGGACTGGTCAGCGGCAGCAAGGCGAGAGTGGACGAAACAGACCAACACGGAGGCACCTGCTCCGCGCAGGCGTACCAATCCCGATGAGCAGCCGTAGGAAAGGACTCGCATGACGACGAACGCACAAGGCCGTACCTGTATCAACTGGCCTCTGACCATCGCCCTCATCACACTAATGCTGAGTCTGTTGGGCGGAGCTTTCGCCTATGGGATTACCTACAACCGCCTCGACAACTGCCTGACGCGGGAGCAGGCGGCAACAGACTACGTTACCAAGGTGGACCTCGACTCCCGCCTCAAGTCTCTTGAAAAGGGGCAGGAGCGCATGTTGACCCTGCTACAACAGCATGTGGATAAGGACGGCTAACATCATGGACACCAAAGACCCACTGATTGCGTTTCTGGCTCTATTCGCGGCGGGGTTCCTGCCGTGGGTAATGCAGTTGTTCAAGCTGGCCTGCCCTCGCGTCGTGTGCGGCAAGGTCATGCTTCGAGGCCTGAGTGCCGTGTTCTGCCTCGTGGTAGTCGTGGCGCTGTCGGCCTGGCTGGGGGAATTGCTGCCCACCTGGGAGGCCTTGGGCGTGGTGGCTGCGCGAGGCGTATCCCTCTTCTTGGCCGTGCAGGGCGCGTACTACCTGACGCGCAAGCCGGAGGAGGCCGAGACCGATGGGTGACGCAGGCGGGATAGTCAACGCGCTTCTGCTGTGGGTCACGCAGAAGATGGGGCAAAAGCCCTGGATAACCTGGGCGGTGGGATTCAGTGGCGGTATGATTGTAGGGTTCCTGCTGTGGGCTATTGGAGTCAAGTAGGTAGCAACCAAAGACCGAAGAGGAGACGATAGACATGGGCGTTATGACCTCGTACCTGAAGAACAAACTGCTCGACCACTCCGTAGGCAAGACGGCCTACACGAAGCCCGATGCTGTGTACCTTGCCGCGTTCGTGGGCGACCCTGAGACCACCAACGGCGCGGAAGTCGCGGCCAACACCACCACGGACTACATCCGCAAGGTTATCACTTGGGGAACGGCTGCCGACGCGGGGGCCATCTCCAACACGGCGGAGGTCAACTTCGGTGTCGCGGGTTCGGCGTGGGGCACCATTAGCCACCTCGCTATCTTCGATGCGGAGGCTGCTGGCAACCGTCTGTGGTCTGACGAGATGAGTGCCAGCAAGACCGTGGCCGAGGGCGACACCCTCGTTGTAGACACGGGCGACATTGACCTGACCCTGACCTAGAAGCGGGAGCGTTCATGGCTGACTTCAACGTTGCCGGGCTAACTGGTGGAGGCGTAGGTTACAACGGTGACTACTCCGCCAACGGAACTGAGGACGGCTATACGGCCTACACTGACGGCACATACTGGCTCTATCACCGGAGCAGTAAGTGGGCACTGGCGAACGTCAAGGGCAGCGCAGCTCCTGTATCCACGGGCGGTAGTGATACCAGCCCTCTCACCAGCGCGGGGGCGTGGACTGCGTGGGCTATTTTCGGTACGCCCGTGGTCACGGCCATCAGCAGCGCCGTCACCCACCACGGCGACATGGCCTGCGATACGGTAGCCGCCTTTGAGGGTCAGGGCGATGTGGTTTCTGGTGGCACTACCCATCATGGGGACTTGGCCGCTGACACGGTAGCGGCGTTCACGGGTCAGGGCTATGGTATCTTCGTGGGCGATTTCGCTGCCGACACCATAGCGGGCTTCGACTCTTCAGGTACGGACTTCAACGCTAACGACCGAGGGTCCAACCTCACCGATGACACTTGGGATGACACTGGCGATACCACGGCGCACATGGGGACTGCCGTAGACAACTTGGGCTACTTCATTCGCTTCCCGGTGACGGCAGGCGCGGGGGCTACCATACTCACGGCCATTCTCACCCTCGAAGCCGCCCTGTCGCAGTCGGGCGTGGTGCTGCTACGGGCGACCCTGCTGGACTACGACAACTGCGGCCAGTTCACCGACGCCAACTTCGCCGCGCCCAGCAACGCATCCCTCTCCGCTACCTACATCGAATGGGAACCTCCTGCATGGGTGGAAGATACCCGCTACGAGTTGGACGTGAAGACCCTCATTCAGGCCTTCGTTGATAGGGCAGGGTACGCCTCAGGCCAGTACGTCGGACTGCTCATCGCTACGGGGGGTGAGTAGATGGCCTTAGGATGGCTTGTCCTAGACGCTGGCACGGTATTAGCCAACGGCGGGTACTCCCCTGACGGGGATATATTCGTCAATCAGTATGGCTATAGACTAGCCGAAGGGGGAGCATATTGGACGCTTCTTGAGCCTGATCCCGGCACTGTCTTATATGTTGTATTGTCTGATACTCTTCCCGGTGGAACATGGCAAGTCGTCGGCGGCACTCCCCCCGCGCCTTCGGTAATGGAGTGGCAGTCGGGCGACGACCCCGACGACCCTACGGCCAACATACGCACGGCCAAGACATTTGACGCTCCTGCCGCCGAAGACCATCCCACGCTTGACGTTACCTCCACCGTGTATCAGTCTGGCAACTTGGCGGCAGATACGGTCGCGGCCTTTGAGGGGCAGGGGTATCTCACCCTCAAGGGGGTCTTCTCCGCTGACACCCTCGCTGGTTTCGAGGCGCAGGGGTACGGCAGATTCGTGGGTGACATGGCCTGCGACACGATAGCGGACTTCTCCTACCTCTACTGGCCCAAGCCCACGCCCTCTTCCAAGAGCAGGTACGAACGCCTCCGCTCCAAGTACGAGGCCGAAGTCACCCGCGTAAGCGAGGCACGGAACATACCTTGGCTGCGAGGTGCCCCCGGAACGCGCATCACCCTCGGCATCTATCACGCGCTGGAGGCAGACTTTGCTACCGCGAAGGCCGCAGGGTTCAACAACGTCTTCTCAGCAGCGTGGCCCAACATTCTAGGACAGACCGTTGCCAGCGTTCTAAGCGCCTGTGACGCGGCGGCAGTGTCCGGGGTGGTAATACTCCCATCTACGCCCAGCGCGTCTCTGGTGGCTTCCTATGACCAGCACGACGCCCTGACAGCGTGGTATGCACAGGACGAGCCAAACACGAAGGCCGACTGGGATGACCGCCTCGTGGCCCTCCAAGGCTACCTCGAAGACTGGGTGGCCGAGAAGCCCATCATGGTCTGCTGCAACTACGCCTCGGCTGAAGAGTACCGCGACAGGTTTAGGGCCTTCATGGGCGAGAGCGAGATAGTCTGCCACGACGCTTACCCCTACAGGTATAATCTCTGGCCGAGAGCCTACACGCATGAGTCACCTACGGGACTGATGACGAACGGGCCGATAGCGCAGGACATCGCCGAGAGTCAGGGCAAGGAACACTGGGTCATCCTGCAAGCTCATGGACAGAACTCCGTGACGACGGGACTGGCCCTACCGCCGACGAACTTCCTACGGGCGCAGGCGTACCTCTCCCTCGTCTTGGGTGCGACGGGGCTGGTCTGGTTCTGCATGGACAACTGGTACATCCGCTCGGCTGACATCTACGGCATTGCCCCTGACCCGCCTGCTGACTACGGCCTCGGTGGTCTGGAGATAAGCGCGGAACAGGCACACGGGGCGCAGGTGGCATGGCAGGGCGTGGTGCAGATCGCCAGCGAGGTCTCCACCTATGAGGCCGTCTGGCTGTCCCCTACCTCTTCAGCGGACTACGTTGTGGTCTACACTGCGTCAGAGTTTACTTGGAGCCGCAACCCCATTCAGGCTATCCTCAAGGAGTATGGCGGCGACTACTACCTCTTCCTCGTCAACATCGAGAACTTCCCCCACGGCGTCAAGGTCTACCTGCCCTTCTCCCCTGAGGTCACGACGTTGTTTGGCCCCTCTGCAACCATTGAAGACGGGGTGCTGTCCCTCGACCTTACCGAGTGGCAGGTGTGGGGCGGAAAACTTTCGGTGTAGGGCTTGACAAATCTCGCCCATAGTGCTACGGTTTCGCCATGCCAACCGAAGAGACCGCTATACCGACAACCGTAGAGGAGTTGGACGCGGCGGGGGCGAGAGGCATGGGGGCGGGGTTCAAGCGAGTTTACCCGGACTTGTACGCACACATTCTACACGCAATCTTCGACGGCAACTCCTCAGCCGCCGAAGAATACCTAGCCTCTGGACACGACGTAGTAGCGGGTTGGTGGAGGGCCAAGGGGCTAATAGCCAGAGGGAAAGATAGACCACGACGGAACCGCAACTCTGACCGCGACTACGAGATGACGGGTGCAGAGGTGTGGGAGCTATGGGGGGAGCAACCGCTTGAGGAGTACGCCGAGGAGTACACATGGAAGGTTCCTCGGGGGCATGAGATGGTCTCCCTCGTCTGCCTGTCTGACCTCCACGCACAGTCTCGGCTCTTTGACAAGAACCGACTGGCCTCCACGATAGAGTACATCCGCGAAGACCCGCGCCGCCGTTGGGTGTGCGCCGGGGACCTCTTCACCAATGCCAGCAAGCAATCGGTGGGGAGCCTGTCGCACCAGACCGTAGACATCGAGGCCGCTATCCGTGGGCTGACCTTCGGATTGAAGCCAATCGCTAACAAGTGTATCGGAATCGCTCACGGTAATCACGACGCGAGGATTCAGAACAAGCTCGACCTCAACTGGAACCCCGTTCGCAACCTCTGCCAGAACCTCGAAGTGCCGTACCTCGGCTACATGAAGCACCTCGTTCTCCACATCGGAAGCCAGCGGTACACGGTATACATCCACCACGGCACCAGCGGAGCGGCTACCCCCGGCGGTCGTCTGAACGCAGGCCTCAAGGTCATGGGCACCGTAGTAGATGACCTCACCATCATAGGACACCTCCACGATGAGATGCAGCGCAAGGCGATTCGCCGGGGGCCTGCCGACGATCCTGACGAGGAGGGCAGAATCCCCATCGTAGACTACAAGCAGCACCTCGTCATGTGCGCCAGCTTCGAGCGGTATGGTGACTGGCCGCAGGAGAGAGCGTTGCCCCCTACCCCACTGGGTTCATGCAGGATTGAGTTTAGCGGGAAGACACATGATTGGAGGGTAGTCTCGTAGTGCGAATATACATAGCGGGGCCATACAGAAGCGACAAGCGACAGGGAGTGGAGAAGAACATCGCCCAGGCCAGGGATGCTATGGCCGTTCTCCTCAAGGCAGGGCACACTCCGTTCTGCCCTCACTCGATGACCGCACACTTTGAGTTGCTGTTTCCTGAGATTGATGACAGCGTGTACTTGGCGTTGGGGCTGGACTGGCTGAAGCTGTGCAACGCCGTGGTGTTACTGCCGGGGTGGGAGGATAGCGAGGGCAGTCTGGTGGAGCGCGAGGTGGCGACGTACTTGGGTATCCCAATCTACATCTGGCCGGAGATGCCGGAGGCGAACTATGACACAGCCCGAGTGGGAAGAAGCCGTCGTTGACCTGATGCTGGACTGGGGATTCCGTCCTGACATTGCCGAGGCCGTGAGGTTGAGGATGGTGCAGGGGTCAATCACCGGGCGCGATGGACACCCCCTGCCGCCTGACGAACTCGACTTCCTACAGGACAGGCTTGAGGAATCAATGGACGGACTGGCCTATGTGGTGGGGGACATGTACGAGCGCGGCGTGAGGTTGAGCGAGGACCCGGAAGTGAGGGCGTGGCTTGGTCTCCTCAATCACATTGCGAACAAGATGATAGTGCGGAAGCGCGAGAGATGGACACTGAAGTAGCATGGGTCTATACTGACTGTAGGGAGGTGAATACCATGAGAGAGAGAGTAACCTTCGCAGCGATGGTCGGGTTGGCAATACTTCTCCTGACCATTCTTGGCACCAGCTTCGCCCACGCGCAACCGGGCTTTGGTGTGGGCCTGATGACTCCCCTCGCGAAAGGCCAAGGCTGGACGGCCTTCGCCTTGGAGTTGTCGTGGAGTATCAAGCTGACCAAGGCCCCGTCGTTCGGAGTGTGGGGCTACGGGTTCGCTATCCCTGAAGCTGGCAACGGGCAGGGTGGGCTTGGAGTTGACGTGAACCTCGGCGAGGCATCCAAGGCGGCAGGCATCGTGTGGAGCGACGAGTTCCAGAACGTACTTGACGCCAGCCACATCGGGCCTGCTATCGCTACAGACAAGTTGGACTTCTCGGACTTGTCGCACTGGTCGGCAGGAGTGGCCTTCCGATACGTCATTCCTGTAACGTTCTAACTCGGTGGCGGTGGGGCTGAGGACCGTCCGCCCCGTGTCTGGTCTCCCTCCCGCCCGGCACGGGGCACTACCTTTGACAACTTTCCCGGCCACTCGCCGGGGCGCAGTCCGGGCCGGAGGGGGAATCGCAGCACGCGACGCAGCACCCCCTCCCGGCCCCACCAACACCATGACCAGAAGCCGACGCCACAACCCGATTACTGGCAACTGCGTCTGCCGCAGCGAGAAGGCCTGGAAGCGGTTCGCGCACAAGCGCAGACGCACAGCCGAGCGCAGCCGTGGTAGTGACTTGCCAGACCGTGCTTACGCTGACTGCTGGTGGTGGGGCAAGGACGGCAAGCATAGGTTTGACCCGCAAGCGTGGCCGCAGGGGATGAGGAAGTAGCTCTATCCCGGCCCGACCTTGATACACAAAAGCGGTCATATGACCTGCATATTGTATCACTGGCGGCACCCGGAAATGGCGTTATCAAGCCGTTCGACTTCCGCTATTGTTGTCTGCATTGTTGTGGATTGTTGATTCATATTCCACCACCAGCCGGAC
>Ga0172381_10006099_pt1 | contig 12127 bp, 13 predicted proteins | sample Leawel6488metaG_FD_119754 | JGI IMG/M metagenome (GOLD analysis project Ga0172381, IMG submission 119754) | Leachate microbial communities from a municipal landfill in Southern Ontario, Canada - Leachate well 64-88 metaG | ecosystem: Engineered > Solid waste > Landfill > Unclassified | place...
TACCTGGGCTTCACCGATGCCGGGTTTATCTGGCAGAACCAGTGCATGGGGCCCCGGGACCTGGCAAAGTTCCCGGAGACGATAAAAAAGGCAGAAGAACTGGGAAAGACTCTCGCAAAATAACCTTTTTACCGTCAGGGCCGGGTTATTTGTCCCTGTCCTTTCAGCCCGGGGGGGTTTGACCGGCCCCGGAAACGCGGGGCTGCCGGGTGAAGACATCGATGTTGGTGCTGCCCAGCGTGCCGTCGCGATGCATGTAGTAATCGAATAGTCGGTTGTCGTTGTCATAGAACGAGAACCAGTAATTGAGCTTGTACGTGGTCTTGTCGTAGCCGGGGATCTCATCGTAACTTTCCGTGTCGTGGAGGATGATCGTGTCCGGTTGGTTCTCCGTGAGAGTCGCAATCTCTCCTTTCTCACCGTAGAAAGTAAACTTGTTCCACTTATCGCCCCGGTAATACCATGGAAAAGGCCAGAACCCGGAATTCAAATCCTTTGACGACAGGACAACGCGGCTTGAATGGTCGATGATGCCCATGACCCGCCGTAAGTCCTCGGAGTTCTGGACCTGGACGATGGGTTCGCTGATGTCGGCCGGGACAAAAGCCACATGCCAGGTTATGAGGGCAAGGAAGAGGCAGCCGATAAGGGCGAAGGCAATCTTCTGCCAGTTGAGTTTGTACGTGGCGACAAAACACATGGGTGGAGGAGCTTGAGGTCGAGGTTCCAGAACCGCAAGAAGATTGCAAGGAGCAGGATCAGAATAAAGACGCGTTCGAACGTGAACACGTTCCGGATTTTTTTGGAGAGAACGGCGGCCTGCTGCACAAAACACCTTACCTTATCTGGTATGTATCCTCCTGCAAAAAAAAGGTTGGAGATGCGGTCTTGGGAAACTGCCCTGACGTCACCCGTTTTAAAATTTACCGTCCGCCGATGTTATCGTGCAGGTATTTTCCGGATACGCCGGCAAACGAACTCATGTCCGCATCTTAAAAATCCATGACAGGGTATTTTGATTTCCGTATTTTACGAATATGCCGGATAATTTCCGGCCGGACGAACCGGTCCGGAACCGGTAGACATACGGGCTAGAACGATTATATATCGCGTTACACATATTCACAGCAGGGGATATCCCCGGGTTTTTTCGCCGCCAACCGGGGCTTTTGCGGACAAAGACCCGGGTAAAATCTCTTTCGTGAAAAGGAAATGCGTAAAAATCTCTTGTGAGACGCACATAGTTCCGGGACAATACATATGGCGGCAAAGCGGCAGGTTCTTATCGCGGCGATCGGCGCAATCATCATTATCGGGATCCTGGTACTGATCGGCCTGCACAGCGTATCGAACCTGTACATAATTCCGGCCGGAACCTTCGATCCTTTTCACAGATCTGACCCGCAGGCCGGCACTACCGTTGGGAACACCCGGGCTGAAGACGATTCGCCCCGTTCCGGGGAAATTGTCCTTGCCACGTACGGGAACCGGAACCGCACAGCCGGGAACGAAAGCACGAATTCCACATCGTACGATCCCGGTAGTTTTTCCGATGCTATCCTGACGGATATGCAACCCTACCTGTATCCAAAAGGACCGGTTATCGGTTTCTGGCAGAAACCATCCGGTACCTTCGAAGTCATGTACTACGAGGACTGGCCGGTGAACCGGACCCTGATCGATGAGATGTATTCCCGCATCGCAGCAAAAGGGAAGGACTATGGTTTCGACCAGATCCCCTGCCGGGTCCTTTCGATGGGCATGGTACAATCAGATATTGCATATGATGCGGTACCCGGAACGACCTGGTTGCACAATACAATGAATTTGAGGAGTGCGGGCCTGCCCCTCGATCTCGAAAATATCCGGCAATGAGCCGGGAGGTGGAAGATCCGGGAAAACCCGTGGGGATACAATCTTTTTTTTATAACGCGTATACACTCCCTGCCTGAGATCCTGATGTTTCCTTTCCTTGCGCTTACCATGATCCGGGCTTTTTGTGCTGCATGGGTCAACCCGAAATTATTATATAGTCAACATTCGTATGTTGACATATGTTCCTGTCCAAAAACGACAAACAGTTCGGCTTGTGGGTGATGCGGCGCTGCGGCACGGCCGACATCACCATCGCAAACCGGTGCGGGATCTCCCGACAGGCCGTGTCACGTGCGCTCCTGACCATGGATGAAAAGATCGGGGCCGCCCTCCGCAAGATGGCGCGGGCAAACCAGATCGCCACAGAGAAGATCGATCTGGAGCGGGGCGTCCTTTTAGGGCGATCGCTTCCCTTCCAGACTGCCGCCATGATCTTTATCTCGGAAAAGCACGGCATCCAGGTCTGGTACGAGCATGACGGGGACTGCGGCACCTGCGAGCGGTACACCGAATGCATCGAACTCATCTGGGACTATGCAACTGAGCTGGGTATAAGGATTGAGAAAACCGCAGATCCGACGAAGATGGCCGATGAGGTGTTTACGAAAGTAAAGGAGAGCATGAGATGACAGGGCCTGCCGATGCGAACCCGGTGTGGCTGGGCTGGTGCCCGAACCACCCGGCAGCGCAGGCCGCCCGGCCAAAGATCGGTTCCGGGGTGATTCTTGTTGCGGTCGCCTGCCTTCTCCTCATTCCGGCTGCTGCCCTTATGATCCCCGCCCATACCCCAAAGGATGTGGCGGTCTGGGCATTCCGGATAGACGACACGGGAGCCCGGGACTTTAGTGCACGCCTCATCGCAACGGAAGACGTGTCCGACCGGATCATCCTCCCCGCGAACACGGGTGGAACTCCCGCCCTGCCTGCGGGAAGGTACTGGCTTGTGATCGAGCAGCCGGGAGGCGACGGGACGTACCGGTACACGCTGGACGGTGCTGTTGTGGAGGGCCGTCCCATGGATTCCCCGAACGGGAATATGAAATTCTTCACCGTCACCGGTCCCGGCTCTCTCTCCGGTGAATATGCCTACGAGGCGCTCATGGCCGCGTACAACGGGGGCACGTACGTGACAGGCTCCACCATTGTTCCCGCAATTCGCGGCGTATCCGAACGGGAGGTGACGATCGGATGACAAGACCGACCGTCCCCGAAAGATCGATGGACCGGACACAGCGACCGGTGATTCCCCGGGTGCCAGCATACGCCGGCATACTTGCCGGGATCCTTATCCTTGTCCTGGTATTGTCTGCAGGATGCACGAACCCGTCCACGGGAAAAACTCCCGCCCCGACAGCGACTCCGGCCCCCACGGTTACGCATGTACCGATAGCAACTGCGACAGCAACGCATGCGGCAGCTGCCGTACAGAACACCACGCAGGCACCAGCCCCGGCGGTAACGGTCAGCACCTTTTCACTGACACCGGGATCGCAGCTGCGCTCGGACGATCTCTTCCGCATGTACCTTTCCGGTGTCATGGCCAACCAGAGCGGCCGGTTGGCGTACCGGCACGTCCATACGGAGCAGCTCACCAACGTTTCACCGGAGAATCCCCGGGAATCACAAACCACCGACAGCACATATACCTGCGAGCAGGCTCTCACGAGCACAAACGGACCGGGCACGTACTCCGGAAAAGCGGCCATGCATTATGTGGAGACCGCGAATATCTCGGGAAGTGAAGTTTTTTCTCCCTGCTGGGAATATGAATGGGACATCTATTATGACAAGAATACGAGCCTGATCCTGGGCGGCGTTGGCTCTGGAAACGGGGGCGCAGATCAACTGATTGTTCCCACAGGAAAACCACTTGCCAGTCTGGATGGGCTCTATACCCCGGATAATTACGGTAATCTGGAACCGAATCTGCTGATGGGGTCCTCCTCGTACTATCTGCGAGGCGATGAAAAGATTACTTTTAAGGGAAACGAGACAGTCACGGTGCCTGCGGGCACGTTCACCGGTGCAGCGCATTTTACCGAACAGGAGGAGAACTGCTACGCTACACCCTGCACGACAACGACACGGCAGTACTGGGCCGTACCGGGCATCCCGGGGTTTGTGAAGATCCAGTGCGATATGGACGGGCCGGATATGTACCCCCGGATACACTTCCACGTAAGCGACGAGACGGAATTAACCGGCCGGGGATAATCCTGACAGGGAACGGAAGTACCGATCTGATTTTTTAAATGGTGGAGTGCCGGTCCGGCCCCTGCCACCCGGGACCGGGCGCTCACCCAATCGGGAACGATCGCATCGAAAGGGAGCCATCCAGGCAGCCCTCGAGCGTGAATTTGATCTTCTCTTTTTTTTCCTGCATGGCGAGTGCATAGATCAGCGGGGGAGGTAGTGGTCGGGCGTGGGCACCGCGGCTGAGGCCGCCGGCCCGGCACATGGGGGGGGTGATCCCCACTTATAAAAAAAAGAGTGGGGGGGTAGGGGGTACCCCCCTCCCCCCCTTGGGGCGATTGGGAGTTTACCGGGCATATCCTCACATTGCGGGTTCGCTGCCCCCACAATTACATAACCTGATCCCTGCAACCACCTGCGTGAACACATCGCAAGAACCGAAATCAGGTGACGTGTAGTGTGCGTCGTCTGCATCCGAACCTGCCGGAGATACAATCCCTCATTACCATCAGTTTCCCGAACCAAAGATATCGGGAAAATATTCCAGGATCCGGCTGCGCTCCCTGTCGGTAAGCTTGGGACAGTCCCTGCGTCCCACGTGTTCCAGGATGAAATTCCGTACGGAATCATCACCCGTAATCTGGCAGATATTGGTTTCATTTGCGTACAGCGACCAATGGTAGAGATAGAAGTAGAGCGCTCCACGCGGTGTCCTGTGCATAAAGAGATCGGTTCCCCGGGACAGCGAAAAACCGGTCCCCGGCGAACCCCGTGGGGACCGGTACAGTGCAACATCGGATTCAGGATTTAATGCCGGATCGAATGCGTTCCCTGCCCCGGCGTATTTCCCGGATTTTACATGGCCGATACCGTTGTCGTTCCCGGCAGGGGGATTATTTTTATTCCGGTTTTCCAGGTCCCGGATTGCTGCAATCCTGTTGTTCCTGAAGATGATATTGGCGGGATTTATTGAGAGTGCCCGGTCGTATGCAACGATTGCCTGGGGATAGTTGTTGAGCTGCTGAAGAGAGGGCACCAGCCTCTCCAGATTTCATATCGCGGTATAACCATTCTCTCGCCTAGTACCCTTCGGAATTTAAAAAAAGCGGAAGGTACTCGGTGATAAAAGGTATTTAGACCCGTACCGGATGCGCTCCTGTGATACCATGAAGGTTCACTGGATTGTACTATTGATCGTGATCGGTGCGGCACTCTTCGCACCGGCGGTATCGGCAAAGATTATCGAAGAAAAAGACGGGTACGTCATTACAACGACAAATGATACCCTCCGCCTGCCGGACATGTCCCGGATGAGTTCATCAACCATCACACAGGGACAGACTGACCTTTACAACACCTACGTTCCATCGGGAAAGACTGCATTCTCTCCGTACCTCTATTGGGGGACACCCTCGAATTCCCTGTCACTTACGATCAGGGCCCCGGATTCCCTGATGGGTCCTTATTATGATTCTACGGACGGAGTCGTAGACGGAAGTATCAGCCTGAGGATCTCAAGAGCGGGCGGTCTTGCCCAAGGCACATGGAAATCATACGTATACGGGTACCAGGTAACCGGATCCCAGAGTTATACCTATTCAGTCACTGCAAGTTAGTATAAAAAAGTAGTATGAAAAAACAGAAATTTAACGTATCCCCGGACAAAACGAAGATCCATGGTAAAGCACAGGCGTTTCACGCTCACCATTCTCCTTGTGCTTTATTGTTTTTCCCTGATAACATGCCCGGGGAGTGCCAATATGGGAGGTTACATAGTTGAATCCGCCCCTCCCGGTATGGATCCGGGTACCCCGCTCGAAACCGTAAAAGTGCCAGTCTGGGAATATTCCCCTCAGGATGCTGCTGTGATTCTTGCTCTCTTGGTCTCACCGCTCCTGTTGTTTCCGGTAGAACTGCTCTTCACCCTTAAACTGTATGTATATCTGGGTTACCGAAAAATCGCAAAGAAGAATGTCCTCGATAATCCATCAAGGAGTACGATTTTTCATTATATCCAGGGCTCTCCTGGTACAGACTTTATGGAGATATCCGTGGAAACCGGGGTATCACCCAATTCTCTCCGGTACCATCTTGCAGTCCTGAAACTCACAAACAAAGTAACAATGCTTGAGACATCCCGGAATACTCGGTATTATGAAAATTCGGGCAGTTACCCGGTGATGGCACAGAAAGTCCTGAAATATCTCCACAATAAACCGGCGAGAACACTTCTCAAACTTATTAAGGAGAATCCCAATCTTTCCCGGGTTCAGCTCGAGATCGCCCTGGGAGTGTCCGGTGCCGGGGTGAACTGGCATATGCACCGGTTATCCGAGGATGGAATCCTTGTCATCAGAAAGGCAGGCAGGAATGCACGGTATGTGATTAATAATGAAGTAATCCCCTACCTGGAAAAATATCTGCCCCTGTTTGATTCACTTCCGGAAGCGGAAGGTACCGGGTGATAATAGGTTTATAATCACTTTTCGAATGGCTCATTGTGGACGACCGGAGGTTGTCCCGAAAAATGATGGACGGATTCGCCCCAGGTCAAATTGCGGCTGAACCCTGTCCCGCCCGTAGGCATGAGATCATTATCTTCCGATCCTATGAAGGTTTTCCCGAGCCGGCGAGCGTAAGGTATGTGAAAAACGGAGGAAAAAGAATGAACCTACCTAAACAGGCGTTGTCCTACTGGTACTATTGCTGGCAGCGATGGCGATGGTGCCAGTAGTGACTGCACTACCACAAGCAACGGATGTTGAAGGCCGAAGCGATTGGCCTGCCCTTTATACTGACGTGTCCGTTTATGCAGCGAACACGCAAAATTCAATGGGCTATTCCGCAAATTCTTATTTGCAGCCCGCAAAATCTACCGTTCTTTCAAGATTATCATCAGATTCTATCTTTCACTTTAATGGACATGGATTACCGGGAAGTTTTGAGGTCAGTCCAGGTACTTCTATTACTGGAACTGAGTTAAATTCCCATTCATACCCAAATATGAAATTCGCACTGTTTCAATCTTGTTATTCCGGTCAGACCTCTTCTCAGGATGGAAATCTTGTAGCAAGTATTGTCGGCCATGGTAGCGGTACAACATGTGCATTCGGGTATTCACAAGAGCTCCTGACAATTGGGGGTGCGATTCATTATTCCCAAGGTTTCTGGGATGCGGCTGCACAGGGGAATTCCCCAAGTTCCAGTCATTATGCAGCATTAAACAGATTACACTCCCAGGGGCAGTGCACATATACAGATGACACGTACTGCCATTATACCTCATTGGTTGTCAGTGGGATTTGCAGTTCATCGTTGGTATCTTCCAAAGGGGCAACGAACTCTGATGGTATTCACCTTCCGGAAAAAACTGTTGTTTCAGATGAGATTATCAACAATGCAAAGGAAAAGATTCGGGATTTCACCGGAATCCGTGACCTTCAGATAAAATATGCAAACACCGAGAAAGTCCGGGGCGTGGAACACTATTCATTTACCAGTGATATTGGTCAGTTCACCATTAATTCAGAAACCGGACGTGTGGAATTTGCCCAGTTTAATGATGACAAGGCCCAGCGCCTGACAATTAATCAAGATCAGGCATATAAAATTGCAGAGTCTTATGTAATGCAAAGAAACAATGATCTGACAAAGACAACGGGAAAAAAGACTCTGAAAAATGTATTTGCCACACAAAACCAGCACAGTGCGTCAGATAGTGATTATACCTTTGTCTGGAGGGAGATGCTGCAATCTGATGATCTTCAGGCCACAACTCCCTATGAAATCACAGGATTGAAGAGCGTAACCGTGATTATCGGTTCCAATGGACAGGTCCGGCTGTATTCAGAGTATGTTGAGCCCCGTGATATCCAGATTAATCTCAATCCCCAGCTGACAGAAGAACAGGCATGGGGTATTGCCAAAGCATATTATGAAAAGCAGGGTGTTAACCTGGAAAATTCACAGAAAAAATCAGAAGGATTGTGGGTATGGGATGACGCCTCCAACGATCAAGGCTGGAAATCTGAAGGTAAACAGTATCTTGCTTGGGTCTTTTATGTCAAGGAGACCGGTGATATTACAAAGGGAGGACAGATTGCAATCGATTCGCAGGATGGACATATTATCAATTATGGTGTTATTATCTAAGACTGGTTACATCTTCATGGGAGATCCTGCATGAATCAAAAAAAATTCTTTTTTTTTATAACACTCATCCTGATAATCTGCATTACTGAAAGTGGTTGTATCTTATCACGGTATTCCGCTGCGAGCATTCCGGATTCTGAAACCAGCATCAGTCCGGATAACCCGGCACGGTCTCCAACGACGGGGATTGCCAGTTCGTCTGTTCCGGCTGAAGAGCAAAAACGTGCGGAAGAGGTAATACATCGCTTTATCCGGTCCGATAATACATCGCTTATCTTTGAAAAGTCAGAGAATTTCGGTTATGGGGATTTGTTGACTTTTACCGGCGACACGGGTATGTACGTTGTAAATAATAATACCGGCCGGGTCCAGTCTGCCCAGTTGAATTATTCCCGGTCGTCCGAAGGTCTCGTGATCTCCCAACAAGACGCTATTCTCATTGCCGAGTCATATGCAAAAGAAAAATATCCACAGCTCTGGGATGTTTCGCCAATAAGATCCGTGAATGTCACGTACCAGGAAATGATAGATCATGGAACAATGGGGATGGATTACTCATTTGTGTGGCGTGATATCTGGTATAATCCCCGGGCTGATGTTCTTAATCATTATACTATTACCGGCCCTGATGAAGCGCAAGTATCGGTAGATACACAGGGTCATGTCACCAGGTATTCCGAAGTGTATTATCCGGATAGCCCCCGTGTTAATCTGACGCCGGCACTTACGGAGGAACAGGCATGGGAGATTGCAACGGCATATTATGAAAAAAGGGGAGTTTTTGGGATTCTGCCAACAGAAAAAACCGCCAGCGGATTATGGATCTACGATGATGCATCAAACGATATTGGATGGCATAAGTATGGAAAACACTATCTTGCATGGGTTTTTTATGTTAGGCACCAGGGAGACCGGCGGCTTATGGGGGGGCAGATTTTTATCGATGCGAATGACGGTCATATCATAAATTATGGAGAAATTCTCTAATGTTACTTTTTTTCAAACCATGATAATTCAAAGAGATTACGGGGGAGACAAAAGCCATTATTGCTGGCCATACCTAAGTTTTTTCAGTGTAATTATTGCGGAATCCGTGATACCCATGAAATGGAAGACAAGACACAGTGTTGCCGTTGTCGGGTAGGTAACAAGGATGCACGATATGTGATTACTACTGAAGTAATGCCCTACCTGGAAAAACATCTGCCCCAGTTTGATTCAATTCCGGAAGCGGAAGGTACCGGGTGATAATAGGTTTATAGCAACAGTAAGAATGGCTCATTGTGGATGACCAGCGGTTGTCCCAGAAAAGAGAACGGGGCCGCCCCAGGTCAAAATGCGGCTGGACCCGATCCCTGCCTGTAGGCATGAGATCACTCCACTCACTAGGTTTATGAATCTTGTTTTCATGCCTTTCGAGCGATGAAAAAAACTTGAAGGAGTATGAAAGCATGAAACAAATGAAATTTGGCGTCATCCTGCTCGCAATACTGCTGGCAGCGATGGCAATAGTACCGGTGGTGAGTGCGGAAGACGTGAATGCCGCACAAATAAAAAGCTGGCAAGATGATCACACCATCAAGGTAACAAAGACCGTGAGTACAGTATACTCAGAGGGTGTTCTGAAAACGGATACGAAATATACCGGGGCAGAATTGACCAAGAGATTCGGTATCAAGGAATTTGCAACTCACAGCGAGCTGAAAATTTCCTCAGAAGATGCGGCAAAATTGGGGTTTGCTACCACAGACAAGGCTAAAATCAGCAGCACAGAAGTCAATGAAGTTTTCACTTCAGCAAATGATCCACCGGTGATGTTAAGATCCGGGTACCCGTCGTGGATTTACGAGTATTCTGGGGGTGTCTACCACCAGTTGACTGAGCCGATCAATATGATTTGGAGCGGTGCATATCTTTCGACAATAAAAACGGAAATGCTGGAAAAGTATTGGTATGATAATATTGCTGAATACACATGTTACATATATGATGGAAGCTGGAAAGCCGATGATGGCGTTGCAGTAACTATTGGCCGACTCGATGGTGGAGATCACATCAGGCTCTGGCAGTTAAACACCGGTGAGGTTGTTGGGGCAGCTCATAAAGACTCAAAGCCGCCGCATGTTGCTGTGGAGTTTGAATGGGCTGAAGATCGGATTTCTGCATTTTACCAGGATGCTGATGATACCATGTGGCACGTTTATCCGGATAACAACGATCTTATGAATTATGTATCTAGTCCATACAGTGACGGGTATGCTACATACATAGGATATTGGTAACGGATTATGTCATCAGAAACCCGGAACCCTCAAAAAATATTCAATTTTTTCCCGGCGCTGCTGATTTCATTTGCAATTCTTATGTTCTGGCTGATTCCAGATCTTGTAATTTTAATGCATGGTGGAAAAGGAGGGCCCGGGTTGTGGGGTCTTTTCACCCTTGTCGCTATACCGGCAACTGTTATTGTCCCATTAGCTTATGGCTGGCACACAAAGGATACGATCGGAGCAGTACTCATCGGATCATTGCCATTCCTGCTGACTATGGGCATTGTGAGAATATGGCCCGGGTCCAGCATCGCGGATAATAGTTACCTAATTAGAACAGTTCTCTATATCGGTTCGCTTTCTCTTATCGGGGGACTTGAAGGGTATTTTAGTGCAATGCACGAGAAAAGGTCATTAGTCCTCGCGATAGCCCTCGCAGGTTTGTGGATCCTTGTGTTTCTCTCCGGAATCAACTGATGATCCCGGTCAAATAAGAAGGGTAACAACCGGCACAATGATTCAACCGTACGACACTATTTCTGGGAAATCTTACGAGACAAAACTGGGCATGATCATCAGTACTCCGGGAGAGTTCCCAAGAAAAATCGTCCCACTTTTCCCTTCCCTCGTCCTCCAGCACCCCCCTCTAAAAATCCGACACAATAAAGCACGTCCACACCGTGAGACACCCGCCCCGGCCCGGAGCCGGGGATGACCCGGCGCGGGAAGCAGACCTGCGATAACTTCCTTGCAGCCATCGACCGGATCATCAAAGAAATGCCGGACGCGCTCGTACCGGAAACACCCTTGGGTCTTCCGGCATCTAGGAGCAACCCGGGAAAATCCGGATGTTAATCCCGTCGAATTCGACGGGTTTAAAAAACTGGCCGGGCTCAACAGTCTCATCCTGACGGTACGACAGTGGATAAAAAAAGACCCGGTACCCGGCCCCTCGTCGCAAACTTCCTTTCCCCGGCAAACCGCCGCCCGGTTGTGTCAGGTTACAACCCATCATAAATCCGGAATTGTGTCAGGTTATAATCCCCTACAAGCAAACATTTATGTAAGGTTATAACCTTACACACTGGTGTGGCAACACTCTTCGAGATCCTCGCAGAACAAAACCCGTGGTGGACCGGCCAGCCGTTTGATACCGGCCGGGACCGGGAAAAATACCTCAAAACGATCGGCCGGTTTGTAAAAACCGGTGAGATTGTCGTGCTCAGCGGCGTACGGCGCTCGGGAAAAACCACGCTCCTCCTCCAGACCATCCGGCAGCTTATCAAAAAAGACCGGGTGCCGGAAAAGAACATCCTCTTTGTCAACTGTGACGAGCCCGGGATCGCAGGCCGCAAAAATGCACTGGCCGAAGCGGTCGATGCGTACCGCAGGGAGATCGCCGCCAAAGGTACAATTTACCTTGTCTTTGACGAAGTCCAGGCAATCGAAGGCTGGGAGCGGGAAGTAAAATCGCTGTACGACAGGAAGACCTGCCGGATCATCCTGTCCGGCTCGTCATCGTACCTGCTCGACTCGCAGATCTCGACCCTGCTCTCGGGCCGGTACCTTACCGTCCCGGTCTACCCGCTGGATTTTTTTGAATACCTGCAATTCCACGCCATCGTCCCGCCCCGCGA
>Ga0172381_10006100_pt1 | contig 12125 bp, 7 predicted proteins | sample Leawel6488metaG_FD_119754 | JGI IMG/M metagenome (GOLD analysis project Ga0172381, IMG submission 119754) | Leachate microbial communities from a municipal landfill in Southern Ontario, Canada - Leachate well 64-88 metaG | ecosystem: Engineered > Solid waste > Landfill > Unclassified | place...
AATGTGAGAGGAAACCCCAGGCTCTGCAAAGTATCAAGCAGCCACTGGGTTTGATAGACAGCCAGAATATCCGGAGTAAGGACAAGGCAGATAAGATTAGAGCATTCAAGCGCCGCGATCAAATTATCGGTTAAATTGCTTCCCGCGTCAATAATAACATAATCAAAATTATCCCAAATCACCGATACAAAATCTTTTATTATCTGCGGCGTAAATGAAGTGCGCTGGGACATTTTAAAAATAGAAGGAAGGAACGAAAGGTTATTCCTGTAAGTAGCGCAATAATTTTCTATGTCTCTTTTTTTTGATTTAAATTCATGGAGATATTCAATGAGGTTAAAAAGGCAGTATTTGCTGTCAACTCCTAAAAGTTTAGAGGTTGCCTGGGGAGCGCCTAAATCAAAATCAAGCAGAAATACTTTTTTATTTTGCAGGGAAAGTTGAACGGCAAGATTAAGCGAAAGAAGCGTTTTGCCTACGCCGCCCTTGGTGCTGAAAAAAGAAATAACCTTTGCTTCCATATTATTATATTATACAGGAATCTTAAGGTTAATCAAGGTTACGAAAAAAAGTCGCGGGTTAAAATCTTTAGGCAACATTGGTTAACCTCGGTTAACATCGATTAACCTTAGCTAACCTAAAGTTAGCCATATAGAAGAATAGTCTAAGATTTAGCTTCCGGATCTTTCGCGATAAACTATCGGGATATCAATGGTTAATACTTTAGTATCTACATCCGGCGGAAACGGTGGAAAAGATAAACTATTTACCAACTTAACAGCTTCATTGTCGAATATTTTATGGCCCGAAGACTTTGACACTATAACTTCTTGCGTGTCACCAGCCTGATTAATAATCAATTTTAAAACTACCATACCTTCCCATCCGGTACGCACAAGAGAAGGTGGGTATACGATATTATCTGATATTTGTTTTTGTATCTCTGATATATAATCCTGCAGCCCACCGGGAAGTACTCCTGCGTATAAATCCATATTTTTAACATCATTTATCTCTTTAATTTCCGGAATATCCTCATTGTCCTCATCAAGAATTACCCTTGGCGTAAGAGAGATTACAAGTTCTGTCTGGCTATTTTGAAAATCGCGCGATTTAAACAATGCTCCGATTACAGGCAAGTTGCCTAAAGCCGGTAATTTGTCAATGGTTTCCGAATCTTTGTTTTTAATAAGCCCGGCAATAAATACTGTGTCTCCGGATTTTAAATTCAAAACTGTTTCCGCGACTCTTGTGGTGAATGCCGGAACGCGCACTCCGGAAACGGTTATGGCGTTAACCAAATCGAGCGCGCTTACTTCCGCGCGCATCGAGGCATAGATTTTTTTACTGTCACTGGAAACTATAGGCCTTATCTTTAAAATTACGCCATACTCCTTATAAGAAACTGTCGTGGTTGTGCCGGAAGAACCTGTGGTTGAACCGCTCAAATACGGCACTTCTCCGCCGACGGTTAACTTTGCTTCTTCACCGCTTAAACACAAAAGTTTCGGCCGTGATAATTCTTTTCCTTTGCCGGTTTCAACAAGCATATTTATTTTGGCGGTAATCGCGTCTCTTGACCATGAGCCCATGCCCCACAAAGCTTCCCATGGTTTCTTAATATTAAGCGTGGTGTCTACTCCGGTTGTGCCGGATGGATACGCATATGGTTCCTGGCGTATTTGCAAAGACTGCATCCATTGCACACCGATATTGTCTAAATCTGTTTTGTTCAATTCCAAAATACGCGCCTCTATTTCAACCATCTTTGTTTCTTTCTTAACCGTTAAAATATTATCAACCCTATCTTTGAAAGGCTCAATCACTTTTGATATCTGATCAAACTCAATAGCCGTAATGTCTCCGGAAACAATTATTTTTCCCGTGCTTTCGTTTTTCTTTAAAATAGCGTTAGGAACCTTTAAATCTTTGCGAATAAGTTTTTCCAGGCGCATCTTCACTCGGTCTAGATCCTGCGAATATACGGTTATGTAGTAAGACTTTTCGCCCTCTTTGTTCCATATGGTCAACATGGTTTCGCCGGGCTGTTTGGCAACAATTATTATCTCTTTATCAGACACTCTTGATATGTCCGCTATTTCCGGATTACGCATGGAAACCCTCTGAGGAAAAGAAACAGCGATAACCGATGCTTCTCCAGTCACAAGCGTAAGGTCTTCTTCTGTATTTTGGTTAAAAATATTTTGGGAAAAAATAAGCGCGCTGGACAATAAGAAGACGACGAAACTGATGCTGGCAAAAATCTTTTTAAACATTAAGCGCCCCCCTTTATTTTTATTTCTCTACAGGAACTTCTTCCTGCTTTGACCCCTTATAAACTTCCACTGTTTGAGGCTTCTCCTGCTGAACAGCATGCTGTATCATTCCTAATTTATTCAAAAGCCCTTCTAAGGTTAATGCTGAATATTCATAGTCTTCGCTTGTATCTGTCGGCGCTCTTAAAACCAGCCTGATCTTGCCAAGCTCAATAGAATAAGTGAGCATTTTTATATCTTCCGGTTTTAAGGCCAAAGTAACTGTGTCAGCTTTTCCTTCAGCCCTGTATGGTGATAAATTTTTATTAGTCGCAAGCACTTTCACACCTTGAAAAAGGTTAATGACTATAGGAGGATTCTGGCCTTTTTCCGAAGGAAAACTAAAAGTACCGATGATGTCAACTTTATCTCCCGGCCGGAGAAGACCTTCAATAGCGGAAAGCTTATCCACGGAGATTGTAATCGCGCGCATCCCCTGAGGAACGCTCTCAGAAAGATATCTAAAACCTATTAAAGGCTTTACGTTCTCACTGCTTAGATGTTGATCTTTTAAAACATCCGTTATAGTAAATTTTCCTATGACTGAATCAAGCGAAGTAAGATCTCCCGGCTGAAGGGTTTTTGAAGGAACAGTTGTCATCTTAACCATATCCGGGGTAATAGTTGTTTCTCTCGCAATATCTTCTTTTGCCACTACCACCTCAACAAGCTGGCCTTTTTTAATAAGATCCTGGATAAGCCTTTCTCGAGATTGCATCTGACCGTTTATAACAATAATTGCAATAACTGCGATACCAACACCTATCAGCAGGTTTACAATCCTTTTATCCATTTATTACTCCTTTTTTTACACAGATGACCACAGATGGCACAGATAAAATTACCTGTGACTACCTTTGCGTATTTATCATTTCAACAAATCCTCTGACTTCTCAACCCGTGCTTTTCTTTTAAATTCGTCAATTACTTTATTTTCTTCTTGTTCTATTTTATCTGCCTTCAAAGCTTTCTCAAGGTCTTTTTCTACTTCTGACAAAGACATTTCCTGGCCGCCTCTTATATCGTCAACCTTGATTATGTAAAACTTGTTGTCCTCACCTTTAAAAAGTTTTGGTAAATCATCTTTTCCTAAAGTTGCAACTGTTGCCCAAAATTTTGTATTCTTGCGCACATCTTCAGGAGTCGAAGCAAGCCAGCCCCTGTCTCCACCTTTATCTTTTGAATCGGCTATTGAATACTGTCTTGCCAAGCTCTCAAAATTCTCTCCCTGAAGAAGCTTGACCAGGACTTCTTTCGCCGTAATTTCATTGCTCACAACTATTTCTTTTATCTTAACTTCTTGGGGTTTTTTAAACAACTCTTTATTTTTATCATAAAAAGACTTAATCTCTACATAAGAAACATTTACGTTCTTTTCTAATTCATCTCTTATTTTTGCTGCCAAAAGCGTATCGCGGGTATCGCGTAAAGCCCTTAAAACATCATCACTTTTATCAAGCCCCCTACCTACCGCAATCTGAGCTAATATTTGATTTTTAATTAAATCGTTTAAAAACTTTATCTTAAAATCCGCGCTACTGATATCTATTTTTTGTGTTTTTGCCAGCGGTTCAAGGCTCTTTAAATAACTTTTAAAATCATCCAAGCCTAAAGCCCAATCATTAACCTTTGCGAGTAGCGGGCCATTTATTTTTACCTCTACGTTTGCTTCTGTGGAGGGTATCTTGGAAGGAAAAATTTTGTCGCAGGATGTAAGACATAACGGAATGCAAACCAAAGAAATCAGGCTTATTACTTTTTTCATCATATTACACTCTCTCTCCATATTTATTATAAGTTTATCAACATATATATATTAAAGCAAGATTTTTTTTAAATATTAATGAGCGCAACATTTTTTCAAGACGTAGACTGCCGAAGGCAGGCATGGCGCAGAAAAAATGTTAGCGCGAATTAACCCTGCCGAGCGTGACAAAATTATCGAAGAGAATTTTGTCACATCTACTGCGAGGCAGGGTAATGCGTTTCATTTTTCTGTGTGTGCCCACACAGAGAAATGATAGTGCGAATTAACCCCAACGCATCTATATACCTGAAAAATCTTTTCGATATTTTTCAGGAATGCGTTGGGACTTCGCCCCGGCGAGCGTCAAAAAATTATCGCATGGTCCCTGGAATTTCCTATTCCAGGGAAAGAGAATTTTTTGACTCACCCTGCGAGCCGGGGCAATGAAACCCGGCATCCAATCCTCTAGTGGTGGCGCAGAAAAAGTGATAGTGCGAATAATGAGACTTGCTTTTTTGCAACAGCAAAAAAGCTTAGCCGAATTATCCCCGTAAGGGGATTACCCCACACCCATGCTCATTAAAATTTATTTATATAGGATGGGTGTGGGGTAATGAGTTTTTGGAAAATACCAAGCACGTGGGGCAGCAACACAATTCCCTCTATTATTATAATCACTGCAATCTTTTTAATTGCCTTTCTCATGGCTATGCTTTACAATATAACAATGAATCCAGCCCTTCCAAATTATATTTGCGAAAATAAGATAACAAAACTATCAGGAATAAGGTTGGATAATTAATAGTTTATGAAAATACCACACAAAAAAGGAAGGGCTGGATGAAAAAACCAGTTAACGTAATTATCGATACCAGCATTTTTGTAAATCCGGCTTCCGGTATTTTTTTTGGACAAACTCCAGAAAACGCGTTGAATAATTTCCTGCAAAAATTAAAAGAAAAAAAAGATATTTTTTGCCACATGCCACCATCCGTATACGAAGAGCTGATGAAATTTATCGAAAAAAAACCCGCGGCAAAAGATCTTCTGCTGATTAATAAAAAACCGCCGGCGTCTTATGAAACCCCTGTTCCCTCTCTGTTTCTCTATGAATTTATTGAAGAATTCCGCGCGAGAGTGAATAAAGGTTTACGCATAGCGGAAAAATACGCCCGGAATGAATTAAAAATAAAGCCTCAAGGGCTAAGGCCTGATGAAGAGATGATAAAACGCCTGCGTGAAGAATACCGGGTCGCCCTTCGTGAAGGAATCATCGACAGCAAAGAAGATTTCGATCTCCTTCTCCTGGCTAAAGAGCTTGACGCATACCTCGCCACCTCCGATAACGGCCTCGTGAAATGGGCACAAAAGTTAGGCATACCCTGCATAGGCGCTGAGGAATTGAAAGAACTTCTGGAACAATAATCGTCCAGGCTCTAAACAAATTTTGTTTTGTGATTATGCTTCTGATGGGTAGAAAATTGTTTGCGATTATTGTTTTTAAAAATTAGTGGGGATTTTTTACGGTTGAGAGGAGGTTGGCGAAGACGATGATGACGGAAAGCTCCTTCCTGGTATAGGTATTTTATTTTGCATAGCTGCCGACATAAAGTCTACAATCCTGCTTGCCGGCACTTCGATACTTACGTCAACACTGTTACCATCTGAATCTTTGACATGACGAGCTGACGAATGGATACCTGCAACTGCAAGAGGCATATGTGTAAATTCATCAGCTGATAGATTTTGCCCATCTATTTTAAAAAACGGGCTGCCACTAAGGCCACCTTTTGTAGGCGCATTTGTCGCAAACATCCCATTGGCATTGATAATTGTTTCTATAACATCTTTCTCTTCTTTTTTAGTCCACGCTGATAACACCTGTTCTTTATTCAATACCGTCACCATTAAATCCTGTTGAGAATGTTGTGGAACCTCCATCTCTCGCAGATGAGCATATACCGTAGAGCCTTCTTTTACATTTTCATTGCTAAAAGGCACCACCCGCACGGATTCGCCTTCTTTTAAACTAAAACCTTTTTCCGGCTGGGATTCTTTTCCTTTTAAAATTACGATTGAAAAATCATCACTACTTGTAAGAGTTTTATCAATTGCATAAGTTTCCGAACCGGAATTTTTGAACCCTCCGGCATCTCTTTCAATGTTCCCCCCCACACTAACAGTTTTTTTGTCATCAAAATTGAGCCCGGTAGCAACATGTTTATTAGTAGCTACTATTGCGGGTTCACCATCCGCATCCTGCACTACTATTAACGCTGTGGCCTGGCCTGAAGGGCCTGAAGGACCAGTATCAGCCACCTGCTTAACAACATCTTTTACGTTAGCCATTTTAACCGAAGCATTCTCTTCGAATAACGGCAAAGCGAAAAGGAAACCTTCGGTTGTCATAACTAATGCCGGTTTAGAATAATCGCCGCCGGGATAATAATGGCCGACTTCGCCTTTTTTTAAAACTGCATCGGCAACAGCCACTTCTCCGACGCCCTTCCCAGCAGAAACGGTAATTACGCCAGCTTCAGTAAGCTCTTTTTTATAATGTTGAATTTGAGCCCGGTTCCATTCTTCGACACTGATAGGTTTCTGCTCGCTTGAAAGCATATCGTTTTTATATTTTTCATAGGCTTTGTTCGCCGCTGCATGATCGGGATTACTGGGTTGGGCGATTATGCGGGACGTTAATTGCTGGGCTTTTGCTTTATCAAAATTCGGATGAGCGTAATCATTCGTTTCTTTCCCTTCCCAAGTCTCTCCGAAATTGCGCAGTTCCCCCTCCGAAAAAGTCACAACAGAAATACCGTCATTAGAACTAAAACGCGGCCTTTGCTGTAAAGGTATAATATTTGTTCCGTCACCATACTTTGCCCTATATTCTAATGCCTGCTCATAAGTCAGCCCGGGCGCAAGAGAAGATAATCCTAAATCAGCAAACGTGTCGTTAATCTTTATCTTGGTATTCAAAAACTCCAAGTCAGACATACCTTTAATATTTGCGGAAAAATTATTATCAATTTTTTTAAAAGCTCCCATCTGGTTGATATTAGTAAAATTGGAGAACTTGTTTCCCGACAAGCTGTTAGCAAATCCTATTTGATTAACACCTTTAAAGGTGGAATTAAAATTATTATTCATCTTATTAAAAATACCCAATTGAGTTATATCGTTAAAATCTGAAAACTTGTTTCCTGACATACTGTTACCTAGGCCTATTTGATTAATATCTTTGAAACTTGAGGCAATATTTTTATTCATCTGGTTAAAAGCTCCGGACTGGTTGATATACTTAAAGCTTGAATTAAAATTACCGGATATACTATTATTAAGCCCAAACTGGTTAACCCCTTTAAAGCTTGAAGCAATATTTTTATTCATCTGGTTGAATGCGCCGAATTGGTTAATATTGTTAAAGCTGGAAAATTTATTGCCGGACATACTATTGCCTAAACCATATTGTTTGATGTTATTAAAGTTTGAGGCAAGGTTATTGTTCATCTTGTTAAGGCCGCCGTACTGATTGATGCTTGTAAAGCTTGAAGCAATATTTTTATTCATCTGGTTGAATGCGCCGAATTGGTTAATATTGTTAAAGCTGGAAAATTTATTGCCGGACATACTGTTGCCTAAACCATATTGTTTGATGTTATTAAAGTTTGAGGCAAGGTTATTGTTCATCTTGTTAAGGCCGCCGTACTGGTTGATGTTTGTAAAGCTTGAGGCAATATTTTTATTCATCTTGTTGAATGCGCCGAATTGGTTAATGCCGTTAAAGTCGGCAAACCTGTTTCCTGAAATGCTGTGGCCGATGCCGATTTGGTTGATGCCCTTAAAGGTTGAATTGAAGTTATCGTTTATCTTGTTGAATGCGCCGAATTGGTTGATATTAGAAAGATTTGCGAATTGGTTTCCTGAAATGCTGTGGCCAATACCTGTTTGAGCAACATTGTGTAATATTGAGTTACTATTGTTTATTATATTATTGCTACCGTACTGGCCGATATTGGAATAACGAGAAGAATTTCTGGCAAGAACGCTATTGTCAAACCCAACCTGTCTCACCCCATAAACACTGGAACTACTGTCAGCCCCTATATAGTTACTATTGCCACGCTGAGAATTGTTTCCCATGTTATGACCAACCATTATATTATTATTACCTGTCTGATAATTATTCTCTAGTTGGCCAAAAGATACCATTCTATTATTTTTTCCGGTCTGGCTTCCGCTGGCAATAGACCCCTCACCGAAAACCATCGCCATATTATCGCGGCCACTTTGATTAACATCTATAGTAGCACCCCATTGGACTACTTTTGTGTTTCTGTCTTGCTCAACAGCACGATTCAGATATATGCCTGAATTAAAAAGATCATTGGCCATGGGATCGATACTAGGGTCAACCACGCTAAATGTCGAACTTTGAGAGTTATATGACGGACGTTGAGAGCTATAGGTCGCTTGAGAATTTAGTGGCTGATTGTAAGATTGATATGTATTTTGCACCGCGCTATATCCTGTCCGAACCGTATCAACAGCGGTGTTGTAATATGATTTAGCAGATGAACTCGCTGCGTTTATTGCTGCGTTTACTCCTCCAGTAAAAGAATTTGTTGAGCTTGACGTAGAAGACTGAGTCGAACTTGAGGATACTTTTGGCGGTTCTTGTATTTGCAACCGCTCAATTTTATTCTGCGCAAATGCTTCATTAGTGGAAACAAAAAAATTTGATCCACAAGAAAACACACATAGAACAAGAAACAAAGCAACAGTTTTTATGCACGGCTTAAACCGTTGCCATTGTGTTTCGTTAAAAATTCCAAAATATTGTCGGCTAATATTTTTCTTCATTTTTTTTCCAAATACCCAAAAAATGTAAAAACCGGATTGGTCGCCCATAGCCTTCCATAAATCCTCGCCTTAAAAAAGCGAGGCTTTAGTGCCGCGGGGAATAAGCTATTGATTTTGCACCACGCAAACATTTAGATTCCCCACTCCCCCCACAGCGCCAAATCCTAATTAAGTATAACATATATAAAACACTAAAAATAAGGGTTGCCGGTGGATATTTAGAAAACGCTTTCAAATTATAAATTTCGTTGTATTGGCTTGATTTTATTATTAATTTAGTTTCTGGATTTTTGAAAAATCTCTGCTATTATGTTTCCTATGAAAAGCTACAAATTGGAACCTTTTTATTCCAGCGCCACAATAAATTACGAAGAAAACTTAAACTATCAGCAGCTAAAAGTCGTTAGAGAAGCTGACGGCGCCGCGCTTGTCCTTGCCGGCGCAGGCAGCGGAAAAACCCGCGTCTTAATCTACCGGCTCGCCTATCTCTTGCAAAAAGGTGTGCCTCCGGAAAACATACTTCTGGTTACCTTTACAAATAAAGCCGCCAAAGAAATGCTTAATCGCGCGGAAACCTTGCTCAAATCAACGCTTAAAGGCCTCTGGGCAGGGACATTCCACCACGTCGGCAATATGCTTTTAAGAAAAGAATCAAGCCTCATCGGATATGCGCCGAGCTTTACGATTATCGACAAAGAAGATTCTAAAGACCTGCTTGAAGATTGCATAGAAGAGTTAGGTTATACAAAACAGGGCAAGCTCTTTCCTAAAAAAGATATTATTGCTAATATTTACAGCATCTCTATAAATTCCTTAAAAGCGATAGACGATGTCATAATTAAAAACTATCCGCATGTGGAAGAATATAACCTGCCAATAAAACAAGTGCTCCGGCGTTATGAAGAAAAGAAAAAACAAAGTAACTCGATGGATTTTAATGACCTGCTTAAATACTGGCTTAAAATTTTAACGGTGGAAGAAATTTGCAAAAAGTATTCGGAAAATTTTAAATACATTCTTGTTGATGAATATCAGGACACAAACCGCATCCAGTTTGAAATATTAAAAAGGCTTTCTTCTTGTAATAAAAATATTCTTGTAGTAGGAGACGACGCGCAATCTATCTACTCCTTTAGAGGCGCGGATATTAATAATCTGCTTAATTTTCCAAAAACTTTCGAGGGCGCGAAAGTTTATAAGCTTGAAATAAATTACCGTTCAAGCCCGCAGGTTTTACAGTTAGCAAATAATATAATCGGGCACAACATAAACCAATTCCCTAAAACATTAAAAAGCGTAAAAGAAGAGGCCGCAAAACCTGTTTCAATCCAGGCAAAAGATGTTTATCTGCAGGCTAAATTCGTTGCCCAGCGAACATTGGAATTGGTTAACGAAGGCATTCCTCTAAAAGAAATAGCTGTACTTTTCCGGTCACATTTCCAAGCTCTCGAACTTGAAATAGAATTAATGAAAAGAAACATACCTTATATAATGCGCGGAGGCGTCCGGTTTTTTGAACAAGCCCACATTAAAGATGTACTTGCCTATCTTAAAATCATAAATAACCCCGATGATGAATTGTCTTTTAAGCGTGCGGTTTCTTTATATAAAGGAATCGGACGCAGCTACGCGGCAAAAATATGGAAAATGCATATTGAAGAAAAAAAAGAAACCAGCGAGGCGTCAAAAGGCCTGCCAAAAAAACAACAGGAAGGTTTCCGGGAATTTTCTTCCAAATTGCAGAATTTAAAAATTATTGATAAGCCTCAAGCCGCGATACAGGAAGTTCTTGCTTTTTACAAAGATTACTGCTACCTCGTATTTGACAACCCTGAAGATAGAATTCTTGATTTGGAAGAACTTGCGAAAATGGCATCGGATTACCCTACGATAAAACAATTTTTACTTGAGCTGGGATCCTTTGACGAATTTAAAGGTGAGACTGTTTTATCCGCAGAAGAGAGAAAAGAATTTCTTACTCTTTCAACAATCCACCAGGCAAAAGGCCTTGAGTGGGAAACAGTTTTTATTATCGGCTTTAGCGATTATGAATTCCCGCATCCAAAAGCTCTCGCACAAGAATCAGCGCTTGAAGAAGAAAGAAGATTATTTTATGTCGCGGCAACTAGAGCAAAATCATTTCTCTACATAACCTACCCGGAAACAAAATTTACTTTTAAAAACGGATTGGTGATATCCCGGCCATCGATGTTTTTAACCGAAATACCTAATTCTCTTTACGAAGAAATGTATATAGAAGAAGGGATTTAAGCAAGACAATGGTTGCGTTAATCGGTTGTGGTTGCGCGGCTCGTTTCGTCTACCGTTATACGGTTGCGTTTTGAATGACGATTAACGCATAACGCAACCGATACGAGTTGCGCAACCGCAACCGTATGACGATTTCTTATCTAGCTGCCCCAATAAGACTTAAAGCTTCCTGCCGGGTTTTGGAATTGGTAAGAAAAATTCCCCTGACAACTGAAGTCGCGGTAAGCGTGCCGGCTTTTTTTACTCCGCGCATCGACATACAAAGATGCTCGGCTTCGATAACTACCATAACGCCTTTTGGCTTTAGCTTTTTCATTATCACGTCAGCGATTTCCGTAGTCAGGCGCTCCTGAACCTGAAGGCGTTTTGAAAGCACATCAACCACGCGGGCGATTTTGCTTAAACCTGTTATGCGTTTATCCGGAATATAGGCAACATGCGCTTTGCCCATAAAGGGAAGCATGTGATGCTCGCACATCGAATATAAAGGGATTCCTTTAAGAAGTATAATTTCGTCATGTTTTTGCTCTAAAATAACTTCCAACTCCTCTTCCGCGTTCTTGAACTGGCCGCTTAAAATTTCTTCATACATTTGGGCCACTCTTACCGGAGTAGCCGCGATATCTTTTTTCTTTAAATCTGCCCCAACCCCCTCAAGTACCATCCGGACACCTTGCTCAATTTTTTTCTTATCCATTTTTTTACTCCTCTTTTATACAAATAAAAAATTCCAAATCCCAATTTCCAAATCACAAACAAATTCCAATATACAATGACCAAAATTCCAAACAAAATGAGTTTGAAACATTGGAATTGGAAAATTGGAATTTATTTGGAAATTTGAGCTTGGTGCTTGGAGTTTCATAATATCTGTTCTACTTACCTATACAAAATTGACTAAAAATACTTTCGAGCAATTCCTCGCAAAG
>Ga0172381_10006101_pt1 | contig 12125 bp, 22 predicted proteins | sample Leawel6488metaG_FD_119754 | JGI IMG/M metagenome (GOLD analysis project Ga0172381, IMG submission 119754) | Leachate microbial communities from a municipal landfill in Southern Ontario, Canada - Leachate well 64-88 metaG | ecosystem: Engineered > Solid waste > Landfill > Unclassified | place...
CCGCCGGGACTGTGCCGGACGTGTTAGGCTGGCTCTTCTACCGGTATTTCTGCTGGCATGTTCTCGGTGAAAAGCGCGGTGCGGTCGAGTTTGTGGAATTGGTCTTTGTTCCCGCTGATGAGCTTGTTCCAACATTCGGAACGGTCGCTTTCGTCAAGGTCGCCATTCGTGCCAATGTACGTGTACTTGCCTGTCGAGTGGTAGATATGGATACCGCCCTCGTCACACGGGAAGCCACCATATAACCGTTGTGCGACTTGTTCTTTTGTTGCGTCGACCTGAGTGTGTGCGTAAACAGCGTCGACAATTTCCTCTCGGGTGGCATCTTTATCAACGTGCCACCACTCGCCCAAAAATCCCCAACTACAACAAAATACTTTCTCGTTTGTGTCCATGTCTCTCTCCCTTTGTCTACTTGGTTTTGAATCTAATCAACGTGCTTGGGCTTTACATCTCGCCACGTTGTGCCGTCTAAGATATTTTGGATTGTTGACCTGTTGACTGAATACGCTTTTGCGATGCGATTGACGGACATATTTTTTATGCTTTTTATTTCTGCTACTAATCTGTTGTTTAATTTTGCGTGTATGTGATGTTCGCCTTTGAACTCGGGTGGAAAAACATATCTCCCTTTGTTTTTCCTGTCTGCCATGTTGTCTAACTGGGTTCCAAGAAAAAGGTGTTCTGGATTTACACAAATGGGGTTATCGCATTTATGGCAAACAAACAACCCTTCCGGGATTTTTCCGTTGTGCAACTCCCATGAAACTCTATGAGCTCCGAGCATTTTATAATTGTTCGAAATCATTACCTTTTTGGCATCCATATCCATGCACCATTGACCTGACAAATTCGTGCCTTTTAGTCATACGCCCACTTCGGAGCGTACTATTGATTTATGAACCTCAACCGACTTCAACAAAACAGCTCGACCAAATTCGTCCGTGACCAGGTCCAAACGGACACGCCCGACACGATCGTGCGCCCACCCGCCATTAGTCCAGCCGATAAATGGCTCACCCTTTTTCACCGCGACCCTGGCATACCATGTCGTCTCGTTTACCGAGAGGACGGTAATCTCGTGACGCTCTCCCTTGATCTCTGCGTAAAGCTTGATGTCTTGATCGTTCATAACAATTCTCCGTGACTGAAGGACTAACTTTTCTAGAACGCCTGGGACAGAAACGACCCGCCGCCCAATATGCCAATTAAGAACAGGAAACCGTAGACTATGAGTTCTGCAAGTATCGAATCGTCCACTATTCGCGCTCCTTGAGATCCTGTTGTTTCTTGAATTTGGGGTATTCCTTGTCAACCCAATCACGGAATAACTGGGACATGGACTTATGCCCTGCGTCCGCCATCTCCGTTACCTTTGTGTGATATTCTGGTGGTGCTGAAAAAATAATCTGCATAAGCCCTCCTGCTACTGTAGTTCTGATTTGTAACTCTAGTAGCATTATATAACGTTTATATACCAATTGCAATAGGTAAATTCAAAATACATTGAAATTGAGTTATATTGTTACTATGATTGTCAATACGCCCCTGACAAAATGGATTAGAGAATGGTGGACGCGTTACGACGAATCCATTGGAGATAGATCGACAATGGAGGAATTCGCGGCGTATTTAGGCACGACGCGCGGTTATTTAGGACTTCTCTTGTCTGGAAAAAGAGAAAACCCTAGCCTGGATACAATCTACGTTTGGTATTCAAAAACGAGAGACCCTCAAATATTTGGGGTATGCGGGTATCCTGATTTATGCGAATCACTAGCACAAGTACTAACCGTCGAGGACTTCGTTTCAATGGTTTCCGAGATTTTACACGAGATGTCATCCCATAACATTTCAGATATCAATTCACCCGACGGAGCAAAAATTCTTACAACAGTTTTTGAAAGGCGCGGATTAAACAAAGCTTGATAAAGCATGGTAAATCCCCTTTTCAGCAATGTGTAAACATAAAGATTGTAGCAAATAGTTAGAAAAATGTACAATGTCAGTTATAGCAAAGATGTTCTACAAATGCAAGATGCCAAAGGTGGCAAGTGATGTGCTGGGATTGTCCCAGCGAACCTGCCTCCCTCGGGTATCTAATCGCCCTCGTGGGGATTGTCGTATTCGCTTTCTTAGTTGAGATATTACAGGGGAATCATGAAACGATTGATCGTATTGGTTATTTTGTTATGTGCTGCCTGTACTGCAAAGGCGACAGAAATTCCGATGACAATGGAGACGGCCGTCGCTGTGGCCGGGACAGAAGCAGCGGTCAAAGATAGTGCCATCAAAACTATTGTTGCGCAAACACAAGAAGCAATGGTCACGAGTACGCCGCAGATCACGCCAACGATAAGCGAAGGCGAACTTGCCAGGAATATAGAAAATCTGCTCGCGAAATACACAGAAATAAAAACAGTAAACTACGTTCACGCCACAAAAGAAGATGGTGTAACGACGATCGATATTGAAGGCAAAACCATGTGGGCGTCGAAAAACAGGCAGGCGGACGCGTCATTCAAGGCAATAGGTTTATTCGCCGCCGCGTATGACGATGCCCAACAGGCGAAGGGCAAAACAAGAATCAGGCTGACAACCTTTTCTGTGGATGGAGGATACCGGTACACGTCCACAACGAACCCGGATACCCTAGCCAAACTATACAACAAACAGATCACCTATGATGAATGGGTGCAAGAATCCGGCGCCGGGTTTATCGAATAACTAGGCACATGGAATGGCGATTTTAGCCAGAAAGTAGCAAGCATGTTCGGCTATAGGTTGTATAACATGACACAAGATACCCCCATATGTACGGGGTTAGACCCGTGGCAGACAGGCATGGTTGAGGGCCATGTGCCGCAAGGCGTGGGGGTTCAAGTCCCCCCCAGCGCACACAAATATATGCCAGATATTCCGGGTGCAAGCTATTTTACCCGGAATATCCCATAGGTGGGGGTTAGATGCCCGGACAACATCGCAAGATTAGGCACATGGTTTCGAGAGAGCTGTACACCTTTTTAGCTCTCAAGAGATCCCGCCGTCTATCCGCGAATACGTCCATTTACTACGAGAATCAATTGCGCCCGTTCCAGGATTACACCGAACGGATGCGGATACTCTATATGGACCAGATCACAACGCAGGTCATCAATGAGTATCTCTGGTACTACGAGCCGCAACATTCGGACGGCGGACTGTGGCATCTGTACTCGACCCTGAAAGCGTTTCTCCGCTGGTACGACCGGACAGCAGAGCCGAACGGGTGGCGTAATCCGATTGACCGCGTAGATCCGCCGAAGCGAAATAAGGAACCCATACCTGGAATAACGCCAGATGAATTCACCCGGATAATTGCTATGTGCAACAATGGGTTTTATGGCTGCCGCGACCGGGCGATCATGTGTTTTCTCTATGACACGGGGGTCAGGGTTACGGAGCTATGCTGTATCAAAATGTCAGACGTTGACCTGAAACTAGGCGTAGCGTTCATCGCTCACGGCAAGGGGGATAAGGCACGATTTGCGGTATTCGGCGATGCCTGCCGGATTGAACTGAATAAGTATATCCGCAAGAAACGCGAGACAGACGAATACCTATTTACCAACCGGTTCGGGGAGCAGTTGAAGCGCGAGGCCATACGGTCGCTGATCCTGAAATACGCGAACATCGCCGGGATAACGTCTATCCCGTCTCCGCATGACTTTCGCCGGGCATGGGTACACGAGACGCGCAAGGTAGCGAACGACCTCGACACGGCAAGAGGCGCAGGGCACGCTGATACCAAGATGCTCCCGCGGTACGATTTTCAGACCGCCGCAGAGATAGCTGCCGCATTGTCTGGCAGTTCGCCGCTTGACAACCTGAAAAAGAAATAAAAAACCGGCTATTCGCCGGTCTTGGTAATCCAGTATGAGTCCGTATCGTCGGGGTTCGCTTGGTGCATGATGTGATAATCTCCACCGTCGCCCTCCACGGATGACCAACCAATGCCGCCACAATGACAGTCTGCCATACCGCACAGGGCTTTGATAATCCGGCGTACCTGGCTATCTGATAGTAGGGTATCCAGTTCGGCAACGATGTTGATGCTGGTCGGGTGGAATTTTGAGCGGATGGTGAATTTCTGGCCGAGTTTTGATTTCTTGATGTTGTCCGCTGATGATTGGGCTTTGCGCTCTGATGTCACAGAGCCACCTAATTTTCCGAGTTCAACTGCTGCTTGATTTTTCATGGTTATCTTTCTCCCGGTCTTTGTCCCGGCCGGGAGGGTAAAATGATTATTGAAGCTGGAGTAATCCGTTTTCTGCTTGAATGTAATCCATTTGAATTCCTAAAGCCCTGCAAGCCTGCCTAATTCCGTAAAGTTCCTTGAACGGTTGTGTTTTTGTTGCTTCGTCCCATCCGTCGCGGTTGATGTAGATGTTGATTACTGCTATTTTGGTGTCGATTAGTTTTTTCAGTTCTTCGTTCATTTTATCTCTCCGTTTGTCTGATTGCCTTTGATATATCTATAATATACCTAACCGCTTAGCTAGTCAATAGGCAATATCATATTATTGTCACTAAACCAGGGTGACAAATGTCACTATTTGATTAATCAATCCATCGATTAACTAGTTGACAAACGGAATCAAGCGATTGTATAATCCTGGTAGATGAGTAAGTCATGGGCGATATGTCTGTACCGGATGACTTGTATCTTGAAAACATTCTTAGAGGACGAATACGATTTAGGCAAGAACAAGTCAAATTGAATACTGGCTCCCTGTAACTAGGTCGCCACCCGCTATTTTAGGTTCGCTGTTTTATCAGCCCGCCTTCCGAACAATCGGAGGCGGGTTTTTCGTTATTTACCGAAAGGATGGAAAGATGGTTGATTGGATGGACGTTTTGAATAAAGTATTGGTCGCTGTTCTCGGCATTATCGCCGTTCCAGTTGGTACGATGATCGGCTTCTATGTCAAGAAATTGATTGACAAGGCCACCGCTGAAATTGAAGCCGCCGCGCCTGATACCTTTGACCTGTTGCAGAAGTTCGCCGTTGCCGCTGTGCAAGCCGCTGAACAGTCTGGATTGGTCAAGACCGGCGAGGAAAAGAAAGCATTCGCCCTCGCGCAAGTTGAAGCCTGGTTGTCGCAATATGGGATTGACATTGACATGGATCAGGTGGATGCGGCCATTGAATCGGCGGTGTTTGCTGAACTCAAATGGGGCATCGAGGCTAAATAGGGTACACGGGGCGGGTTCCGGCCACGGACGACCCGAATGTCGATTATTGGTAGCCGACCCGCCCCTGTCCAACTCATGCAGGCTTATGCAGGCTTATGCGAATGTTGTAGATGCAGACCAGCTACGGAGAGACATCATTGCCTCGTACACCGATCCAAGCGGCATCCTGAATACAACCATGACTACAACCTCGAAGATGTATGTAGACTTTGCCACGCCTCTGGGGTCGTCAATTCTTATGAGCATCGATGTGAGTTCTTCGCCCGACAGAAACAACGATACGGGCAAGAGTTCATTGATTGGTGGAGAAACCTGCCGCTGAAGGTGAAGCCAAAGTATGAGTAAACCTATGGAAGAGTTCCGCGAGAAGATGATTACAAACGCGCTATATGTTGCGCGGGAACATTGCACGTGCTGGCAGTGTTACTTTCACAATGACAACTTTGGAAGTTATTGCAATTTATTGCACGGGTATTACCCTATCGATTTTGGATGCAACTCTTGGAAACCCATCGAGCAGCCCAGCACGGATGAGATAACGTGACAGAACCGCTTATCTTCGCCGCTAATCTTTGTGATAGGCAATCATCGCTAATGATGTCGGGACGCGGCGACAGATGCCTGGTAGAGCTTGAAGCGTTCGGGGTAGAAGCGTCAATAGCATTGGTAGGGATGGCGCAATTTGCAGGGCGTACTTTTAAGGTGACTATCGAAGAAATACCGGAAAAATTGACGAACCTTGACGATGAGACTGAAAAAAGAACAGAAAAACGCGTTACTAAAGTGGGTCGCCGCCGGGCTTGAGTCCGGTCAGATCAACAGCTTGGCGGGTGAATTCAGCCCGTCTTTTTCTGTTTCCAGGGCTGTTGTTGATTACTATCGCCGGACCCGCAAAGTCAGTTTGAAAGAGATATCAGAGAGTGGGGAGATTGACGCCCTTTCTACCGGATTGTCGCAAAAAGGGGAACGTGTCAAAAAACTGCAACTGCTGGCCGATTTACTTGAAGAGGATTTATTCGGCGGCGTCTTGTGGACTGATCAGGTCAAGTCTATTGGTTCTGGCGATTCGCAAGAGCGAATAGAGTACGAAGAATTCAACGCGGCGGAAGTAACGCAATATCGCGGCATATTGGACGATATCGCCAAAGAAGTGGGCGGCCGCACTCTAAAAACAGAATTAACCGGCAAAGACGGCGAAAAACTACAGACCGCCGTTATCAATTTCTATATACCTGACAATGGCAGAAACAATCCTGATTAAGCCACAACCCCGGCAGGAAACGTTTCTTGCTAGTCCGGCGGATATTGCTATTTATGGCGGGGCTGCCGGGGGCGGTAAAACATGGAGTTTGCTATTAGAGCCGCTCCGCCACATGAATAATAAAGACTTCGGCGCGGTTATATTCCGCCGGACAATTCCGGAGATCACAAACGAAGGCGCGTTGTGGGATGAAGCGGCGAAGATATACCCATTACTCGACGGCAAGCCGAACGAGAACGAGAAACAATATAATTTCCCGCAAGGATCGCGCGTTTCATTTGCTCACATGCAGTACGAAAAAGACAAGTATTCGTGGAAGTCCGCACAGATTCCATTGATTGAATTTGACCAATTAGAGACATTCACGGCGTCTCAATTCTTTTACATGGTCAGTCGTAACCGGTCTATGTGTGGTGTGAAACCGTATATCCGGGCAAGCGCGAATCCGGAGCCGGGCTGGCTGGCTGATTTTCTTGATTGGTGGATCGGTGATGATGGATACGCCATTCTCGAACGTTCCGGAAAAATCCGCTGGATGGTACGCGAGAACGATATCAATTATTGGTCTGACAGTCCGGAAGAATTACAGGCGGAGCATCCAACCAGCACGCCTAAATCAGTGACGTTTATTCTCTCTACGATTTACGACAACCAGATATTACTTGAGACAGATCCCGGATACCTGGCTAACTTGCAGGCTCTGGATAACGTGGAGCGTCAACGTCTGTTAGGTGACGGTAAACGCGGCGGTAACTGGAAGATCAAGCCGGCGGCCGGGAAGGTATTCAACAAGGCATGGTTCGAGATTGTGGACGCTGTACCGGCAGGCGGGAAAGTCATTCGTTTCTGGGACTTAGCAGCCACAGAAAAAAAGACGGCGGACTTTACCGCGTCGTGCAAGGGCAAATTAGTCAACGGGATATTTTATGTCCTTGAAGCGACAAATGAGCAGATCGACCCGGCAAGAACAGATGCCACTATGCACAACTTGGCCGCGCAGGATGGTAAAGAGTGCGCTATCCGTTGGGAGCAGGAAGGCGGCGCGTCTGGCAAGCGGGACACCTACCACATTACCACATCATTCCAGGGGTATGACGCGCGGGGCGTTCCTCCCCAGGGTGACAAGATCACCAGGGCAAAGCCGCTGGCCGCGCAGGCTTATGTCGGGAACGTGAAGCTACTTCGCGGCGCATGGAATGAACGCTGGCTTAATCACATGCACGGTCAGCCGGACATAGACCATGATGATGAAATGGATGCGGCAAGCGGTTGTTATAACGAGGCGGTAGGCGGCAAGGTATCCATCAACCCCACGGCGTCAGTAACTACGTACACGCGCGGACTATCCACAAAAGACCAGGACTTAGACAGGAGATAAGCATGTCAAACGCAGGACTTATTGCATCGGCCTTACAGAAAACAGACCAGTCGCTTTACAACGCCATAGACGGGGGCAATTCGTGGAAAGCCGCGATAACACAGAGAGGCGCACGGGTGAAGCTGTACCGTGATTATGAGAGGGGCGACCATCGCGCTGATATGACTGATCAGATGCGCAACATGCTCCGTTTGCGGACAGATGATGCCGGCATGAATGATTTTAATGACAATTACTGCAAGATCGTTATTGACAAAATGGCCGGCCGTGTCGCTGTAAAAGAACTGTCAACCAATGATGACAAAATAGACAAGTCATGGCTTGCCCCGCTGCTGGAACGGCAAGACTTCCAAGCGGCGGAGGGCATGTGGTGGCGCGGCGCTGTTCGTGATGGTGACGCGTTCGTTATGGTTGATCCTATTACGTTCGGATGGTCATCCGAACCGGCGTATGACGGTTATTCCGGTATGGTGGCAATCTATAACCAGATGATGCGTAAACCTGTTTGGGCGTGCAAGGTTTGGGCAGAAAGCGACGTCCAGGACGAAACAGAGGACGCGACAAATAACACAAAGGTTGTCTATCTGATTGTCTACCAGCCCGGTAAGATCACTTACTGGAAGGGTCCTGAATTAGGGCAAGAGGTAGAGCCGAATAATGTATTTGAAGAAAAATTTGATTTAGGCAACGGCCTTGTCGAAATCAGGCCAAATTCAACGAATACAAAAACATGGCCTGCTGACTTCGGCGGGCAGCTTCCCTTTGTGTCGTTTGCCAACCAACGGGACAACTATACCCGCTATGGCGATTCTGAAATCAGGGTGGCAATCCCATTACAGGACGTGCTAAACCGGACCATGTATTCAATGGTCATGGCGTCCGAGTTCGCTGCGTTCGGGGTGAACTGGTCCATCGGTATGAAGATCGAACCCGGAGGAATTGTACCGGGCGGAATTATCAACCTGACCTTGAATGACGCGGCAGGCAAGGTAATCACAGAATATACCCCGGAGCAGATCGAATTCTTGAAAGCCTGCAAGGTCGGGCAACTGGAAGCCGCTGACATCTCGCAATACACGAACCAGATAGCATCCATCGTCAAGGAGATCAGCCAGGCTACGCAAACACCCATCTATGGCATCACGGCATCCGGCGTTATCTCCGGCGATGCCCTGAAACAATTGGAGATCGGGCTTATTGGCAAGGTAGAACGCTTCCAACGCCAGAACTCGGACGCACTCAAAGAGTTGATCATGCTCACTGCCAAGATGCAGCGGGTATTCCAGCCGGGATTGCAAGCCCCCGAAATCACCGCCGTTTCTGTGACATGGAAATCCCCGGAATTGCTCGACGTTACCGCGCAGGTGGATAGCTACGTCAAAATGCGCAAGGACGCGCCGGGATTATTCGCAGACAGTTTCTATCAGGAAAAGATCGGCCAACTGCTAGGTATGTCTAAATCTGACATTCAGGGCGAGATCAAAAAGGCTATGGAACAAGCGGAGGCTGAAAGCGACAGCATGACCGGCGCGGATGGTAGTGAACCGCAAGGCGGGGATGCAAGCGATCCGGCTATTCAGGCTCTGGTAGACGCGATGATGAAGAAACAACCGGCAGAAGTTGAAGAGGCCGCCGTAGCATGACCCATCTCAAACATCCGGGCATCGTGGCGACGTGGAAGCTCAAGATAAACCGCAAACACTATATCCGCGTGTTTGTTTGGGATACGGCAGAAAGCTTGTGGGCGGCGAAGGATTACAACGTGTCATTTGAAGCACATGCGCATTTAAAGCACGAACATAATTACATCGGCGACGCTACATCGTGCATTCAGGCCATAAACGAAGAGACGGGCAAGCGCAAGATACCCAAGAAATTTGGGGAGATATTTGTTATCGCAGGAAATTACCGGTCCGAAATTGCATCACATGAGATAGCGCACATGGTCAATTATTGGGGCGAGTCTCAAGGCTGGAACCCATACGGCAAAGATGATGAAAAAGTAGCCAGGATAACCGGACGCTTGAACGCGCAATTCTGGACAGAACATTACAAGGTGTTCAAATGATCGAATCCCTCAATAGCTCCGTAAGTGCCGCTCTTGATATGCAGTACGCGAAAGCCGCCGAAAGGATGCTCACCCGCATCGACAACCTGACCAATTCGCAGTCATCGGAGATCCAGCGGGCATTACGTGAACTTGACGTAGAAGTAACCCGCCTGAATGAGTCAGGCGACATGCTCCGGAGTGATAACGCCTATCTACAAAAGGTACTCCGTCTGCTGACAACGGCGTTTATATCCACGTCGAAGTTAGTAGACACTTACTCGACTGACATTGAAGAGAGCGGGGAGATCATCGCGCCTGTGGCCGTAACAGCTAAGGTATTCTCGCAGTTGTCCGGGTCAATCAAAAACCCGGTATCCCCCGAAAAGCTGGAATGGTACGTTAGATCACTCGACAAGCTGGGCGTAGATTGGAACGCGCCCACATCGTTAGATTTCGCCCGGAAGTACACCGAATCCCCCGCCTGGAAGCTCCGTATGGGGAAGTGGGGCGAGGGTTACGCGGATTTGATATCTGACACTGTACTCAAGGGCATACAGAGCGGATGGGGGCCGGAATATACCGCCGGGAAGTTGCGCCAACTGGTACAGACCATGCCGAAATACGCGGCGGAGAACCTGACAAGGACACTGCAATTGACATCTTACCGGGAATCATCACTTGCTATGGAACAGTTGAACGGGGCGTTTATTGAGTACAAGATTAGACTATCCGCGCTGGATGTGACATCCTGTCTGTCGTGTATTTCCCTCCACGGCGAACGGCTGGAAAAGGGCGAGCGATTAGATGACCATTACCGGGGATTTTGCTCAGAATACTACGTTGTCCCCGGTGGCGATCCTTACCCCAAGATGATGCAGGTCGGCAAGAGTAACAGTAACCGCCAGTTCGTCCCGTTCCAGAAGGGTGAAGATTGGTTTAATTCGTTATCCAAAGACCGCCAGGCACAGCAGCGTTCATTTGCACAGTCCCCGGCAAAGTTCCGGGCATTTCAGGCCGGTCATCCACTCAGCGAATTTGTGGGCGAGCATAAAGATGACGTATTCGGGAGTATGCCGATTGAACTATCTCTCAAAGGTGCATTAGGCGAAAGCGCAAAGGACTTTTATAGTAAAAATCAAGAGTAGCGTTGTACGCGGTTATGTTGTATACTTAGGGAAACAACAGGAGACCAAAATGAACATAATCGACTGCTATAAAAGTGTCATTCAGTGCTTCAAGGCTATGGGGCGTCCGGGCGTTACTTTCACGCCGGAACAACAGGCAAAGATCGACAACTTTATGAAGATAAAGGATTCGATCAACGGCGTGGTAATTCTTCATGGAGGATTGAGTAAAAAAGATGTAGAGAATACTATGCCCAATCCTGAAATCTATAACCAGTATAAATCTCGTGCCAGAAGCGAGAGACCAACAAAGGATACCCCATGCCAATAACAACCCTTACCCTATCCGGCGAATTCTATCGGCCTGATGAGATGTTACCGGAAGAGATGCCCGGATTATCAACACAGGTAGCTATCATAACAAATGACGGCAAAATAATACCCGACGGCGGATTTATGGCCGGTATGTTTTGGGAAGGTTCCAGCAGTAGGATTCCGAAAAAGGATATCCGTTTCTGGTCCTACGATGTGACGATCAAGGAGGCGTGATGTATACACCATCTGGCAGCATTTCATTTGATTGTGAATTCACTCCGAATACTGGTTACTCATTACCTGATATGCTTTCAAATGAAACACCCACCAACTTTCGAATGACTGTCAATAAGCCGGGGATACTCGGTTTTATCTATCGGCTTTTCAGGTCAAAGAAGGGGATTGAAACCTATTCATTTGTTGGAATTACCAACCTTGACGATCCTATTGAGGTAAACGGAGAAATTGAAATAGGCGGTAAGATAAAAGTAGTCCCAGGTACGTTGAAGAAGGAGGCGTGAAATGACAGATATCCAGATTATGCACATAATTGATTATGTGAACAGGCTTATTGACTATAAGTTTAGTGGATTAAATCCTTCCGGGAACTTAGAAGAGCGCAAGGCCTTACGCGAATCTGTAAAGAAATTAACCGAATTAATGACGGATGAAGAAATAATAAATAAAATAAATTTCGATTGTCCCTAATCATGCTATACTGATTTCAAATCCCCTACTCGTGGCGAACACGTAAAAATCGAA
>Ga0172381_10006102_pt1 | contig 12123 bp, 16 predicted proteins | sample Leawel6488metaG_FD_119754 | JGI IMG/M metagenome (GOLD analysis project Ga0172381, IMG submission 119754) | Leachate microbial communities from a municipal landfill in Southern Ontario, Canada - Leachate well 64-88 metaG | ecosystem: Engineered > Solid waste > Landfill > Unclassified | place...
AGGCAAAACGATTTTTCCCAGAGTTTATATCGTTTAGCCGAAATCAACAGCTTTGGGTACAATTGCTAACGTTTGTCTTGGTTTTACTTTCGGACGTGGGTTCGATTCCCACCAGCTCCACCAATGGATATTTCTTGAGTATTATACAACTCCTTAAAAGGTGAATTTAACTCAAAATCAACAACTTTTGAGTTCAAACTGTCGCCTTTTTTAAGTTCTACTGTTAGGTTCGTAAATAAGATTCTTGCCAGTTGGTCTTTATTTTTTAATTTTTTAAGTTTCGTGCTTAGCAAAGGTAAATTCTTGAACAGTTCGTAAAATTCACTAAATTCAAGTATGGAGTTTTTATTTTCCCTTATCTTTTCAGATAATTTGTCAATTTCATTTAATGTATTATTTAAACTTTCTTTTGTATCATCAAGGTCTGCTTTTAATTCCTTCTTGAATATCTCATCTTTTTCACTTATATAAGAATCTTTTAATTTATTAACTCGGTCTTTAAGATTTGTTCTTTTATTCATTAGGACTACTTTATCTGAAGATAACTCTTTGTTCTTATTTTCTACATATTTCTGCATTTCTGACAGATATTTTTGGTGTGCTGACCTCGTAGTTAGCCAATCAGAACTTTCCAAAAAAACTTGAATAAAACCATCTATTACTCGTGCCCTTGCTGAAGCATTCCTTTTCTCGCAACCCTCTGTCATACATCTTAAATAAATGATGGGGTTTCCTGCTCTTGAAGGTTTTGTTGTTGGTGCTACTCTTAAATACTTGCCACAAGAATTGCATTTAACCATTTTACTTAAATAACCTCCAAGAATTGCCCCCCGTCTTGTTTTTCTCAACTTTTCTTTTTCGCTATCGTGAAGTTGATTATTTATTTTAAGAAAATCTTCAACCGAAATCACCGGCTTAAAATCATAAATTGAAAATAAATCTACTAAACTCCCCCCGTATTTATGAACACCTGCATAAAAAGGATTTCTAAACATTTCAGAAAGTTTGTTTTCAGTAAATAAATATTTTTTGTGAGTATCATTACCCCTGCCAACTGCCTTATAAAAACCACACTGATTTATATAGTCAGCAATTTCTTTATTTACTTTGCCTTCAACTTTTAAATCCCATGCTTTCTTAATAATGACAAAGTTATTTCCATCAGGATAAAGACGATTTGTCGCCTTATCTTTGTAATATCCGTATTTGGTTTGAGCGGGTAACTTACCTTCTAAAACACTTTTATCAACTCCTCGTTTAATATCTTTACCCAATTTCTCCGAATACTGTTTTGCAAGCACAAACGAAATGCCTAAAAGAACTTTTCCATCAACATCATTATAGAAAGAGAAGCTTGGAAACTTTAAGTCTTTGATTACTTTCTTATCAAGCAAATCAATTATTTCACCTGCTTCCTTCATGTTTCTTGCCAACCTATCAGGGTGCCAAGAAATTATCCCATCATACTTACGATTTTTTATATCAGTAAGCATCTGATTGAACTTTGGTCTTTGCCCTGAATCTTTCGCACTTTCTTGTTCCTGAATAACGTCTTTTATTCTCAAATTCTGTTTTTGAGCAAATTCTCGGCATTCGTCTGTTTGGTCTTGAATTGACCTCTCTTGTTTTTCCTCACCCTTTGATGACTTTCTTACATAGACAACATACTTTAGTTCAGTTAAAGGCACCTCTTGTTGAGGGGCAATTATCTTACTTAAAAGTTCTATTAAATATTGTGGTGAATATTTTTCCATCTATATTGCTTATTTAATAAAACTATAAAATTTAATTAACATATCATATATCGTATTGAAATTAATAAAACTTGCCACAAGAGAGATTATTGCAAGAAAAAAAATAATTTTCATTACAAATATGTTCTTATCTTTCTGAATATCTAAAGGGTTTTGATTTTCTTTTAGAAAAATAACATCTTTTTCCCATTGCTTTTTAACCTCGTTATAACCCGAAACGGTAGGTTCGGTCAGGAATTTTGACTCCTCAAATCTGGTCTTATCTAACAACCTTGAAAATTTAATATACCATTTATTCGTTTTAATAATTCCGTCTTCAAGGGTTTCTAACGTAGGAAATAAGCCAATAAGCATAACAAATAAAAACAATATTATAGTAAGAAAATAAAAAGGACTAGAAGATGCCTCTTCCCCAAGAGTTAACATTGCACCAATAATCACTCCTGACAATGAAACTATTTGAACAATAATGCTTCGTATTTCTCTTGAATGACCTTGTTGTATTTCAAGATTATCTCTTGCCATACTTTTACTTAATTCAGCTTTTTCTAAATATGAAGACTTAACATCTTCAATCCGAAGCATGTTTCTTTCTCTATAATAATCAATTGTGTCTTCTATATCTTTTACTGCTTTCTTAAAATTGTGGTCAATATCAAAAGTGCTAAAACTGATATCAATTTTACCTTCAGAAATCTCCTCATTTTCCGCCATTGCCCTAATCTTCAAAATACTAAGAGCAGTGATGTTCTCCTCTATTTCTCCAATATTTAGTCCCCAAATGGCAATTAAAGTGCCACTTACCCTTATTTCTATGTCGGTAATTTTTTCTTTTTCACTAAATATTTCAAAATTTATGGACTTATAATCTCCACCGGTAAGTGAAGAATAACTGATTAATTTTACGAAATAGCTCTTCCCGTAATAGGTTCTATAGGCTTCAATTAATTCGTTATCTTGTTTATTCATATATTTTCTTTAAACAATGACTACTTTTATAAAATTGTTTGTTTTATCATCTAAATCAACTTTAATATTATGCTTTTGCTCATATTCTTTAATAGCATCTTCCAATGGTTTACCAATCGCAGTTATACTAATACCCTGACCTTGTGGCGTAATAAGTTCTAATTTCTTTAATCTATTCTCAATAGTCATTGTTGGCCTTTAATTAAAGTTTTTTCTAATTTGGATAATCTTTCCTCAAAAACAATTAACTTTTGTGCTTCAATCATTTTGCTTACTAAGTTGCCTATACAGTTCGCCCTTTTAACGTCAATAGAACCGTCTGAATCAACTTTTCTTACTCGGTTTATAGTATCTGCCAAAAGAGGCAAAACTGCCTTTACAGTTGCTAAATCAACTGGTTCAGCGGGAATTAAACCCTTCTCATATTTTACGCTTCCACCTTTTTTAACTGCATCTAAATGCTTCTGCTTTGTTTCAGGGCTATGGACAAAACAAAAAGAACCTTCTTTCAAAGCGTTTGCTCTGCATTTCTTACCGTTTTTCTCAAATTGACAATTCATTTTTTTATGCCCAACTCATACTTTTTATTACTTTACTAACGGGGGTATATTACATATATTATAACATTTTTTTGCCTTTAAATAAAGCAAAAACATTGACATAAATCATGGAAAATATATTATCTATACATAGGAAGGAGGTAAATAATGAGAAATTTAGTAAATAAGATATTTGGAGAAGGAAAACCTAAGAGTTATTATGTTTTCTCCATTTTAGCAGTTCTTGGATTTGTAAATCTTGTATCTGCATATTTTTTGGGAGGTGGCAGTGATATCGGAATTTTTTCTTTGATTATTTATTATATATTTCTAGTATTTGGTATGAGTATTAGTTCTTCCATAGCCTCAACTGTTAGCATTTTTCTTAACTCGTGGTTTATTTGGATGATTGTTGCCTACGTTATAAACAAAATACATATGAAAAAGGAAGAAAAGCATTTGGCTTCAACTCCATAATTTTTTTTTACTGCTTATAAATAATATTAAGAAAAAATAAAGGGACTAGCTTATGAACGAAACAACTGGATTTATACTTATATCAGGATTTTGGTTTGCAATTTTTTATGAAGCAACTCAAATAGAAGGGATATTCGGGGGCGTTATATCAATCTTGGTTATCATTATAGGTGGATATTTGATTAATAGCATGTATGAGAAGCCTCTAAAGGAGATGGAAGAAAGACTTCTGAATGTTTGTCGCGGCGGCATTGATTATGAGGCGGACAAAAAGGTAATGGAAGAAATTTTACCTACACCGTTAGCAAGGATAGAAAAATCTTTTGACTTAGCTAAAAGTCCCGATGAGTTCAGCAAATATAATAACGAATTTGATGAATTTATACTTACGCATAGAATGGTAGTAATTCAAGAAAAACTTAATCAAATTAAAAAGAAAAAGAAAAAATAATAGAAATAACAATAATTAGGTTCACAAAAACATTGTCCATTGATTTTATTTTATAAACGACTTAATCAAATTGGGAAACTTGAAATATTATTTATTTTTTTTCTGCTTACAAATTGCAGAAGTTTCTTGCCAATGGCTTATAATAATCTCAGATTGAGCAGTTTTTGGTTTCAAATATGGGGAAATTTCCAGTTTAATTTTTTTTAAACTTTTGGTTGCTTTCAAAAATCTTTTTTCGCTAACTTTTTTCATTTTTTTCCTTTTTATTGCTGCTTCACCGATGGACCTTGAAAAAATGAGTGTTCTCTGCTCTCTATGCATTTTGATGCTTGATTATTCACAAAGCTATTAGTCCTTAGGTATAACTCATATACAACTTGCCATAATTCACTATTAACATCCTCTGTTTCAACGTTCAGCCCGCAATTCCCTACTTCTTTGGCATAAATAGGTCTTGCGTGAACCATCTTTTTATCAGGAATTACAAAAGTTTTTATTTTTTCTTTAATATCATCTTCAGACACTTTTTTCATCATTCCTGTTTTAAGAGCATTGACAGAAATATCCTCTGATAGATTTATATAATCCCTATATTGTGCTATTTCCTTCTCATCATACCTTTCAAGCTGTTGAATATAGGGCTGTATATTCTGTTTTTCAGCAACTGCCCTTTGGAATAAATCCTCATAACTTTTGACTACGCCATAAGCTGAAAAAGGTTTGCCTTGGATGTAAATTTGTGGGTCAACTGGTCCAAGTTCCGAAGTTGCCCCCATAATTATCTTACTTGCCCCAAAGCAGATAAGAGTCGCAGCAGACTTTGCCTCTCCTGGAACAAGTGCCCAAAACTCCTTTGTTCCGCTATAACTTCTACAAATGTTTATTATTCTTTCAGAAGTAAGTCCATTACCACCCGGGGAACTTATAAATAAAACGAGCCCTTTACTTAAATCAATCTTCTGAAGAACGCCCTCTAACATGTTAGCGTCATTGTCATCAATCATTACTGGATAGTTAAAGCTTGTAAAAAAACTCACAATAGGTCTTTTAAGCATTTCTTCTAATTTAATAAAAAGTTCTCTTCTTGTTTCATGTCCCTGCGAAACTTCATTTAAAATTTTATTAAAAACCGGCCTTTCGTTTGAATACTTTTCTTCAATCTTTTTTGACATATTTGTTTCCTATGGTTAATAGTTCGTAAGTTTTTTGCTATATATCTTTATGAATCGTGTTGGCACCATTTTCTCCTAATTCCACAATTTGGCCGTCTTCTGAAAATGCTTGTGTAGAAGAAATATTATTATTTGGTTCATTAATTGTTTGGTCTAAAAGCGATGAAAGTTCTTCAAATCCTTTTTCCCCTTGTGAATCCTGAGTATTATTATTTAACCACATATCTCTATTCCTTATTTTGGTTACATTTTACCACAAATAAAACAGAAATGGTTATCATCTTATAGACACGCATCAAAAATAATTATATAAAATATTCAGAGTAACTAAGGAGAACTAATGGAATCACCAAAGAAACCAAACACCGTAACATGGATAAAGGACAGAATTAAATGGCCAAATTCATTGATACCCCTGCTATTCATAACCCAAGTGATTATAATAATTGCTTTAATATATGTAGCGACTAAGGTTTACCAAATTGAAGAACAAGCAAGATACGAAAGAATGTGGGTGCATAACGCATTATCTTCAGAGATAGAAAGCATGAATAGTAAAGATGAATGGAACCAACAAGACATTGACAAAATAATATATAAATTGGACGAGATATATAATGAAGCAACCGATATTCACATGTCTATTTTAGATTTATAGAGAATTCTCTAATTTAATTTTGATTATAAAATTCATAACAATATTTTTGTATTCTCATCAGCGAACAACCCTTCTGTTTTTAAAAACTCCCTAATAAGAGTATTTAAATCTAAAACAGACCTTAGACTACCTGAAAAATATTCAAAGAGTTCGTTTAAGAAATCCCCAGTTCCACCAATTACAATTATCCGGCCTATTGGCCAGTATGTCATAAGGCATTTTGTGCTCAAAAGAGAGCTTTTTGTCCTGTAAATAGAGGTTCAAACCTGTTACACGGATGAGTTCTCTTTTTTGTTTTAAAGTTCCATTCTTAAATATCTCTTGTGCTTGATATGCAGTTTTAAAGTAGTTTTCAGCTAGTTCTAACCATTTATTGATATTTGAATCACTATCCTTCAAAAGCTCAGCTAAACGCCTCTCCTCTGCCTGTAAGCCCTCCTTCTTGGCTAGATACTCCTCGTCAGTGTCCACGACACCCCTAATCCTCAAATCTAGCAGATTCCCTAGTTGATTTTTGATTCCCTTGTACTGGCTCTGTAGCCTAGCCATAGTAGCCACTTGATTGTTCATCTCTTGCTTGTGCTTCTTTCTTAATAACTTCTTACATAGCTCCCATACTTCGCCATCAATCTGAATCTTTTCAATATTCTCTTGTACTAAAGCAATAAGTTCTGATTCCTTCATAGCAGGCTGATGGCAAGGAACGTTCTTCTTTCTCTTACCACAAGTACAATATTTATAAACTGCGTGATTATCGGTACTTTTGTAATATTTCCTTTTCTCGAAAGTAACTATCGAACTACCGCACTCGCCACATTTGATGAACCCGGGTAGCAAAAACCCAAATTCTTTATATGTTCTTGGCCTGCTTCTATACCCTCGGGCATATTGTATTTCGTTCCACCAATCCTCACTGATAAGTGGTTCAAAGTCGGTCTTATAATATTCTCCAAGCATCAAGAACCACCCACACAGAACCTTATTACGAAGCCATCTGTCCATCACACTAAGGCAAAAGTCACTTCCTGATCTGGTTTTTAAGCCTAGCCTCTGAGACATTTCCACTAAGGACTTTATTGAGGCGTCAGGATTTTTCGCTTCTTCAAGAATCATCCTGTAACCTTCCTTGAATCTTTCGTCTATCTCCCAAGTCACCTTACCACCATCTAAATGAACGTTTCTGTATCCCGTAAGCGCCCATCCTGGAGGCTGTCCGATAACCGCCTTCCTCGCATTTCCACGCTTTATATCTACCGAGAGCTTGTCGGTAGTATATTTTGATTGACTAAGAGTCATGCTCAGAAACATTTTGCCTTCTGGCGAGTTCTCAAAAGTGTATGAGCAAAACTTCAAATCCTTTATGACACCAGTATCAACCGCATAGATTATCGCACCGGCATCTACTGGGTTTCTAGAGAGTCTATCAGGATGCCAAGCTATAATACCGTCAGCCTCGCCTGAAGCTAATCTTGTCATCATCTCGTTGAATATGGGGCGGCCGGGCTTGCTGGCACTAAACGATTCTTGCAATATTCCTACAATTTCAAGGTCAGAAAACTTTCGCAATATTTCCGCTTTCTGCGACTCAATCGAAAGAGCTTGACGATCTTCTTCTTCGGTTGACTTTCTACTATAGACGAAATACTTCATTTCATACTTTCTTATTAATAAACAAAGAGGGACAACCCTGTTTGAACACAGCTCCTTGCGGAAACTATACAGGATTGCCCCTCAATGGCAATTTCCGCAAATAATTAAGCTGTGTTCATTTACATTTTATCACTATTATCCATCAATTTTCAACTTATCTTTGGCATAACACATAAGTAACTCTCCGAAGAAAACCAAGTTATTCGCTATCTCTTGAACCTCTATATCATTAAGAGATCGGCCATAGTATTCTGGCCTTTCAAATATTTCCCTTATTGATATTGTTATTTCATTATCTAGTTCCATTAATCTTCTCTAGTTACTATAGGTATATATAGTTACTTAGTTACTACCACTATTTAGTTACGTACTTATATAGTTCCGTTTCCTCTAAGTGGATGTAACTGTTAAAACCCCATATCTTCAATTGCTTTGTCTATCCCGAGTGCTTCTCGTTTATCTTGATACTCTTGTTCAATCCTTTGGCAGAGATCGCGCCAAATCTTCTCATCATTAATCCAAACGGCTTTACACTTATGAAAAGGGTCATAGCTCGGTGGTTGTATGTTGAAGCTACCATCAAACTTACTTTTCCATATCGTTATGCCGTTAATCTCTTGAATGCCCGCAACTAATAGCTGGGCAGTGGCAAGCAAGTTACCGTTTTCTTTGATGAATATTTTTACCCTTGAATCTTGAAACATTTCTGACAACATTTCCCGTTGCTCGTCATTAGTCATCTATTACTCCTTATATTCATTTTCATAATATTTATACTCAAACTTCCCAGGAATTATTGTCAGAGCCACTTCTAGAGGGCTTTCGATATGGCCTAAAAGGGTAAAGCGAACAATCATCAATCGCACAATCTCTTTTTTGGCCACAAAGACAGTCGACACACTTGAGCTTAATCGCCTGTTTCAGTTCCACTATTTCCTGACTCACTTTTTTTCGTTTTTCTTGCTTCACCTCATATTCCTTTCTAATATTTAGGTTTTAATAATTCATACATTCTTGTTTTGAGTTCTTTTTGTGCATTGTAGAAATATTTTGGATTGACTGTTATCCTGTTGTCCCAATATTCATTCACGGTCTTTAACAATGTTTCTGTTTCCTCAAATAGAAACTTAATCTTTTTAGGTTCAGAATTATCAAAGCTACCAATTACGAAACCTTGTGTTAGTAGCGAGATCGCAAGGCAAAAGTCTTGGGTCTCAAAATAGTCTTGGCTGTTTATCATGTTCATCTCCTTTTAATAAGTAACTTTAAAAAACCTCTGAGTTTTATTTTAATTCCTCAGAGGTTTGCAAAAGTTTGTGAACTATTTCTTAGAGATATTTAGTATTTATTCGGGCTGTTTTACTGTCGAAAATCAAAAAATCTTCGATACCTGTTTTCTTTTCAACTATAGAGTTTGTAGAGATACATGCATTATAAAAAGTACGCCAGCTTTTTTTATCAAACTTGTCCTCTGGCCACCCCCAATTATCGGCAATTTCATCATAGTTCCAAAGCTTTTTTTTGTCGCTAAAAATTGTCTTCAGCAGATTATGGGGGTTACTATCTTTTGTGCGCGAAACTACAATAGGCCTACTGATAACTGACACTATGCTTTTTTCACTATTAAAGTGTGATCCATTATTTACTTCTCTCAGGCACTTAACAATGGCTGTATGAAAAGTGTACAAATCATGCAACTCAATTTCATCTCTTTCACTTTCCATATCCTCTTCGGGTGTAGGCCAAGGTCTATTCTCAACCTTTCGTTTATGTTCTTCTTTCAAAAGATTTTGAAGATTTTCTAAAACTTGCTTAATCACAACTTTTTTTATAACCTCATCCTCTGGCCACAGAGGAGTATCGAAGTCTAACCGTTCATTCACATTCTCATTATTTAGATCATCAAACTTAATAATATCTATCTGACGAGCTAGTGTACTGACTACCACATAATGTGCAAAAACCTGGAGTGGTACCATTTTTCTACTTACCATTTTGTTTGCGATAGAACTGAGTCCGTCAAAATGGCATAATTCAATAAAATACTCACCCTCTGCCTTGAGATAAAATTCAGTAGTTTTAAATTTGCTAGCAATCTCAAATCTTTTTTGAAGATTCTCAATAATTATTTCATTTTCATTCATGCGCTTATTCTACTCTTTTTTATAGTGAGAAAAAACTCTTTTGTCGCTTTGATAAATCCACGATTTTCCACCTTTTTTTATCGTGTTACTTAATCCCACGATTTTCCACTAGTTTTTAATCGATGATAATCCGATGTTTTCCGACAACCTCTGATCCTTTTTTATCGAGGGGGAAAACTCTCAAAATTTGATATATTTATCAATTAATCAAAGCCTTAGCTGTCTTAGTTTTTCTTATAACCACATTGACCATTTCTGACAGCCAAACTTCATGAGTTACTTGTAATAACAAGTCGTAACAAGGCTTGAGACAATTCTCATTGTTTTGTCTTTGTTATTTCGCTATTTAGGCTACCTGTTATTTCCTGTTATAACACGTGATCGAAGCTGTGTTTCTTCACAGTTATTTCACAGTATTAACTGTGCTCTACGCTGTTATGACGCTGTTAAAGCAGCGTGGTGGACAACCGCAAAACTAAACAACTTTTCACTAAAAACGATATTCGTAACCGTAATCCTTCATCACCAGACTTAGGCATTGTTGGTAAGCACTTGAGCCTGTTCCGCTTGCTTGTGCAATTTGCATACAAGTGCCTGTATTTCTAGCAATCTGTAGAGCTTGCTCATAGGTGTAGGTGGGTGTAGTGGGTGTTGTTGCAATCGGTTTCGTGCCCTTATAAACTAGCGCAGTCCTCGGCCAAACTTCATCACGTACATCTTTATATGTAAGTCCGTAATATTGAGCCCAATCCTTACCATCATATGTCTTTGTGCAGTCTTTTCTAACCCCGTTTGTGCCTGTAATAGCTACCCGAGTATCACCTATATACATACTAGAATCATCATGATAATCCGTTTCGTAAGGGATAGCTATTTCTGTACAAACCTCGCTAACGTGAAAATCGCCATTTCCACTTGGTTTAGGCACTATGTTAGCTTCTGAATTTGTACTTGACTTGACTGGAGTCGTAGGAGTTGGTGTAGTTTGAACGCTTGGGGTTTTAGGGGTGATCTTAGGCTCTATCTTGTCTATCCTTATCTCTTGACCTGCAAGCATCTTCATAACGTCGTTGAGGCTGTATTCGCCCCTAGCAATACCTGGTCTCCAAATTAAAAGGCTCACGGCGCTAATAAGAGTGATGCCGAGAATGACAACAGCTGAAATATAGAACTTTCGTTTTTTTATAAGGGCGACGAAATCGTTCATTTTTATTTGTTCCACCCTAGGCGTTAAAGGCAACTTTGTATCACAATACAAACATTCAGTATTACTAACATCGTTTCTTTCGCCACACCTAGGACATCTAATTTTTGCCATATTTTGCCTCTGTGATAATGTTTTTATACCTCCATTATACCCCTCTGTGTCAAGATATACTCAAAACAATTCACCAACCTCGCGCACACGTGTGCGTATAGTTGTCAGAAAACTCTATAAGCCGTAAGTAGCTAGGCTAGAGGTTCCTTACTGTCTTTTGTAGGAGTTCGATTAGAAAAAACCTTATGCTAACGGACGTAACACAAGGTTCTTACTTTTGTCCGTTATGCAATTTAAAGGTTTTTCAGGCCTCTAATATAATGATAAATGACGTGTTTACAATTTATTTGTTGGTTTGTGCTTAAACTGTTTAAAAAAATTATTATAAGAGGGTCCTTTAGATACAAAAAGGGGCTACAACAAAAAGAAGCTAGTGCCTCCCTACGTATAGCTTTATAACTTAAACGCGATATCGTAATCAGATAATTAAATAACATTTTCCTTTGTGATAAACTAATTATTAATAAACAAACAAAAAATAGGACAAAAAAATATGAAATCTACAAAAATTGATAAACAAGAAATAATATCTTTAATAAAATTAATTATCGTGTCTTTCGCTTTACCAACTTGCGTTTTTGTCTACATGATGGTCTTTATGGAGCTTAGTCAAGAAACAGAGAATATTATCGTTGAATATTATGGTTATACGATACTATTCGTTTCAGCAGTTTACGGAATATACACTTGTTCTCAAGATGCATCAATGGACAAAAATAATAAAAAGATTTCAAATAATACCGAAGACACAACAGAATCGAAAAAACCTGAGATTTTAAAAGACGGTAGGATAGTAATTTCGAGTCAAGAGGCAATTTCACAGTGGCTGGGTGGTTCTAATCATGATGTGCTACTAGGCAAAAATAATAAAAAGGTTTCAAATAATACCGAAGACACAACAGAATCGAAAAAACCTGAGATTTTAAAAGACGGTAGGATAGTAATTTCGAGTCAAGAGGCAATTTCACAGTGGCTGGGTGGTTCTAATCAT
>Ga0172381_10006103_pt1 | contig 12122 bp, 19 predicted proteins | sample Leawel6488metaG_FD_119754 | JGI IMG/M metagenome (GOLD analysis project Ga0172381, IMG submission 119754) | Leachate microbial communities from a municipal landfill in Southern Ontario, Canada - Leachate well 64-88 metaG | ecosystem: Engineered > Solid waste > Landfill > Unclassified | place...
AACACGTGGCCTAACACGAGTTCAATGCGGCAGTACGACGGCTTGCACACGTATGACTTAACAGCCTCTCCACGAAGTACTCTCAGGGCTGCGTGTCTCCATATGGTTGTGGCGTGACGGGTCAAGTAAGACTTAGTCTTGCGTGAGTGCTTCGACAAGTTTCCGGCCATAAATGTTATGTTGTTCTTCAACTTCCATAAAAGCTGAAGGTCTTTTTCTAGCTGGTTAATGATTTCTGTTCTTGTTCTATTCATGTCACCTCCGGATGTTCCAGCAACAGCAACAGCAACAGCAACAGTTGCAGAACATGGCCAGATGCTGTGAGTCTGTTGCTGTTGCTGAACTAGTTCCTGTTCCTGTTCATGGCCTAAGCCAGGGCGTGCTCCCGCGGAGCTGGCCCTGGCTTATCTGGCGCTGCTTCCCAGGACCAGGGAGCGTGCGCGAACTGGAGTCTGGGCAAGTTTACTCACAATTGTACTTGATTTGTACTACTTTGAGGAGTTGACTATCTTCAAAATGGACAGCAGGTTCTCGTTATATGTGGCCATTATATCAGCTGTCTTGTATTCTTCTTCATTTTTCAATAGATTTTCCCTACGGGGACAGAATTCAGCTGCCACCGCCGCCTCAATTGCCACCACTGTGGCCTTGGGATCCAACATTTTGACGTTCAGCGCGCGAAGGGCCTCGTCCTTTTCTAGCTGTATCTTAGCTAGTCCGTGCTTGATCCGTGATGCTAGTGCTGCTTCCTGTGACGTTTTCACCGCTTTTGCCTGTGCTTCCATAACTTCCTGAGCATTACTCATTGATTTTTCCTCCTGTTTTAGATTAGGCCCTTGTTTTTAAGGGCGTCGTACTTGATCCCTACTTCCCTGCTACTCATCTGGTCCAGACAGTTCTTCAGGCCGCGGCGTAAGGACGCGACTGGAGTACCATCTACGGGCTCGATGTCTGTTACTACAGCAAAAATATCACAAACTGTTTGATAATTCAGTTGCTTTTTGCTTGCTTTCACGATCATTGATGCTAAAACAGACACTTTAGCCACCTCCTTTAAGTTTATGTGGACAAACACCAGCATGTTTATAGCTGCCAGTGTTACAATTAGCACACAGAACCTGTAACTTAACGTCCTTAGGAAAGTTATTATGCACTAACCAAGCGTATAATCTGTTTCCAGATGCACGTCCCTTTCGTGTCTGGTTTCCAATGATCCGTCTTCGGTGTTCCGCGCCGTCCATATTAACATGGTCTATTGTCAGAAAGTCAAGAATACCCTCACCACAACAAGCGCATTTCATTGTACCCTTACTATAGTGATTCAGAACTTTTTTTCTGATCTCTGCATTCCTATTAGTTACATACTCACGATAATGATTTATATTTTCTCGATAATACTTACGCTGTCGTGTTGCGAGCTCGACGCGACGCGTGCTCGCCCAGATCCTGCGCTTGGCATTGCGCTGCTCTTTGTGGGCAGCATAATAATCTTTGTCATACGCACGGCGCTCCTCTCTATGTTTTTGATAGTTGAGTTTGTTAGCCTCTCGTTGCTTTTCTTTGTCTTTGTACATATACTACTCCCTAGTGCTGTGGAAAATGCACAGACTCTTTTCCCTCCCAGCAGATAGTACATTCCGCGCCGCAATAGTGTTTGTCACTAGTGTGTACACACGTAGCAGTCTTTGGTATAGGTTCTCCTTTTAACACTATGTGCGCTGTTGGACCTTTTGGTACTGATACATGTGTCGAACTATCTGTGGACCAGTATACCTTTAAGTTAGAAGGTTTGTCAAGGAAATTTAGATGGAAACTTTTCGTATACATGAGAAAGCGTACTGTAGGTACTGCTGCGCATACAGCAAATATTTTATCTAACATTGTTTGATTGTATACATCCCCACTTTCAAAAAAGCGCATGTAACCTGCGAATCCTTTTCTTTTTAATAGCTGCTGTAATTCTGCTATAAGTTTATCTACAAAGTCTTCCTGTAATGAAGCATCATAGTTCCTTTTACGCATTGCTGCGGCAGCTTTATACATGCGCTCTGCTTTACCGGCATAGCAGATCTTTTGGCATACTGCAGTCATTCCAGGACACGTTACTTTTTGCGGCAGATTGAACACCGGAATACCTTTTGCTAATTTTCGATTACATCCTATAGATAATAGATTCATGTTTCACCTCCTCAATGAAATGTTTCTTTTTTACCTGTCTCACCTGTTCCAGTGTTGAATGCTGCTTCCGCAACAGTCACATTGAACTTGTGTATAACAAACTTCAGGAACTCAGCGGGATCCTTGTATCCGAACCCCGGGGCCAGGCTTAGCGCCGCGGCAATTACGTAGATGTCCTCTTCAGTAAACTTGAGAGTGATCTCGTACTTGTTGTTCCTGATACCCAGCTCTTCCAGCTTTTCTTTAGAGACATGCGCTAATCTGTCATCATCATTCATTGAAGTCCCCCTTTGGTTTTGGTAAGTTAAATGTTGCTGGATCCAGCATCATGCTCTTCATCACGGCCATGAATTCAGGCTTTCCATGTAGCAGCTGTACGAACCTGGTCCAGAACACTTGCTTTCCATAGTAACTGTCATTGTAGAACCTTAGGAACTGTACAGGTTCCTCCAGCATCAACTGCAACTGCAACAGTGTCGCGTCAGTGCGTTCCAGCCGCAGCAACTGTTCCTGTATCTTTAAACATTTTCCAGTTTCTTTGCAGGCCATGATCTTTTGCAGGTAATCCAATGGGCACGTGTTGTATTTCATGATGTCGGATATGTAAACCATGATCTTGTCGTTAGCTGAGTCGTAATCTTCTTTGTAGTCGCCGACCACTAAATTTTCCAGTGACAGTTCGGATTGGGTTCGCAGCCGCCGTATAAGTTCACTCATCAGCATCTTGCCATACTTTTCCAGAATGTCAAATGGAATATCGCAATATTCCAGCATTTCTCCTCTGATATCTCCGTCGATGATTCCGTTATGAAAGGCGGTGGCAGTCTGCTTGTTTTTGAATTTTTTCTCTGCTGCTTCAGCTTGAACCAACAGGTACTCATACAGTTCTATAGTCAGTCCTGGAACCAAAGCACCATGGTAACCCAGGCTGCTATTTCTCCAGCCATAGCTATCATCGTTTTTGTAATTAGCAACAGCTTCCGCGATCAGTATGTCTACTGTCTTCTTCTGCATTTCATTGTCCAGAGACTTAATTGTGATCAGTTCTCGAGCCATCAGGTCCTGCATTAATCCAGAATTCACCATCTTATCAATGTGGCTTCGATTGAACTGCATTCTGTCATTCATGATTTCTAATACATAATGGCTACTATAGGTACTTTTATCACGTGTCTTTGTGTAGTTAATAATGTTATCAATTAGCATGTGCAAGGTTGTTTCATTTAGTTCGTTGGACCGCTCTTTCCACTTTTTTTGTGACACGCGGAAGGTACTCTTTGCTAAATATTGTCCTGTGGTTAGCTTCAGAAGCATTCCCTGTAGTGCTGGATTCATGTCTTTCAAACCCAGAATATCCGATTTGATCATTACCTGTACATCGACACTATTAGAATTCATATAACCTCCTTTATTTTATAGTAAAGAATAAACAGTCAATAAACTTAGCAATATATACAGTTCTTTGATATTTCCTGCGGCACTTTTTGAATGTATGTTCTGCATGATTAAGACCGTAAGGAAACAGTTCTGAATGCTGCAAGCACGCTACACGTATGATAGTGATTTGTTTATAATAATCACCGTCAGCACGTAATAAGTCCCGATATACGCCCAAATATAAGATATTGTAATAGTCACGGCCGAGGCGGTAATAGGCATGTTTTGCATGGCTCACGTTTCCTCCTCCTATACATAACATGCTAAGTGTATAATAAATTTTTTAATGTATACTGTTCTTTGATATTTCCTGCGGCATTTTTTGAATGCACGTTGTGCATCTTTAAGGCCATAAGTAAACAATTCCGGATGCTGCAGACATGCTACCTGTATAATAGTAAGCTGTTTATAGTAATCACCATCCGCATTTAATAAATCCAGATAGAAATTACTGTAGTCGTAAGGAAAAGGAATTTTAGTCACCTTAATCACTGGAGTCCAGGTCTGTTTCTAACCCGCAGTCATTGCAGCACCAGTGCGTGTGACAGTTCCCAATTTTTGTTACAGTTGGATTTGTATGCGCACATCCTATGCGAAAGTAACTGTACTTGTGAGTGTGCAGGTTATCGTTTAACTGTCCTATCGCGTACGCACGGTCAGATAAATAGTAGATTTTAGTATGCAGCAACTGTGTACACCTGTTGCGTTCCTGTATAATCTGCCGCTTTTCAACTTCCAGAATCTTGTCGTGACAGATTACTCTCAAGAATTCTTCCTGTGTCACTGAAATAAACGGGCTTGGCATCTTGTTGAAATTTCCTGCATCTTTAAGATATTTATACACGTTGTACCCCCTTTATTTATTATCCCACCAATTCTGTTTCTGTTCCAGTGTTATTCCATTTTTTACATCTTCTTCTGTTGCGTGCCTAACATCAACAACGATCTTGGAAGTTAATGCAGTATGCATTAGTCTTCGTTCTATACCATATGACGTGATCGGAACTTTGTGACGTATGATCAAGTTCAATATTATTTCATCAGGTAGAACTGGGTTGGCTAGCAATGCTTTAGCATATTGAGAATCATCCTGGCATGCAGCCATGATTGATTGTGGACAATTCATATTCCGAAGTAACGTTGTTGTTACGGATGGAATCTTAAAACTGAACAAAAATTCGAACTGTTCTGGTGTTTTAGCGTTGATGACGTAGTTTTCGTAAAGCTTTCGTAGTGTATAAACTGCAGAATCCTGCACAGGCATTGTTACGTCTGTGGTAAGTTCTGCAGGAAATTCTTTAGTAGGTTCTACCTTGAGATGAAGTTTAACTATCCGTTGGTTAAAGTGTTCCTGTTCCACAGGTGTTATTACCTTGTCACGGCTCAAGGAACCCAAGTAATAGCTTTCAAGTACGGAATATAACTGGCATTCCCACAAAAAATCCAACTGAGTTGGTGTAAAATCTGGGAGATAATGACTCAGGTTAAGTAATCCGTTCATTCCACGATGCCAATATCCATTGGTGATAAACGTTTTTAACAATAAGTCATGCGTCTCTGGCTTTAATACTTTCATTTTCTCTCTAAGGTGCATCTTAGTGTATGTGCATCTAGGTGGTTTAAACGTGACCGTGCAATTCGAGGCGCTTAAACACCAGGATTGAATAAAGGCATCGAAATTTACGCGTTTAATGTCTTTGGATTGTAAATGTAGAATTTTATACTCTCGCATATGTTAACTCCTTTCGGCTCTGTTTATGCTAGAGCAGACTACACCTATATAGGTGTTAATATTAGCAGGATGCTCAACGACTCCAACACGCATCCTGCTGCATCGAATGCTTGCGCATTCATTGCGTTTGTAACGTTTGTGAATGGGATGATGCGAATGAAAAGGTACTGTTGTTTAACTGTTTGTGGTACAGTTACTGATTATACTACATGAATCATGTTAATGTTCAATGTATATTATTATACTACACTTTCAGTTATTTTGTCCACAATTTGTTACTGTTGCTGTTGCTGTTTTTATTAATACTTATTGATAAATCAATCAGATAAATTTTTAGTCTCTGGAGGAAGATACAACGAGAAACCCACGCGGTAATGGTTGAAAACATGCTCTAGAATATATGTGTATTCTACAGTAGTGTTAAAGCTTATGGTGTCGTCTTGTTCTATCATTTCAGGCATTGTGATTATTTTTTGTATCAAGTTTAAGTGTGTGATAACTGCTAATTTACCTTGACTATTTAAATTTAGGCAGGCCAATTCGCTTAACGCTTTTAGATTTTTTGTTTCCATTGCAGTTTCATAAACGATGTTCAGTATAGTGATCAGTTCTTTACTTTGTGTATTTATTGCTAATCTGCATACTGTTCTGGCGCAGTCTAAGTTCTTAGCCATTGTTAGCAAGTCCAGCCTGTCTATGAACTTTTCAAGGATAGCTTCTGCTCCTTCAGCTGACCCGTATCGACTGGTACTACGGTTATCTGATGCAAATGTTATGGCAGCTTTTAGTGCGATATCGTCAGATACTATAGGAAGTATTTTTTCTTGCCCCATATATTTCCCCTCAAGCCTGTACCAATCGAATATGAGTCCAGACGCGTCTTTTGACTCAGCCAGGATGTTTAAGGATGTGTCATCCCACTTAACGTTTTTAAAAATATCTCTGGTGCTGTATCCACAGCATTTAGACTTATGCACAAGGGTCTTTACAGTTTCAGTATTCAGATTCTTTAATACTGCCATAGCCGACCGCTTTGCGTCCATGTCATCTGGAAGTTTAATTTTATCGTTTTCTTTCAACTGTAACAGTTCTGCTTGAAGTACAGCGTCTGCATTCTTTCCTTTCAATTGATGTGCTGTTAGTGTTAATGTTTTATGGTTGTCCTGTTGTGTGATCATAACTGGTTCACCTCCTGTTACTGCGAACAGAGCGAGGGTTAACCCTCGCTCTGTTCTGTTTCTGCTTCTGCTTTCTGAATCTTTACATATCTCCCGAAAGGAATAGGGTCTTTATCAACCCCCCCTGGAGTTATGCACCAGATTGTTGAATACCTTGGCTGTTTAGGAAAGTCTCCATAGCCATCTGTGAGATAGACCAATACATCAGGATTCAATCTCTTCTCCTGGATGTACTCAAACACTGGCACGAAGCTTGTTCCGCCTCTTCCCTTCATGTTTGTTTTATATGTCTGTCCTTTACGTAACTTATCCACAACTTGAATCTCAGCGTCGCATTGAATAATAGTTATGTCACTAGGATAGTTTTTCTGCAATCCATATAACTCAGACATAAACTTCTGGAACTCATCTTGTGATATGGAACCAGATGTATCTATTGCTACTACTATCTTCGCGATCCTATCAGGGATTCTTCCCTTGGCTGATTCACCTATCTTTCTGTTTGGTCTCTTCCAGCTTGCCTTCGTGAATGCTCTGACAGATGAACGCAAGTAGTGACGAAGAATCATGTGCCAGGGAATTGTAGGACGCTTGAGCCACTTCTTTATCTGCTCTTCTATCTTACTCGGTATTGTTCCCTGGTCTTTTATTGTTTGCTCTATGGTCTGGCGGATTGCTTCTTTGTCGCTTTCAGTCAGCTGTTTCCACTGGCTGTGGTCATCAAGTGTTCCACCATCATTTCCTGTTCCATCTTTATTTTGTTTACCTAGACCATCCTGCCCGTTTTTACCTTGGCCACTTTTGGGCTGCTTCTGGGCTTTTTTCATTAACTCATTGTAATACCACGTTGAGTTCTTATCTCTAGGCATGCTGAACTGTTCAGGAAACAGACAACCTTTCGGCAGATTTTGAATCATCTGATTGATAGCTATGTCACACGCGATATTATACACAGTTGCATTTACTTCTTTATTTATACTTAAGTGCTCATATATAATATGCAGGACTTCGTGTTCCAGAACTCCAATCAATTCCAGCATTGTTAGTGGCTCAATGAATGCTGGATTGTAATACAGATACAGTTCAGAATTCTTTACGCACACCCCCATTGTTGGAATTTTCGTTGACTGTTCTATGATTGTTTTAAGCAAAATTGAACCATAGAACAGACGGTCTTCTTCTTGACGGGTGCTCTGCATCATCCGCAAGATTGCCGCACCAATCTTTTCTATTTTCATGTGGCCTCCACGGTTCTCTCACTTGCAAAAATCGAATCCTCGGGGACGCCTTTCTCAGCTCTGTCCAGCGCTTTGTCCATCTCAGCTTCAGTAAATATGTACACTCCATGTTCCCCGAAGATTCTGTAGTATTTCTTTTCCACGTTGCCCTCCAGAAGTTATTTCAACTTCATTATTTCTGCTTTTATCTCGGAGATGAACAGCGCGAATTCTTTATCCTCTTGGCACATCTTTGTCAGGACTGGCTGAGGAGTCTTCGTGATTATATATTGCTGCCATTCCGGCTTGAGGTCTCTGACAAAGCTTACCAGATTCTGAATCTTGGGCTTCGTCTTGCTTTCTGTTTCTATTATTGCCACGATATCTCTGACAGTATACCACATGTCGCTGTTCTTTTCCTTCTGTGCTTCTACTTTTGACCTGACAGATTTATAATCCTCAAGCACTTCTTTGCCAGTTACCGGAGTTCTGAATCCGTTATTGGCAAGCCTACGATAAGCGGTCGCGGCTACTGATCCAACTAACCCGCTTATCATTGCGTCTATCAATTCCTGTTCCGTGTTTTCTGGAGTTCCTTTTAGCACATTGCTTACCATTTCCCAGGTTCTGGGTGATGGTGATACTTCTACCGAAGGAACACTTAACATATCTCTGTTTGTGCCTATCATTTTGATTACATGCTCGTGCATTTTAGCGCCATAGGCATACGCAAGGAATTCATCCACATCCGTGGTGAAGTTCATCCAGGCTATCCTGTTTGTCATAGCTGAGTCTAACTCAGCCACGTCATAGATGTCATTTGGAGGATTGATACACACGACTATTAATGTATCTTCAGGCAGTTTGTGCGTGCCGATTTTCCTGTCCGTTAACAACTGCATGCACGCCTGTCTCACTTCTGACGGAGCTCTGTTCAATTCTTCCAGAACTAGAACTGCCTTCTCGTTTTCTGCCGGAAATATTACAGGACGGCCATAGATCGTGGTGTTAGTCTGCGGATCGTAATGTGGATTACCTGTGAAGTCTACAGCGTCATTCTGTGCTGTGTAGAGTGGGTAATAATTATACCCAGCCTCTTTCGCAGCTTGAGCGACAACCTGAGTCTTTCCGTCACCACGATGCCCGATGAAACCAACGGGTAATCTTGTTGACGGATTCTGCGCCAGCTGCAGAATTACTAACTTCTTTGCTTGTGCTGGTGTGACTGTTTGAATAACTTTCATGTTCAGCCTCCATACTTATTTGGCGTAGGTCGCCGCCCTTTTATGCTTCTTCTACTTTCAACACAAAGCCATGCTGCTCTGCGCACTTCTTTACAGCTTCGTAATACCTTTCTTTCTGCTGTGTCTTTACACACAACGACATTACCTCATAGTTGAACGTTGTCATGATCTCGAACCTGATGTCTCTTAGCTTTACCTCGGCGCTTGGGTTCTCAAGTATCGCGAAGTATACGTTTGCTGTGTTCTTTTCTTTGGCTCTTGAGTACGCGTGTTTGACCAGGTTTAATGGGCACGCTTCTCTTTCAATTAATGGGTAAACAGTATCTGTGTGTTCATCAATGAAGGAGACCATATCTGTTGCTTTGAATTCACATTCAAGGAACTTGTCAATTGGATTGTTGTATCTACTATCTTCGTTTGAAGTTAGTATTACCTTTTCTAACTTTAGCTGTGTATCACGTGAGAAGGGCAGAGTGCTCTGGAAGTTTCTCTTTAATGATAGTGATGTTAATGAATCGTATTCACTTATCTTTGTTTCCAATAAATGCACTGCGATGGCATGATCTTCTACCAGGCGATTGTACTGTTTGTCATTCCACTTAATGCTGTCAAACAGTTCCAGAGTTTTGTACTGTCCACCTCCTCCGTCAATTTTGTTCCAGTTCATGGACATTATTTCTTTTATTGTTTCACTTACGCTGCCAAAGAATTCCTTTGTCGCTGTTTGTGTTTCATAGCGATTGCTGAACTGTATCTTGTCATACTTCAGGAACAAACTTGTGAACCATGACTCAAAGTTCTTACGCCTTAAGTCTGGCAGTCCTACTACTACAGTATCATTCATACTAATCCTCCCTTGGCTTATTACCTGTTACTAAACTATGCCAGCTCCACGGTTGTAACGCACTCGCGCTGAGAAACATGGCCAATAAGAACCACCAGCCAGACCGGCCTTTGAAGAACACGGCATACATGATGGGACCGAACGCTAATGCTTCCCAAAACACAATGTAGATTAAATACGTGACGTAACACCATCTATTCTTCTTCATGCTATCCTCCTGATAATGCTTCCTGTATCTTTAGCTTAACTTGTTCATAGGCAGATATCTTCATTAGTAGCTCAATTCTCGGAACAATTCTTCTAGGAGTAAACCTGATGAGGTGCATTTTCAGTAGCTTTATCTTTATTTTAATATATAGTAAAAGTAAATGCAACTGTAACAGAAGAACAGCTCTGCGTGTTTCATTTGGGAATGTTAATGTTGTTGTTATTGCGGCTGCAACTGTTATTAGTTCTGTCACGTAACCTCCGTTTCTTTCCATTGGCAAAATGTTGTAATAGGTCTTCTTTACTTTAACTTCTATTCTATGAGCTTTACAGTTGGACAGGCCTGTACGTGAGCATTTTTCAAGCTGTTCGCATTCTCCACCAAGGAATCTTGCAGGATTGCAACAATCCTTTAAATTACTGGACTTTACTATTGCAATCTTCATGCGTCCTCCTATTTATATGTGATATCTAGCACCTTAAATGCATGCTTGTGCCTCTTTCGTAGAATATCTTTTCTATTAGCGTCGTCATAATATGCATGTGCTTCAAAGTCGTCCATGCTTTCAGGATGTGCAGTTGCTGCTAAGATAATGTCATCTATTTTTATGTCTGTGATGTTCACTTCTTCCAAACTTGCTGTTACTGGATCGCAATACTGGGGTTGTGTTACCGTGAATGCGTATGTTGCTTTATCTCTCTCAAGCGTAATTGTATACTTTCTTTTTTCTATCTTGTTGCACATGTCCTGGTTGGTGTTCCAGATGTTGCTGTTAGGATCAGGGAATTTTTGCAACAGTTCCTGTGGACTGAACAATTTGAGCAGCAGTTCCAGTTCGTGCATGTACAGTCCTGCTCCTGCAGCTTTTGATACAGTTAATGCACTTTCTGTTGGTACAGGTTTGTCCAACGGTGTAGGGAACATTTTGATGATGTGTTCTTTCATTGCTGGAGTAAGTGATGCACTGTAGTTATTCACAATGTCATCTAGGTACCTATACATTTCAACTATGCTATTATGTCTGCCTGGGTCGTCACCTTCTATTCCTTTGTTGGTAATGAATGCTATTAACTGGTTTTCTGTAAGTGGAAGTCCAGCCCATATTACTGGATCTATTTTATTACCAGTATTTGTAAGTATTGCATTGATTAGCATTAACTGTGTCTCAGGATGTAGCTGAAGCATTTTGACTTTCCATTTGTGCTGAATGTTTGTCACGCTGCTTATGCTAATCCAATTCTCCTCATTTTTTAATAGCATACCCTGAATCTTCGCATCAATGTTTTTGATTTTTAACAAAGCTGAGTCTATCTGCACGTTTCACCTCCTCTGGCAAGTTCCATCCTATCCGTACGGAATGTGCGAATATCACGTCTTAGACGGCACCAACCAGTAACGTAGTAATATTCAGTATTTTGTCCATGACGTTGTCCTGGTCCAGGCCACATTTTATGCGGCTGTATTGTTCTCGCAGTAACATCTTTTGCGTTTCCGTGATATGCCGTGTATTTAAATGTAACAGATCTCTTTTCCGTGATAGATGCTTCTATTTCTGCAAGCAGTAGTTTATTCATGTTTCACCTTTTTGTTACCATAGATTGTTTTCATTTTAGCAGTTCGGGGTTTTCGGATGTGTTTCCGATGACTTCTATATCCCAAATACCATAATACAAATCCGGTATACTCAAGTGTCCTTTATTGCACCATTGTATTTCGCATCTTTTATCATCTGGTATGGATAATATGTTATAGAATGATTTACCAAATGCCGTAAAAGAACCGTTATGAAAACAGACTAAACTACGAACAGGATAACGGTCTTCTTGCTTATCTTCTTGTTCTCCCTCTTTGCCTTGTAAAAAGTCCCCCTTGTAAATTTCCTTGTTATTTTTATCGTGAAACCCCGCAAACTGCCCGACTGTTTCGGGGACAACCGCATATGCTGGTTCTATGCGAATTTCGGGATAAGTGATTATGGAATACCCCTTTCTAAACGGTGTTTCGGAAGCCAATATAAAACTTGCATCCTCGTATTGATATAAATACCCATAAACCCACCCGCCACCATCAACTCTTTTTCCTCT
>Ga0172381_10006104_pt1 | contig 12122 bp, 20 predicted proteins | sample Leawel6488metaG_FD_119754 | JGI IMG/M metagenome (GOLD analysis project Ga0172381, IMG submission 119754) | Leachate microbial communities from a municipal landfill in Southern Ontario, Canada - Leachate well 64-88 metaG | ecosystem: Engineered > Solid waste > Landfill > Unclassified | place...
AGATTTTCAGCGATTTGATCAGGATGAAAAACAATCTCAGTATAAAAGTAGGTAAAAGCAAAAACCAACAAGAAATAAATGATGCCATAGAATAATTGATCTTGAAAGAGATTGATAGTCCACTGGGAAAAATTAGCTACCCAAGCGGTCTTGGCGCTAACAAAGAATTGAGCCACCATTGATGGAAACATAATCAAGGAAATAGCAAAAATAATTGGGATAACACCAGCCATATTAACTCGAAGTGGCAAATGAGTGGTAGTACCACCAGAGGTGCGACTACCTCGAATTTGACGAGCATATTGAACTGGAATATTTCTCTGACCTTCATTGATAACAACCACTCCAACAACAGTCACAATAGCAATAGCGGCAAAACCAATTAAGGTAAACAATTGAGACTTATCAAAAGAAATAAAAACCTGAGACAGAGTTTGAGGTAGAGCGGCAATAATACCAGCAAAAATGATCAAGGAAATACCATTACCAATCTTCTTCTCTGAGATTAATTCTCCTAACCACATCAAGAACATTGTACCAACAGTAACAGTCACCACCATCATTAGAAGGTCAAAACTATTAACACTGGTAATGATATTACGGGAAGAACGTTGCAGTAAATTAATCATGGCATAGGCTTGCATAATAGCCAAAGGAACCGTAGCCCAACGGGTCCACATATTTATCTTTTGACGACCAGATTCTTCTTTCTGCATTTCCTCTAACTTAGGAACAATCATCCCCAAAAGCTGAAAGATAATTGAAGAGGTGATGTAAGGGCCAACACCCATCATGACAATGGAGAAATTTTTCATACCACCGCCGGAAAACAAATCCATCAAACCTAAAACCTGATTAGAATTAAATAATTGTTTCAAAGCCTGAGTATCAACTCCTGGAACCGGGATATGTGCTATTAATCGAAAGATGACTAACATTCCCAAAACAAACAGTATTTTATTACGCAAATCACGCACCTTCCAAATTTGTCTGATTTTTTCGATAATCATATTATTAGTATTCAAAGAGACGAGGAAATAATTCCTCGTCTAAAAAATTATTTGATAGTTCCCTTAACCGAAGCACTCATCTTGACCTTTTCAAACTTCAAACCTTTAACAGTCAAAGATTCTTTACCCAAGATTTTAACTGGTAAATCGATGCTCTTAATCAAGTCCTTTTCCTTTAAAGTTTCTGGGCTGACAATTTCATTATCCTTATAGCGTTCATTAATAGTCTTAATAGAGATAACTTGGTTCTTAGGTTGCAAGGATTTAAAACCACGATTCTTAGGAATCTGAAGCAATTGCTTCTTCATGCCCATCCGTTTCAAACCAGAAACACCAGAACGAGCTCTTTGACCCTTCATACCGCGAGTACTATAAGTACCATGACCGGAAGCGTTACCGCGACCGACACGTTTCTTCTTCTGGGTACCACCCTTGGATTTTTTTATGATATTCAAAGCTAATGACATAGTATTCAAATTAAATTATAGATTTTAAAACTATTTAACAGCTGTTTTTTCTTCCTTCTTAACTTTTTTTTCTACCTTTCTTAAACTGCTCAAAGCTTCAATCGTACAATGGGCATTATTAATCTTGTTATTAGTACCTAAAATTTTACTAGTAACATTCTTGACACCAGCTAATTCCAAAATAACTCGGACAACTCCACCGGCGATAACACCTCTACCTTTTTGAGCTGGTTTAAACATAATACTAGCAGCACCGATAGTCTTTCGGACTTCATGAGGGATAGTATCATTTATCATATTAACAACGATCAAATGTTTTTTAGCCTGATTAACAGCCTTATTAACAGCCATAGTTACATCAGCACCTTTACCAAGTCCAGTTCCAATAGTACCTTTCTTGTCACCTAAAGCTACACAAGCTCTGAAGCTCATTCTTTTACCACCTTTCATCACACGAGTAACCCGAGCAATATCCAAAATTCTTTGTTCCATTTCATCCTTTTTCTCAAATCTACCACCACCACGCTGATTACCACGTTGATTACCGCCTTGACCACCACGGCCACCACGGTTGTTATTGTTATCATTGCCACCAAAAACTATCTTGGCGACAGCTCCAGCGACAGCAGCTTCTCTGACTTCACTAGTTTGTTTTTTTTCTTCTGACATATTTTAATCGTTACTTTTTATGTTAATTAAAATTGCAGGCCGCCTTCTCTGGCGCCATCAGCTACAGCTTTAACGCGACCATGATAACGATAGCTACCACGATCAAAAACGACACTCTGGATCTTCTTTTCTACTGCCTTCTTAGCCAAAAGCTTACCTAATTCCAAAGAAATATCGGTTTTCTTCTTATCCTCAGCCTTAATCTCACGACTATGAGCGCTAACCAAAGTTAAACCTTTCTCATCATCGATTAGTTGCAAATATAATCCAGCATTAGATTTGAAGACACTTAATCTGGGACGTAAACCAGTACCGCTGATCTTAGCGCGTACCCGGCCATGACGTCTAGCCATTTTAGCATTTTTAGCAATTTGTTTATTCATATATTTATTTATTTACTAGCAGCGGTCTTACCGGCCTTACGTCTAATAACTTCATCATCATATTTAATACCTTTACCCTTATATGGTTCTGGTAATCTCAAGCGACGTAATTGAGCCGCCTTCTCTCCTACTAATTGCTTATCAATACCGGAAATAGTAATAAAATTACCCTCAGTGGAAGCAGTAATACCCTCAGGAAGCATAAAATCAATTGGATGAGAGTAACCTAAATTCATAATTAATTTATTTCCAGCAACTTGAGCTTTATAACCAACGCCCTTAAACTCCAATTTTCGAGTAAATCCTTCATTAACTCCAATTACCATATTATTAATCAAATTGCGATATAAACCCCACAAAGCGCATTGCTTCTTGTCAGCAACATCTTTAATGGTCACATTAACTTCGTCAGCTGTAATACTAACATTAACATGAGGATGCATTGCTTGTTTCAATTCGCCTTTCGGACCCTTAACCACAATCTGCCCGTTCTCAATTTTAACTTGAGTATTGGCGGCTAATTTAATTGGAAGTTTTCCTACTCTTGACATATATATTGAATATAAAATTTATAAAACTAGTAAATCTCACAAATTACTTCCCCACCCAATTGATTCTTCCGGGCATCACGGTTAGTCATCAGGCCTTTAGGAGTAGAAATGATAGCCATACCTAAGTTATTTAAAACTTTAGGCAAATTATCTTTACCAACATAAATCCGAGCTCCTGGCTTAGAAATTCTCTTCAGAGAACTAATCCGAGGTTGACGCTCTTCATTGTATTTCAAAACCATGTGCAAACGATCAAAAGCTGCACTTTTATTTTTGGCTTGATTATCTCCTTTAATAACATCAATTTTCCCGACCCAGCCTTCTTTTTCCATAATCTTGGCTATTTCCAGTTTCAATTTGCTTAGGGGCAGGACAATCTCCGCTTTTTTGACCATGGAGGCATTTCGGATTCTGGTCAGCATGTCTGCGATTGGATCTGTCATCATAATTTTATAATTAAAATAATATATAATTTATTTATATTGTTTAAAAATTACCAACTGGATTTCTTAATTCCTGGTAAATCACCATTATCAGCTAATTCTCGGAAACAAATACGACACAAGTTGAAATCACGCATGTAGCCATGAATACGACCACAACGCCAGCAACGATTTATTTTCCGGGTGGAAAATTTCGGTGTTCTTCTTGCTTTTACGATTAATGCGGTTCTCGCCATATATTTTTAATAATTAATTTTTCTTAAAAGGAAAACCTAGTAAGCGAAATAAAGCTAAAGCAGCGACGCGATCCTGAGTGCTGGTAACAATAGTGATTTCTAAACCATGAATATTATCAATATCTTCTTGTTTAATTTCTGGGAAAGCTAAATGTTCTTTAAAGCCAATAGTCATATTACCATCACGATCAATAATGTTTTCGGAAATACCACGGAAATCACGAACCCGAGGAAAAGTAATATTAACTAAACGTTCAATAAAGTCATACATCCGATCACCCCGAAGAGTAACCATAGCTCCAATTACCATTCCTTCTCTAATTTTAAAAGCAGAAACTGATTTTTTAGCTTTGGTAAAGACTGATCTTTGACCGGTAATTCTGGTTAAAGTCTTAGCAACATTAGCAGCATATTCTTTTTCCTTGGTGTGCTTACCAAAACCAACATTTAAAACAACCTTATCAAGCTTAGGAGCCAAATAATCATTTTTGAAATTTAATTCCTTCTTTAAGATTGGCAATATTTCTTTTTTATATTTTTCTTTTAATCTCATATTTTTTAAAAAATTTAATCTATGGCCTCTTGGCATTTTTTACAAACCCGATATTTTTTACTCTTCTTAGTACCCTCACCTTTAACTATTTTATAAGCAATTCTGGTAGTTTTGCCACATTTTGGGCAGATTACAGCCAAGTTAGAAGCGTCAACAAAAGATGGAAATTCAATTCTCTGACCTTTTTCACCTTTCTTAGAAGGACGCATATGCTTAATTAACAAATTCAAACCTTCCACACTAGCTTTTCCGCGAGCTGGTAATACTTGCAAAACCTTACCGCTCTTACCCTTATCTTTACCGGTTAAGATTTTTACTTTGTCTTCTTTCTTAATATTCATAAAATTTATAATTAATTTTTGGATTACAAAACTTCAGGAGCTAAAGAGATAATCTTCATGTAACCACCGGTACGTAATTCTCGAGCAACTGGACCAAAAATACGACTTCCCTTTGGATCTTTTTTCTCTTTATCAATCACCACGCAAGCATTATCATCAAAACGAAGATAAGAACCATCTGGACGACGAATCTCTTTCTTGGTTCGAACTAAAACAGCATAAATTACATCGCCTTTTTTGATTGGGGTATGAGGAGTAGCTGATTTAACAGCACAAACAATAATATCACCAACTCGGGCATAACGCTTTTTATATCCGCCTAAAACTCTGATGCACATTACTGATTTGGCACCGGAATTATCGGCTACTTTTAATACAGATTGAACTTGAATCATATAATTTGGTAATTTATAAAGCTAATTTGGGCTATTTTGCCACTCGCCAACGTTTGTCTCGGCTTAAAGGCCGACATTCGACAAAAGTCACCTTATCGCCAACATGAAATTCATTATTTTCATCATGAACTTTATATTTGCGACTAACCTTATAGCGTTTATTGTATTTAGGATGAACCTTAACGCGGTCAACCTTCACAACAATAGTTTTATCGCCTTTATCAGAAGCGACTACTCCGCTAAATTTCTTGCGGATTATTTTTTTGACAATTGCTGGGGTAGTTTTTTTCTCGGCCATATAATTAATATAAAATAAAATTACTTATTTAAATCCTTAGTTTCGGCTGGCACAATTGCTGGCCCGTTAATCTTCTTTTTTAATAAAGTCAAAACTCGAGCAATAGTTTGCTTAATAGTTCTAATCTCTCTAACATTCTTTAATTGACGATTAGAATCCTTAAAACGTAATTCCCGTAATTTTTCTCTGGAACTAGCCAAGAAGGTATGTAATTCGTGTTCGGTTTTGCTTTTTAATTCTTTAAATTCCATATAAATAATAATTATTTCTTAACAAATTGGCATTTGATTGGCAATTTATAAGCAGCGGAATTCATGGCTTCTTGAGCTGATTCCTCGCTAATACCGTCCATTTCAAACATCACCATACCAGGTTTAACAACGCAAACGTAATGATCCACTGAACCCTTACCTTTACCCATTGGGATTTCTCCACCCTTCATGGTCACTGGCTTATCGGGAAAAATTCGAATCCAGACCTTACCAGTTTTTTTGGTATATTTTGTTAGGGCGCGACGAGCAGCTTCAATCTGTCTGGCTGTGATCCAGTGAGCACCTAAACTCTTTAAACCATAACTACCAAAACTGACACTCAGTTTAGAAGTAGCCTTACCTCCACGGCGGCCTTTATGGCTCTTACGATATTTACTTTTCTTGGGCATCAACATATATTTGCTTATTTCTTATTATCTTTTTTATCAAAAATCTCTCCCCGATAAATCCAAACTTTAATACCGATACAACCATAAGCAGTATGAGCAGTACCACGAGCATAATCAATATCAGCTCTTAAAGTATTAAGTGGGACTTTGCCAGATACCAATTTCTCAGTTCGAGCAATTTCAGCGCCGTTTAAACGACCACCAATAGCCACCTTAACACCCAAAGCACCGGCTCTTTCAATCTTGCCAATAGTTTGTTTCATCACTTTTCTAAAAGGCATTCTTTTTTCAATATCTAAAATCATTTGCTGAACAACAATTTGAGCACTTAAATTAGGTTGGTTAACCTCTTTAATATTTAAATTAATATCAGATAAACGAATACCAGCTGGGTTGCTTAAAAATTTACGATGTAAAACTTTCTTTAATTCCTCAATACCATTGCCACCACGGCCAATTAAAACACCTGGCTTGCCGGTAAAGATATCAATATTAATTTTTTTAGCATCACGAGCTATTTCCACCTTATCAATGCCAGCTTCTTTTTGAGTCTTAATCAAATGCTTTCTGATCAAAACATCTTGCTTAACATTTTGGATATATTTATCACCACGGCTAAACCAGATAGAAGGCCAGCTTTTAATGACACCGATGCGTAAAATTTTTGGATTTATTTTTTTGCCCATATTATAAAATATATTACAATTTAAATATTAACCGCTTTTGCGTCTAAAAATCTTGCCGGTAAAGCCCTTAGAGCTACCGCCTTCAATCTTAGCATGACCATGACGACCTTCCATTCGAGGGTCGACGGCTTCCGTGGCAACAACCTCACTGTCTTTAACAATCTTTTTAGCCACTTTAACCTTCTTCGGAGTTGGGGCATCACTAGCCTTAACTAAGTCTTCTAGTTTAACAGGGGCTTCAACCTTAACATTTTTAGCAGTCTTTTTGCCACTATCTTTAAGTTCGGATAAAGTTAAATGGATATGACAAGAACGTTTTCTGATAGTTGTCGCGCGACCATGAGCCTTAGGCATCCAACGTTTTAAAGTAGCGCCTTCATTAATCATGATTGATTTAATAAAAAGGTTATCTCGATCTAAATCGTAATTATTAACAGCATTAGCCACAGCTGACTCAACTAATTTTAATAGTGGCAAAGCCGCTTTTTTATTACCAAAACGTAATTGATCCAACGCTTTATCGGTCTTCATATTTCGCACGATGTCAGCCACCAGACGAACTTTTCTGGGAGACATGCGCAATTGATTTAAACTGGCCTTAATTTCCATATGATTGAATTAATAAAAAAATTATTTTTTAGCGGCGGCCTGATCTTTAGCCATTTTTCCACCATGACCTAAGAATTTCTTAGTCGGAGAAAATTCTCCCAAACGATGACCGATCATATTTTCAACAACGTAAACCGGAGTGTGTTGCTTGCCGTTATGAACACCAATAGTAAAACCAACCATATCCGGAGTAATAACTGAAGCGCGGTCCCAAGTCTTAATATCAGATTTTTCACCTGGCTTTAAAGCTTGAATTTTTTTTAGGAGCCGTTCATTGATGTATGGTCCCTTTTTTAAACTTCTTCCCATATATTTTTATATATTTAGATTATTTCTTTTTACCGCGACGTTTAATAATTAAACGGCTAGAGCTACTCTTCCTTCTAGTTCGAACACCAAAAGCTGGTTTACCCCATTTAGTCTTTGGAGTCTTAAGACCAATAGACTGATTACCTTCACCACCACCATGTGGATGAGCATTAGGGTTCATGGCTGTACCACGAACAGTTGGTCTCCAACCTAAATGACGATTACGACCAGCACTACCAATAACAACATGCATTCGATCTGGATTACTGACCTGACCAATAGTACAAAGACCTTCTTTTTTGATTAAACGGATTTCACCTGATGGTAATTTAACTTGAGCATATTTTCCTTCAACACCCATAACAAAAGCCACATTACCAGCGCCACGAACAATCTTAGCGCCTTCTCCTGGCATCAACTCAATACAACTAACACTAACACCGGCTGGAATAAATTTAAGTGGCATGGCATTACCAGCCTTGATTTCAATCAATTCTTTAGAACTTAAAATTTGATCGCCAGCTTTAATACCAACTGGGGCAACGATATAACGTTTATCACCATCAGCATAATATAATAAAGCAATACGAGCACCGCGACCTGGATCATATTCAATCGCCTTAACAGTCGCTGGAATACCAAATTTATCACGTTTAAAATCAACTAAACGTAAATATCTTTTAGCTCCGCCGCCACGATGACGAACAGTAATCTTACCTTGGGCATTACGGCCACTCTTTTGTTTTCTAAATTGAACCAAACCTTTCTCTGGTTTTGACTTAGTGATATCGGAAAAATCGTCGAAAGTCGCTTCGCGTCTGCCTGGAGTGGTCGGTTTTACTTTTTTGATTCCCATAGTTTTAAAATTTAATTACACGCCTTCGTAAACTTTAATTGTCTCGCCTTTTTTAAGGGTAACAATTGCTTTTTTAAAATCTTTACGACGACCGATAGTCCGGCCGCGAGACACTTGCTTACCTTTCATCTTAACAATATTAACTTGGCTTGGCTTAACTCCATAAACTTCAGAAATTGCCTTAGCCACTTCAATTTTATTGGTACTGATATCAACGATAAAAACATATTTATTCTGACCACTCAAATTAGTTGCCTTTTCAGTAACCAATGGCTTAACTAAAACGCGATAAGCTAAACTAAGGCCCTTATTAGCTTTAGCAGCTGATTTCTCCTTCTTAGTTTCAGCGGAATACAAATCTTTCATTGATGGAGCCTCAGTCTTCTTTTCTGTTGACTTAGCCTTAACATCTTTTTTCGCAGGACTAACTTTAGCCTGCGAATCATCATTAGTTTTTTTGCTAAATATTGCCATATAATTTATTTATATCTTTCTTCTAATTTTTTAACCGCTTCGCTGGTCAAAACTAAATTCTTATATTTTAGAACATCAACCAAATTAAGATTTTCTAAATTAATAATTTCAACCCCTTTAAGATTACGACCGGAATATTTAATCTTTTCATCTTTCTGATCATTGATGATTAAAGTATTACGTCGAGTATCATTTAAAACCTTCTTTTCTAAATTAATTAACATCTCACTGAAAGTCTTAGTTTTAAATTCAGGCATTTCTAATTTTTCTAAAACCACTAAAGTATTATTATTAACCTTGTCAGACAAGGCCATAAACATTGCTTTCTGCTTCATTTTCTGATTAATTTGTTTTTTGAAATTGCGATCATTTCTTGGACCAAAAATAATACCACCGCCACGCCAAATTGGTGAGCGACTAGAACCAACACGAGCCCGACCGGTACCTTTTTGTTTCCAAGGTTTTTTTCCACCACCGGAAACCTCAGCCTTAGTCTTGGTGTGAGCTAAAACTTGACGCTCATTAGACATCTGGGAGACTACTGCTTGGTGCAATAAATCATTATTTAAAGCCACCTTAAAGATTTTGTCGCTTAAATCCAGTGTGCCGACATTCTCAGCTTTTTGGTTATACACATTAATTTTCACTGACATACTATATGCGAATTAATAATTAATAAAATAAACTATTCTTTGATTTCTTCTTTAACTTCCTCTTCTTTAACTTCTTCTTCTTTAACTTCCTCCTTAACCTCTTCTTTATTTTCAACCTCAGCCTCTAAAACAACTGGAGCGATAGCTTCTTCGGTTAACACCTCTTCAACAATCGGAGCTACTTCTTCAATCTTTACTTCTTCAGTTACTACTGGAGCTTCCTCTGAAGCTACTAAAGAACTGAATTGTAAATCACCCTTACCCTTGATGATAATTAAAGAATTGACTGCTCCCGGAACTGAACCCTTAACATAAATAATATTATTAGGAGTATCAATTTCGATTATTTCCAGATTAGAAGTAGTAACTTGTTCGTTGCCCATTTGTCCACCCATTCTAGTTCCTTTAAAAACATGAGCTGGGCCTTTAGGACCGACTGAACCGGAATGTCTCTGCTGATCTTTATTACCATGAGTTTCCTTGTGGCCACTGAAGCCATGGCGCTTCATAACGCCCTGAAAACCCTTACCCTTGGAAGTTCCAACAACATCAACAATATCACCCTTAGCAAAAGTTTCGGTAGTAATAACATCACCAATTTTGGCATCAATAGGAGAAACTAAACGTAACTCCTTAACATATTTCAAATTATTATGACCACTCTTGGCCAAATGATTACGTTGTGGTTTTTTGACATTCTTTTCTTTCTTGGTATCAAAACCAACCTGAAGAGCAAAATAACCGTCGTTCTTCTCATCTTTAACTTGAGTCACGAAACAAGGCCCTGCTACTACTGGAGTAACTGGCACCACTTTATCGCCTTCCCAAATCTGAGTCATGTTTAATTTTTTTCCTAAAATGAATTTCATACTTTTATTTAAAATAAAAAAACTGGTCTAAACTAATGTCAACCAGCCAAAGCCATAATTAATTAATAATTAACGGACTTCAAAAATTATTGTTTAATTTTTTTGCTTGGTGGTTTTCTCCTGATTTCGAAGTCTTGATTTTAGGCACTTTCTATAAATAGAGTTACCGAAAATTTTGACTAAGAAATAGATATGTAATATACAAACAATTTTACTGCATTTTTATCTCGACGTCAACCCCTGCTGGTAAACTAAGGTTAGTTAAATCCTCAATTGTCTTAGCGGTTGGATCAACGATGTCAATCAGACGCTTATGAATACGCATCTCGTATTGATCTCGAGCATTCTTATGCACGAAAGTAGAGCGATTAACAGTGTATTTACGCTTCTCAGTTGGAAGTGGGATAGGACCAAAAATAGTAGCATCAGTACGCTGAGCAGTTTCAATAATAGTCTTGGTAGACTGGTCAATGATTTTGTGATCAAAGGCCTTAATTTTAATACGGATTCTCTGCTTGGAATCAGTCTCTTCTTTTTTAATTTTTTTCTCCGGCATAATGTACGTTTTTATTTTATCTTTTTGTTTATATTAGTTAAATAAACACTACAAGCTCGCTCTAGTTAAAGAGCGAGCCTAAGTGACTACTTAGTAATCTTAGTAACAACACCAGCACCAACGGTTCGGCCACCTTCACGAATAGCAAATCTTTGCTTTTCTTGTAAGGCAATTGGGGAAATTAATTTGACATTCAAATTAACAGTATCTCCAGGCATAACCATTTCAGTTCCAGCTGGTAAAGTGATATCACCAGTAACATCGGTAGTTCTGATATAGAATTGAGGTTTATAGCCATTAAAGAAAGGTTTGTGACGACCACCTTCTTCTTTGCTTAAAACGTAGACTTCAGCTTCGAATTCAGTATGAGGAGTGATAGTTCCAGTTTTAGCTAAAACTTGACCACGCTCTACTTCATCTTTCTTAGTGCCACGTAATAGTAAACCAGCATTATCACCAGCCATACCTTCCATTAATTGCTTGTTGAACATTTCAACGCCAGTAACGGTAGTTTTCTTAGTGTCCATCAAACCAACGATTTCAACTTCATCACCAACCTTAATTTGACCTTTTTCAATTCTGCCAGTAACAACGGTGCCACGGCCTTCAATTGAAAAAATATCTTCAATTGGCATTAAGAATGGCTCATCGATTTCTCTCTTTGGTTCTGGAATATAATCATCTAAAGCTTTTAATAAATCTAAAACTGGTTGAGCATCAGGACCGGTTGGATTTTCCAAGGCCTTCAAAGCTGAACCACGAATAATTGGAGTAATGTCTCCTGGGAATTCGTATTTCTTTAATAAATCGCGAACTTCCTCCTCAACTAAGTCGATTAATTCCTTATCTTCAACCATATCGCATTTGTTTAAGAAAACAACGATATAAGGAACGCCAACCTGCTTAGCTAACAAAATATGTTCTCTAGTTTGAGGCATAGGACCATCAGTTGCCGCAACTACTAATACTGCACCGTCCATTTGAGCGGCACCAGTGATCATGTTCTTAACATAATCAGCGTGACCAGGACAATCAACGTGAGCATAATGTCGAGCTGCAGTCTCATACTCTTGATGAGAAGTAGCAATGGTAATACCACGAGC
>Ga0172381_10006105_pt1 | contig 12121 bp, 24 predicted proteins | sample Leawel6488metaG_FD_119754 | JGI IMG/M metagenome (GOLD analysis project Ga0172381, IMG submission 119754) | Leachate microbial communities from a municipal landfill in Southern Ontario, Canada - Leachate well 64-88 metaG | ecosystem: Engineered > Solid waste > Landfill > Unclassified | place...
GGAATACCTACAGCTAAATAAAAGTAATTTTCTAGAGATTGTATCCAAGAAATAGGGTCTTGAACTTTGATTGTGTCTTGAGTAATACTGACCGTTCCTTTTGGAACTACAAGAACTTCACCCTTTTCTATTGCTGTTTTATATTCAGCCATAAAAGCATTTCTTCTAGTTGTGTCGTCAGTGTCCACTTCAATAATTCTAACAGGCACAACATTTCTATGTAGAACAATCCTATAATCTTTTCTTGCTTCTTCCATAGCATTAATAACCCATTCACAGCATTCAATCACAGAAGTTCCTCTTTGTTCGTCCCCAATTCTATCATTACTAATATGGAAAATATTTTCTGGCTTGAATTTCTTAGGAGCACCTTTTAAATTGATTTGTTCGTATCTTTTAATTAATCCGTTAGCACCATAAACAATACGCATTCTTTCTGGTGAAATAATTTTAAGGTTTATTGTCCTTCCGTCCTTTTCTACAATTTCAGCAAAAGCATCACCTTGTATCATAGAAGTCACACCCATATTCCAGAATAAAGCGTGACTTGTATCTTCACCACTTCCGCTTAAATGGTCTAGTGTTGTTTTAGCTGCTATGTCTGTTTGATAGCCTTTTCCACAAACATAAATCCATAATGTGTCTATAGCTTTCTTTAATTGTCCATATTTTTTATAATAGCCAAAATATTTAGCAGCATTAGGAAAATCTACAAATATCTCATCACCTTCAGAATATTCTAAAGCTTGTGCTGCAACTTCATAGTCTGCAACTGTGAAACTTTCTGTATAACCTACATTCCCCGTACTTGTTTTTGCAATATTTAATTCAGCCATTTTTATATATCTAATCTAAAAGGAACATACACTTTAAAATTAGAATTATAAGTTTTAGGTACTGTAACTGTAGAAGTTAATGTTTCATTTGAAGGGTCATAATACAATAATGAAGAATGGTTACCTGTTACATAATAAACATTTAAAACAGCAGTTACTCTAAAAATATCACCTATTTTAAAATTTGTTTCTGTTACTGTTATTCCTAGACTTTTCCGATAGTAATCTGTTTTAGTATCTGTCCCTGCAAATTGAGAGCAAGTTGCAGTTCCTAGAGAAGTATAAACTCCATTTGTTCCTTTATATAAAGTAATAACTACATGACAAGACCCCCCGTCATCAATTTCACCTAAAGTGAAATTAAGAACAACTTTTCCTTTCATAGTTCTTGGTGTGTTAAATGCAACATCAAAATTATGTGTTGTTGCTCCCCCCGTATTAATAATTCTTGTATAAATAGGGTCACCTGATACTTCTGAAGATATTAAACCCTGAGTTATAACTGCCCCACTTGCTTGTGTTGCAAAAGCATCAAAAGAAGCAATACCTACTCCGTTAGCAATATCTATATAATCATAAGTAGCAATTGCTCCTTCACCGCTTTTAATAAAACTTTTCTTAGACATTAATGGAGCCATTTAAGCAACACTCCCATCTAGAACAAATTGTCTAAACTTATCATCTCTTAATAAATTAATACAATCTACAAGCAAGGAATAATTAACGTCTAGCATCACTTGTGCTTCTTGCCTATTTGAAAATCCAGACATATCATAATTAATAGCAACAATAGCCGCTCTTGCACTTGTTGCATCTTCCAGGATTGTTTTTCCTATTGTAGAAACAGAAGCATAATTTGCAACCCAGTCATAACGAGAACTAGCACAAACAAAACCTTCGGCTTCATTAATTAATGTTGTGTAACTTGCATCTGGAAGAACTGTTGCATTCACACCAGCTTTTAATACAATAGCACTACTTGCGCATAAAGTTGTCGTCATATTATTTTCCTATGGTCAATTATTTTGCTCAATTTATTTAAATAATCTATAACGGCGTAAGCATCATCAGAAATAACAGATTTGTCCTCTTCCGCTTTTTTTTCTTCTTCTGTTGTTTTTATATCAGAAAGAACAGCTGTTTTAATTGCTGTTGTTGTATAATTGTCCATATCAGAAACTATCAATCCAAATATTTAAAGGCTTGTATTTAACACACCACGCCCCCCTTATTAATCCTTCTGCGATGTGTGTGTAGTTTCCAAATATCTTTAAATGTGACCTACCTCTTGTATCACTTGTGTATTCATATTGCACAGACTTTAGGCTTTGAAAGATTTCTGGGTCATCTAGTAATTCTATTTGTTTTGCTTCCATTAATCTTAGAAGGTTATTGTATAGGTCTTCTTTTAGAAGTCTGGTCCTTTGTGTTTCATCTCTATCTAAAATCCTCTTGCTGTTGTTAATTGGAACGATTAACCTTCTTGTTGTTTCTTCTTCCAGAAGGAAGTCATAAACGCCGACCCCTATTCCTTCGTCATCTATGAATATCTTCTGGAAGTTATAGAGTTTATTAAGCTCTATTATGTGTCTTGTGCTTTGATATAGATAAGTCCTTGTGGTCACTTGATTTTCCACTTGAACAAGCATCTTTTCATCTGTTAAACGAAATATTTCAAATGTGCTTTCGTCTTCACCCATTCTAGCTAGGTCTACACCCATATAAAAGTTTCTTCCTTTGCTGATTGTCCCAGGTCTTTTGCCTTTCATACACCTTAATATCAATTCATCTGGGAAGAACTGCATCAAATCATCTACAAATTCACCTAGATATTCCTGAGCATATTGCCTTTTAGTCATTCTTGCCTTCTCTTGTTCAAGGAATTTCTTATCAATTCTAGAGCATTCTTCGCTGCTCACGTGGAATTTATGGAATGTTTCATCATTAAAAGCCCTTGCAAAATAGCCTTCACGTCCAAATGGTGTGCTCAGAAGAACAATTCTAGCTCCTAAATGTGTCCTTGTAGCCATTGCTGGCGTAACTGCACTAAAAACTTCGTCAGGAATAAAGGCAGCTTCATCTGCAATCAGCAGATCTATTGTGAAACCTCTTATTCCATAACCCGTTAATCCCGTAGGAAGGCAATATATTTGACTTCCGTTTATTAATTGAATTTTTGACTTCGTTGGTCTGTTTTTTCCTTTCTTTATTAGTCTTGGATAGTTCTTTTCCATATAATAAAGGCATTTTTCAAACAAGAGATAGGCCTGACGCTCTACAGCTGCTATTATCATAATGGTTTTTCCGCTGTTTTTGGCTGCATAGTCCCCCGCTAATATAGAAATAACTGTGGATTTGCCTACTTGTCTTCCGCTCCTTAAAGCAATATTGCCTTCTGTGGCTAGAATTTGTTTCTGATATTCGTCTAAAATCATTTTTTTGTTATTTCTTGTATGTTTGTTGTGCGTGACAAAAGGGGCATAAACATTCTAGATGTTCTGGTGTGCATAATAGTTGCTCTTGAATTACTTCAATAATCTTGTCCCAATTACAAACACCTTCTTTATGATGCACTTCCACTTTCACCTCTTCCCCCTTCCTCTTAGATTGCTTAACTCCACAGGAAATACAGGTGTATTCATTATTCTTAAGACATTCAGAACGCTCTTTTGACCTTAGCCATAACATTCTAAGGGCTGAACGGATTTGTGCCTTCTTTGTTCTTTGCTCGTCTTCCATCTTTTTTTCTTTTTTTAAAAAGTTAAAAAAGTATTTAAACTTTTGGGAATTTCTAAGGGAGCCCGTATGTTTGTGACCTTCTTTCGTACGGGCTTATTTTCTTTATTTTAAAATAAAAAAAAATTAAAAAATTTGGCTGGAAGTACCCCCCCCTTTCCCCCCCCTAAAGTTTCAAACGTCGGGGGGTTAGTTAAATTACTATTGCTTTGCACTAAGGTAACCTTAGTGCACAACCTACATTTCGTGTGGAACTACGTGACGTAGGGGGGACGTGACGTTACGTAGGTTGGGCTTAGTGCCCAACCGAGCCCTTTAGGGCTCGTCCCCTCACTAAGAGGGGACTACGTAACGTCCAAGCACTACGAACGCACGAACGAACGTATTCAAGCACGCATATCAATAAGCGCGCCAAAGAGAAATTCTATGAATTTAAAAGGCGCGCGTAATTTATTAAGGGATTATATGCTTCGTGAGGGCGTTCGTAGTTAACACCTATTTGCGTGGTCTGTAGTGCAGAAAAGTGTTATTCCCTTTTAGTAGTTAGTAGTATTTATATATAAATATAAATATAATATAATATGGTTAGTGAGTTAGGCAAATCTACAACAACTTTGACTTTAGATGTAGGAGTAGTCAAAGCCCTACACGCTCAAAGTATTAATGTTTCTAGAGTGGTTAATGAGTTCCTAAAGAGTTTAGTTAATATAACCCCTGAACAAATAGAACAAGAAAACATAAAAAAACAGATATTAGAAGCAGAAGCTAAGGTTATAATGGCTCAAGAGCATCTATTAAGACTTAAAAAAATTAAACAAGAGAATGATAACAAATTGGGGGCAATTATAAAAATTGGACATAAGGAATAGTAGAGACCAATTTAATCAAACAAATATAGCTATTGGTCAAGATAGTGAATTTATCTGTGTTAAATGTGGAAAACAGATGAATGAAGGTTTTATATGTGAAAATGATGATAAATTGATATTATGTCAAATATGTCAAGATAAATTCATAATGGGCAAATGCAAACACGATATAAATCACGAACACAAACACATTAAATTCATAAGGGGTGTTAATTGATGTCATACACAAACTTATTACTAGCTATTATAGCCTTTGAAGGCTTTATTGGAATTATAATTAAATTAGTACAAATGGCCATAATAAAAAAATACTAAAATGCACCTATATTTCATTTCTAGGGGTATTAAGCAAAACAGAGATATATTTGTTAATTTCTTGCAAACAAGACTATTCCCCTGGAAGATAAAAATAGACGGAAAAGAAACAACAGAAACAGTGCAAGGAGCATTAAGGCCAGTTGAATTATGGGAGTATGTTTTTCCTAAAGAAAGCCTTCCTGAAGTGTGTGGAATGTTAGGCATAGACCCAAAAAACACAGATAATTACGGTGCTCTTAGTTCAAGTATTCAAAATTCTATGTTAAGGAAGATGCTAGGAGCTAAAGAAATACCAAAAGATATAACCCCAATTCAGAAAGATTTTGTATTTAAACAAGGAATGGGATTACACGTTCTAGGAATTAAAGACGACGTAATGGGCAAGATTGGAAATCGTGACCAAGAAATGTTATAAACGAAAGATATATAAAGGAGCGGTGTCTCTGTATATTATGGAAAACAAAATAAAACAAGACGGATTAAAAAAACTTGCTGAGGCAATGTTTAGTAATGAAGATTGTGATCTTAATAAATTAAAAGAAATAATTAATTGTCCTCAAGCGAAAGCCAAACCTATTGCAAAGGACTTTTTGGACAATGAGGACACTTTAAATTCAAAACAAGAAGATTTAATCTTGATGAGGGACGACGAATGATAGACGACAATACAGCAATAGCAATTAATTCATTAATAGAAAAATATGCATCTGTTGCATACATCAAACTAATTAAAAATACAAAGGGGTATAACTGGGAAATTAAACAGCTTTCCTTAAGTATTGATGAATTAGAAAAATTAAATAACGAACTATTAACCAAGTTCGGCGGAGAATAAAATGGAAAACATAACAGGAAAAATAGAGAAGGCCAGTGTTGAAGACGGCTTATCTAAGAATACAGGAAAACCTTTCAAGAGATTTGTTTTTCTTATTAACAATAAGAAATACAGCACTTTTGATGAAACAATAGGCACAGCGTTCAAGGCTGGTGACTTAGTCACGATGCAAGGTGAACAAGCTGGGCAGTATTGGAATATGAAGACTATGGAAAAGACAGACCAAGAGAAAATACAAATAAAACAAGCTGATGGGTCTGAAGTTGTTGTTGATTTGTTAAGACAAATCCTTGCGGAATTGAGAAATATGAAGAATGAGGTGAGCCAGTAATGGGAACATCTGACACGAGAAGGAAGAAAATTGAATGGCTGAAAGATGCCATCAATTCCTTCTTTAGAGAAAAGGAAGGGAAGACTATTAGCAAAGCTAAATTAATTGGTGAATTTGCTATAGCTAATAATTCTTCTCAAAGAACAGGTGAAGAATTGCTTGAGTTACTTAAGCAGACTGGATTTATTAAAATAAATAAAGATGAGGTGAAGAAATGAAAATTTGGTATAAATTTGTTAATGGATTTTTAGAAATAATGAGAGTTACTTATTAAAATGACAGAACTTAAGACGCTGAAAGATTTTCCAAAATATCAAGATGAAGTTGATTTTTCTGAGAAATTAAGGCAAGAAGCGATTAAGTGGATAAAAGCAATTCACGAAGACGAAGAAATGATAGAAGAATTTGATTACGGAACATCTTTAGATTATTGGATTAAACACTTCTTCAACATCACAGAAGAGGATTTAAAATGACAAAAGAAAAAGAAATTGAAGAAATAATAATAAAAATATATAAGGAATATCCTAATTTTTTGGCTCACGATGAATTTTGTTTTGATAATAAAGCAAAATTTGGAGAACCCTGCACAGAATGTAGTAAGGAATTAAGAAAATATTTAGAACAAAGTTTCCTTGCAGGGCAAAACTCCCAAAAAGAGAAGATTTTTGATATGATTGATAGTATTTTTTATTCTGGTGGAACAAGAATGGAAGAATATACGTGGTTAAAATTGAAAAAGAAGTTAGAAGAAGAACTAACCCAAAAAATCAAGGGGGATAAAATATGATTATAAAAGTATCAAGACAAAAAGCTGAATGGTCTAAGTCTGGAATGAAAGACAAGGAATTATTAACTGTAGAGTTTCCTAATTGTATAAGCACCTACACAAACAAATCTTTTAAATGGCTTCCTAGCTATGAAGAATTAGAATTTTTAAGAAAAGAACTTGATGATGTTGAAAAGATATGGAGTGAGAAAAAATGAATTATTTATTTTGGATATACTTTCACGTTGTTATAATAAATTTTATGTTGTTATGGTTTTTTATTAAAGAATGTGAAAAGGGGGTGCAGAAGAAATGATAGAAGATGAAAGTATAGGCTTGAAAGTTGCAGAAAATGAAGATGAGGTTTTTTGGTCTGATGTCCAACAATCAGCTGAGAAAGATATTAAAAATTTAGATAAGATGCTTAAATTCCAGTGGGCTGTATTATGGCTTGCTAGAGATAAATTAAAAGAGTGTGAGCAGAACAAGGCGGCTTAGGCTATGTGTAGATTGTGGGTTAATTCTTGGTAGGCACAGCCATATAAGATGTTCTAAATGTGCAGGAATTTATAAACGCTGGAATGGAAAAAGAAATAAAGATAAATTAAAAGATAGTCATATCTGACACTGTGCGCCATACGTCACCAACATTCACAAATACACTTGGAGTTCCAGCACCGCTTCCAATGTCTACAGCATCAATTAATAGACTTATTGCCCATCTTCTAGTTGTTAATTGTGTCCAAGCACCACCATCTACCCTAGAAGTAGCATAACATAAAGTCCCCCCGTCTAAAGAGTTCATAGATGCTGCTGAAGGAACATCTATAAAATAACTATTAGTTGTAGTTGTTGTGTTTGGTGTCACAACCATTCTATACCACGTGCTAGGCAGTAATGTAACAGAAGTTGCTGGGTCTTGGTCAAAAACTATATAATGGTTAGCAGCAGCGGTAGCATTTCTTATATCTTTATCTAAAACACAATTGGCTAAAACCGTTCCGTCTGATGCTTGTAGTGAAAGAGTTATATTTTCATCAAGGTCAATATAGACCCAAAACCCATAAGCTCTCATAGTATATGGAACTTGAAAATAATTGCCTACTTCGTCTGGTGTTGAATCTGACTTTAAAGCAAAAGGTGCGGAAGCTCCAGAAGTATTATTGTTAAAATTTTGGTGATAAACACCCCCACTATATTCTAAACAACAAACGACAGTACTATAACTTGGTGATTTTGCCCAAGTTCCAGGACTTGCAGTAATGTCAGTAACAGCATACTGAGAATTTGATGAGTTACTTCCTATATTCCCATAAAATCTCATATTCCCAGCAACATAACTATTCCATTCAAAAACAACAGCAATTAAATCACCTTGAACAACTGTAGCAACTTCATCAAAAGTTACTGTGCTCCAGCCAGTAGCACCAGTTGATACGGCAACAGTTCCAAATGCTTTATTTCCCGTAGCTGTAGGCCATATAGTCCCAGTAGGAAGTCCAGTTGTCATATCCACAGTTTGGATAGATGCTTTTATTGTGTCCCCAGTTGTTATAGCTGCATTATAAAATAGAACTTTAGCAATGTCACCAGCATCTTTTATATATTGAACGTGCCCGCATCTTTCACCAGTAGCGTCCATTACTATAGACGAAGAATTAACGGGCAATCTTAATATATCTGGATAACTAAAACTTTTTTCAATTAAAGTCATTTTAAGAATACCTCAAATATATAGTCCCTTCTGGATAGCTAGCAGCTACTAAAGCACTAGACGCTTCAGTTCCTATTAAGATATTTCTTATAACAGCAGCTCCGCTGGCTGTGTGGTCATTAGTTATAGCTCCAGAAGCTAAAGAAAAATATGTCTGTGTTAATAAAGTTCCGTGAGGGTCTGTTGTATCTGCTAAATGCACATTATAAGCTGAAGATGCAGCATTAAATATTGGGTCTGTTTCAGTTCCAGTAGAAGAAACAGATATTTGTGTTCCGCTTCCACTAACCGCACCTACACCACCATAAACAATAATTCCAGCTCCAGATGCAGTTAAATCACCAGCTGCAAAAGTAGTTATTGCTGGTGCTGTTTTTAATACTTTATCTTGAACACCAGAATAATTAGGAAGATAAACACTATCATTCCCCGTCGGCATAGGCTGGCCAAAACCCACAAGTCTTTTAACTGGGTCTGCGTGTCTTCCGCTGTTTGGTCCACCCATTTTAAATTAACCTCACCATAGAGAAAACAATTATTCAGAATATAAAAAACTATCTACTTAATCTTGTGTATCTTTAATCAAGCATACAGCTTTAGGGTCTGTTAGATATGGAATACCAAGCTCCCAAACTCTAAATTTCGTCCCAATACCAGGCTCTTCTATTGCTCTAGAAGTTGTATCTGTGTATGACTTCCAGGTACAAGCTTGTTGAGGAACTATTACAAGAGCATAAGATGCTGTGACATTTGGTGAAACTTTAATGTTTAATCCTAGTAATTGCATAACCGTTCCAGTTGAAACTTTTTCACTTGAGAAATTAGGAATACTTGAGCCCTTGCTAGAAATTAACCAAGTGACCATACTCTTATAATCCAATGGTGAAAGATACAAACTAGCTCCTTCTGGGCTATAATTATTAAGACTTATTTGATATTTAGCGTCCATTAAATCTTCTATAATATCTACACCAGTCCAAGATGCTACGTTCCAAGCTGCGTTAGTTGTTACAGAATTAATATTAACTACAGTTCTATTTTCAGACATTACGTCCCATATAGCAGTATCTACTTGTTTAACTACAGATCTTGTTAATCTCAATAGAGTTCTAGCTACAACATCTACATCTGCTGACTTCATATCTTCCATAGAAATAAATCCTTCAGCTGCAAATTTCTTTATATAAGAAGTTTGTCTAGTCCAAGATACTTCAAGTGTAGGAAATCCGCTTAGTGGTGAAATATTAGCCACATAAGAAGGTGCTGTTGCTGTTAAGTCAGCTGCAGTTTCTTGATACCACCTTATGCTATCTGCTGAAGTTGATGATTGTGTGCAATCAGATTTAAAGACATATTCAGCAAGAGCAAAACCTTTAACAGCTTTATCAATATCTAGTCCTCTAATATCTTGCATCTCTACTGTATCAGCCATTTTAACTTATTTGGTTACCCCCACTACCCACATCTACTAAAATTTGAACAACTTCACCTACAGATGCAGTTTCTAAAGCATAACCAAGAATAGCAGCACCGCTTGCAGTAGATCCAGCCATTATAACATAATTAGGCCAGCCAGTAACAGAACAAACAGCAGCACCTACATTTATTGCAGCACTAGCATACATATCAAAAACACCCCTTCTAAATACAGATAGTTGTGTTCTTCCGTCAGAAGCAATCTTTTCTCTAGCAGCAATACCAGCAAGCATATCAGCTGTGCCCGTTGCAGCAATAGCAGTTCTAGGGTCTGTTAATTTTAACAATGCTCCTTTTTCAATACCAGTACCGTCGGCAACTGTGAAATCCATAGCATCTTCAAACTTATTCCTCATTACTGCTTCGTTAGCCATAATATACATTTAATATATGATGTTTAAAAATCGTTCTATTTTGGAATAATTTTTCCAGCTAAAGCAGCCTTAGCATAAGCTCTAGGGTCTATCTCAGCTTTTATGACTTCTTGAGCCCTACCCTCAGACTTACCGCCAAGTGCTTTAAAAGCTTCAATTTCTTGCATCTGTTTTAACAAACTAGAACTTTCTATATTGGCCTTTTCTATCCTTTCAGCAAGCTTTTTAGCTTCTTCCAGAAAGACTGGCGTTTTTGCTTCTTCTGTTTTTGTTTCATTTTCCATATATCCTTGTACCCCCTTTCATTAATAAACTAATGTGCTATAAGTTTTTCTCTTATCCCCTAACTGTTTAGGATAGTCTAACTTATATATTTTTGCTAGTTCTGTGAAAATATAGGTCAGAAGAAAAACTATTAATGGCTTGCATACTTGAAAAGATAAATCACCCACAGCCCAAATAGAAACAAAATATAAACCACCAAGTATTAAAGAATTTCTAATAATCTTAATTAAAACTTCTAGTTCTTTATTCATTTTCGTAGTCATTTAAATCGTCCATAGTTATCAAATTTGTATTTGGATTTGGATTTAATAAGGCCATTTGCATTTGTTGTTCTAAGAATTGTCTAGTTCCGCCTTGTGAATTAAATAAAGCATATTGCTGTAATTGTGTTTCACCTTGTTGTCCTAACCATTTATTTAAATCTCTACTTGTTTCTTTAATCAATTTTCCTTCTTGCATATCCATTAAAGACAATTGATAATTAAACATTTCTAGATTTTCTGCAGCATTCTGAGGATTTTTATTTGTATCTGTTACTAAGGCTCTTAGATTTGTTGTAACTTTCTTAGGTGTTAATCCAGCTGAAGATATAGACCCGCTCATTTGGTCTTTCATACTACCTCTAACACCTACTAAAAAACCACCAACAGCTCCAGTTAAAGCACCAATAACAGCTCCAGGAATAGCACCAGCACCCCCCGCTGGAATTGTTGCAGCTCCACCAATACCAGCACCAGCTACAGCACCACCCAATAAACCAGGAATAACACCAGCTAAACCAGCACCAATAGCTTCACCAGCATCTAAAGGCTGAGCTTCTATTCTAGATAAAAGTGATTGGTCTGTTTGTCCTACTTGTGGTGCTAATTGTGCCCCTTGTGCTTGTTGTTGTGCTATGTTTGCTGCAGTTCCTACAGGCTGAGCATTAAAAGGATTTTCTTTATTCAAAGCATCAGCTTGAGCCATTTTATTAACATCATTTGGTGATAGACCTAGATATGTCTTCCCACCGACAGTTATTCCAGAAGGTATGCCTTGTTCATTTCTAAATACTTCCGTTGCATTAGGAGCTTGAGGCTGTGATGTAGCAATAGATTGTTTTTGGCTTTCTTGAATTTTAGCTATTGCTGCTTCTAATGGTGATGCTGGAAGGTTTTGAAATCCTTGTGCTGTTTTAATCTCTTTTTTCTTAATCGGTTTAATTACCATTATTCACCCCCCATACCCACAGACAAATCTTTTGGCTGAAATCCAGTTTGACTTGTGTTTTTAGTTTCATTTGATTGTATATTGTCTTGCAAACTTGCGGGTCTGTTGAATTTAACTTTTAATCCTAATTGTTTTAATATGTCTGCTTCTAATAAAACTTGTCTGTATGTATAAATTGGCTCAAACATTAAATAACCAATCTTAGAGCTTCCTTCACTTAGTCCGTCTGGTGATGCAATAACCTTAGGAATACCTACAGCTAAATAAAAGTAATTTTCTAGAGATTGTATCCAAGAAATAGGGTCTTGAACTTTGATTGTGTCTTGAGTAATACTGACCGTTCCTTTTGGAACTACAAGAACTTCACCC
>Ga0172381_10006106_pt1 | contig 12120 bp, 18 predicted proteins | sample Leawel6488metaG_FD_119754 | JGI IMG/M metagenome (GOLD analysis project Ga0172381, IMG submission 119754) | Leachate microbial communities from a municipal landfill in Southern Ontario, Canada - Leachate well 64-88 metaG | ecosystem: Engineered > Solid waste > Landfill > Unclassified | place...
AATATTGATGAATGGCGCAACTTAGCAAGAGCCGAAGCCTTTAGTTTTGCAACAAAAGGTGAGGAAGAAAGCAAAGAACTTCATTTCGCAACTCCTTGGGGAACTAAGGATACAAAAAAGGTTAGCTCTCTTTGGGGCTAAAATTCAATTTATAGGAGGAATATTTTAATATGACACATGCTGTAGTTATCAAAAATATGACTGCTTCAATGAATGTTGGAGCATATAATCGTTCTGTTGTTTCTGGTTCAGATGCGATTGATAATGGCAATGTTTTTAGTCTTGCCGCACAAGGAACTTCTGCTTCTGGTGCAGAGGTTTGGACTGTAGTAACCCCGTTGACCGGCTCTTTGAATGGTTTGTGGATGGCTGCATCTCCAGAAGTACCTATCACTGTTGATGGTGCTTTGGTTTATAAGGGTTTGAATTCTGATCCTCGTAATTTCTATAATGTTGGTGGTACCCCATTCGATGCTTTCAAACTTGTTGTTGGTGATGTTATTACCTTGACACTAGATGCATTCGATACTGCGCCTTCTGCTTTTGCAGTTGCTGCAAATGCAAGTGGTAAATTTACTGCCGCTTCTGGACACGCTGCTGGTGTATGTTGCTTGCGTTATCTTGCTACTACCTATATCTCTATTGGTAGTGGTGGCATTGATAATCAAAGAGTTAACGCATATAAGATGGAGGTAATTGAGAACTAATGACCGTAAAACATTCTGTGGAATATGTACAGAATGTTCTTTCTTTAGATGGTTATATTTTAGATAATAAATATGTTGGAAGCAGAGATTGTTTAGAATTTCACGATTTTGATGGATATAGATATTTTTTGTCTTTTGATAAATATATGACTTCTAAAAAAAGTGGATATCATCCACATAAATTCTCTAAAAAAAATCCATTTACTGTTTATAATATCAAATTGTGGTTAGCTAATAATAAAAGTGAAATTCTTTTATCATCTGATTTTTATACTGAGGCTAGGGCTAGAAATATGATTTTTACATGTAGAAAATGTAAAAAACAATGGATATCTAGTTGGAATGATATGTATGAAGGTAGAAGTTGCCCTAATTGTCAACAATCTTTAGGAGAATCTATTATTGATAATTATTTAAATAAAAATAATATCAGATATGAATATCAAAAAAGGTTTAAAGATTGCAAAATAAAGGGGCAACTTCCATTTGATTTTTATATAATAGATTTTAATTTATGTATTGAATTCCAAGGGATACAACACTATAAACCAATAGATTTTTCTGGTCGTGGAAAAGAAATGGCTATTATAGAATTTGATAAATCTAAAATTAGAGATAGCTACAAGAAAGAATATTGTATAAAAAACAACATAAGCTTTATTGAAATTTCTTATTTTGAAATTGATAAAATAGAAGAAATTTTAAATAAAGTATTTAATTAAAAATAGGAGGAATATATAAACATGACAATCTCTACTAACATCTTATCATTTGCTGCTGAAGGAAAACTTCCTGCAATGTTCCAAGATTATTGGAATCATAGTTTGGCCTTAAATGGCAAAACTAATGTTGAATATGATAATAGCATTTCTTTCGCAGAGAAAGAAGCGAAATTAAATTCAGCACTTAGAAAAGAAATTATCCGTAGGGCAGGTGTTCCTTATGCTGCCGAAGATAATATTGGCGAATGGTTTAATCATCCTAATGTTGCGCATGAACTTTTTGCTGTAACAAATGCTTTGATTGATATGATTTTGCCAAACTCAATTATTGATACTATTGGTTTATACACTGATGTAAGAACTGGCGCATTTGGTGATAACTTTAGTTTCGATATTGAGCCACGTGATTTATTTGTTGTTTCAAAACACGGTAAAGCACAAAAAAGCACTGAAATTCACAAACAATTCAGAGGTCAAAAGACTCTTACCCCAGAATGGCACCAATTAACTGTTGGCGTTTCAATGTATTCAGTGCTTTCTGGCAAAGAATCTTTGGCTAATTTGGTTTCAAAATGTGTTCGTTCCATCGAAACAGCAATGACTCTCGATGCCTACAATGCTTTTGCAACCGCTATGTCTGCTCTTTCAAATACTGCAACCACTGGTTTACGTATCGCTGGTTATTCACAAGCAAACTTGATTCGCCTTTGTGAACAAGTTGGTGCATGGTCAATGGGTGCTAAACCTATTGTTGTTGGAACTGCAACCGCTTTATTGAATGTGCTTCCTGATGACAACAATTATCGTTATACCTTGAATGATAGTTTCGTGACCCTTGGTTACATTCCTACCATCAATGGCTATGACGTAATGCGTATGCCACAAGTAGCAGATTTAGATACCTTTGGTGCTTTGAAAATTGCCAATGATCGTTTGTGGATTATTGCTCCATCTTCACAAAAGATTGTTAAGCTTTGCTTGGAAGGCAATACCATTAGCAATACCACTGGTGTGTTTGAGAATGCTGATTTAAGCCAAACTTCAACTTTGATGAAAAGTTGGGTTGCTGGTGTATGTACTAACGCAGTTGCTGCTGTTATTACTCTATAAGAGCTTTTATTGTGGTGGGGAGAAATCCCCACCACGAAATATATAGTTAAGAGGAGAAAAGAGGATAAAATGGTACAATCAAGACAAAAGGTTGAAAAACCAAAAAGTGAAGTGGAAATTTTAAGAGAACAAATCGCGTTATTGACAAAAGCTTTAGCAAAGCAAGAAGTTCAAGAAGCGCCAATTAAAATAGAAAATTATGTAGAAGATGAAGGCGATAATATGGTAATTGGTAGTGATACCTATATAAAAGTTATGTCACTTACACCTTACTACTTGACATTGACCACACAGGAATTTGGGCGTGGAAAGAAATTTAATTTTGAAAAATTTGGTGAAGTAAAAAGAATATTATACCATGATTTAGTAGATATAATGGAACAACATCAAAACTTTTTGAATGAAGGATATTTTGTTATATTAAATCGTGATGTGGTTAGAAAACATGGTCTTGATGATATATATTCAAGAATTCTTCCAAAAGAAAAAATAGAAGCGGTAATGAGTGGGGAGAATCAAAGTGATGCTGTGAATTTATTCAAGGCTTGTGCAGATTCCCAAAAAGAGAATATGTCCATTATACTTATTGATAAAATTGTAAGGGGAGAATTTGTTGATTTGAATCTATTGGATAGATTATCAAGAATTATTGGATATAATATTGCTGAACGTGCTGAAGAAACTAGAAAAGTTTCTGAAATAAAGAAATAAAATATTGTTTATCCTATTTATAGGATATGAGAGGAGGTCTATGGGAACAACTAGCAGTGAAATGGTGGATTTATTCCTTACAAGAATAAGAGACTATAGACTTGACACTATATTTACCACATCTGGAAGTTTAGCTTTAGTTATATATTCTGAACCTTGGCTTATGGATGCCGTAAATGAATTTGATATTTGCGACCAAGATTTGACCTATACTATAAGTGGGAGCGCGGTTGAAGGAACTTTTTCTGAAACCTTGACTAATAAAAATAAGATTTTGTTGTCTAAGCTGATGGTGAAATATTGGATGCAGAAAACAATACAAGATGTTTTGCAAATGCAAAATTTTGTAACTGATCGTGATTTTAAAACTTTCAGTTCAGCACAAAATCTAAAAGCAAAACAAGATTATTTAAATTCATTAAAAGAAGAACTTAGCCAAGAGTTAATAGATTATGGATATAAAATTAATGATTGGAATAATTGGAAATTGCAAATTTTTGATGCATAGGATTAATCATGGCATTCAAATATTATTCTATTGTTTCATCTGGAAGTGGGTTGGTAATACCACGAGATGATAATGCATCAATTCAACATGATAATCCATTTGAACCAGGGTTTAAGCCTATAAGAAAAGATTATTACCCCAGCGAATTTTATAAAATTAGAAATAAAGTTATTGATAGATTTGAGGGCAGATGTTTTCTTTGCAATGAATTAGCGAACGAAATACATCACATAGATTATAATAAAATGAATAATAATATAAATAATTTGATGTTATTATGTAAATATCATCATGCACAGACTAATTTCAATAGGAATTCTTGGGAAGAATCACTGAAAGAGAAACTTAAAAATACATTTTTTAATTATAGAAAAAAGGAGGGCAATGAATGACACTTAAGTATTACAATATAAGTCCTTCACCTCCATCATCTGCTTCATCAATTATGGTAAATCAATTTCAAGCTCTATTATCAGAACAGTTCAATATATCTACTGATGTTTTTGATGTTCTTGAAGAAATTCCATTTGCTTCAGGTTCTTATATCAATTCCCATGTTCGCATTACAAGTGTAATAGACCCATTAACACAAGAAAAACTTGGTGATGATTATAAGAGGATATTATTCCCCGATATAAATCATTCTATTAGCACTGGAGAAAAGTTTTATTTCAATAATAATACTTGGATAGTTATAAATGCTGAGAATATAAAGAGCCTAACAGCTTCTGCAACCGTTAGACGTTGCAACAATGTTCTTCGTTGGATGACAACTTCTGGAAGCATTATGGAAGAACCTTGTAGTATAGAGTATTCATATAAAAACCCAAAAGATGTAAGTTCATCAAATGCACTTATAATGCCAGGGGCATATATAAGAATATATGTTCAACTTAATTCAAAAACTAGAATTATCAAGGATAACCAACGTTTTCTTTTTGGAAATACTGGGAATTGGGATTGTTTAAGAGTTTTTGGTGGTGGGGTTGGTAATTTCCAGAATCTAATTACAACCAATAATGATAGTGCTCAATTGCTTACATTAGAAGTTGGAACTGGGTTTGTAAACAATGATACTGATGATATTATTAATGGCATTGCTGATAGGTATAAATATACAACATCATCTTCGTCTATTTCTAATATAGTTGTTAGTCCTAATAATGGAAGAATACTTGAAAGTGGTTCTTCTTTATTTGATGTAAGATATTATAGCGGAAGTGTTGTGACAAGTGCTTCATTTGTATTTAGTATTAATGATGCCAATGTACCAGTAGATCATTACACATTTAATGTATTATCTAATAATACATTTTCAATAAAAAATAATGAGATGTATTTGGATTACCCTTTGGTTATTTTATGTAGTAGTTCTTCAGGGAGTAGGACTTTCCAAGTAGAGCTTGTAGGTGGATGGTAAACATGACAGATGATAGAAAAGAATTTTATAACAAATATGATGGTTTTGAACAAATATCATATAATTGCACCAAATATTTATTAAATAATAATGAATTGATTTGGAAATTATTAAAATATTCTGATAATAATGCTTGGAGAGATGATATAGATCATCCAAATTTGACTTCAGAAGAAAAAGGTTATCTTATTAATGATGGAAGCCCAGACCCAGATCATGAAAGATTTAGAGTCTTTTTTGATGTTGGCCAGGATGATAGTTGGACTGGAGAAGCTTGCATCTTGAGAATAACACCAATAGAATTGATACCAAAAAATTATATATATGGTAATGTAGCAATTGCTTTTGAAGTTTATTGCCATTACAAAATGAACACATTATCTAATTATTCAACACGATTAAATACTATTGTACAACAATTGATATCTTCTTTCAATGGACAAGAAATTGGTTTGTTGGGTAGACTTTATTTTGATGCAAAAGCTTCTGCAAGGTGCCGTATGTCTATATCTGGACAAGTTCCATTTAAAGGCAATGCAATAATAATGTGCAATTGGATGGCATAGTATGAATAATGTTGTAGAGGAAATATATAAAATAGAGAATGATGTTTTTGGTATGCCTCAAGAATATAAGGGGGTCAAATTCCATCCAATAAGAATAAAAGATGTAAATGAAAAGAAAATGCTTTATAGATTATTTTTTCAATCTAAAAATTATATATCACAAAGAGAAATAGTTAAAATGAGTTATTTTAAATTTCTTATGTATGTGGTGAATAATAATATAAAAGAAAATGTATATACCGAATTAGTTGATTTGTTGAACCATATAACAAAGGTTGATAAAAAAAATATATCTATAAGAATAGAGGATCATCCAGAAAATAATGAAATTTTCAATAGAACAATGTTATATTTGCAAATTGGTGATACAATTTTTGATGAAAATGAATTTGATAATATAAGAGAAATATTATTAGAGCAAAGTGGTTATTCTATTGAATGGGTTGAAAGTTTTGATTTGAGTTTAGAAGATAAAATTCATTTTATGAATAGGGCTAATGAAGATATTGATTTTAAGGATGAAATATTCTCTTTTTGCGCTATGTCTGGCATATCTGAAAGTGAAGCTGGAGAAAAAACATTATACCAATTTAAAAATAGGCTCGAAAGAGAAATGGTAATGAAAGATTACGATAATTTTAAACAGTTAGAAGTCTCCGGTCAAATATCTTCAAAAGCTGGAGGGGAAATATTCAAACATTATTTGTCTCATATTCCAAAACCAACACGATATGGCTCTATCCTTATAGATAAAGATAGTTTTATTGAAAAAAGTGGACTTGGTGGTGCAGACAAAAATGGAAATATCAATACATAAAAGGAGAAAATAAAAATGACAAATGAAATTCTAGTTTCTGTTGCTGATGTTATTATGCAAGATGTTAGCACTGGCGCAGCGTTGGCATATGGTAAAGCAAATATTTCTACAGCTATTACGCTTAGTATGCAAAGTGCTGATGTTCGTGCTGGTATAAATAACCCATTAATTTATTCATATTATCACACACGTGAAATGGGCGTAAAAATTGAACAAGCTACTTTTGATGAAACAATTTTAGCTCTAAATGTTGGTTCTTTAGTTTCTGTAGGTGCTGTAAATGTTTTGCAAACTGATTGTTTGACCTTATCAGCAACTGGTTCTGGTACTACTACCCTAACACCTATTGGCAATGTTTCCATATTATATTCAAGTGGTGCCATTGAAACAGTTACGCCTACTGGTTCTACTTTTACTGCTCCTAGTGGCGCTAATGCACAAGTAACAGCTATTTATACTACATCAAAATCAGCAGATCAAATTGTAGTTGGTTCTACAACTCCTCCTACAATTGTTAATTTGACTTTGATTGCTGAAATTCGTGCTAGTGATCAAACTACAGTAAAGAAATATTTGCAAATTAATATCCCAAGATTCCAAGTTTCTGGTAATTATACTTTGAGCCTTGCAGCGAATGGTACAAGCAACCAACCCCTAGAAGGAAGAGCGCTTGTTTCTTCAGCCGCTGACTGTACAAGTGGAGATTATTATGCTAAAGTTACTTATATTCCAGTAACTGGCACAACCACCTATTCATCTATTGCGGCCTTGCCTTCAACGGTTGCTTGGACTAATAGTACAATACAATCTGTCCAACTTTCAGTTTTAGGTATACGTGGTGGAGTTTATGGTAATCAAGTTATTACATCACAATGTACTTATGCTCGTTCTGGATCATTTGGTGCTGGTATTACTGTTGGTGCAGCCACTGGTTTGATTAGTACATCAGCTTCTGGTGTGACCACAACTGGTGTTATTACGATTGCTGCCACTTATGCAAGTGCTTCTCTAGTTGATTATGTGCAGATTGTAGTTTCATAAGGAAATTATGATTTGTTCAAATGGTGAACAGAAAACACCAGATGGAGAAACGGGTATATTTTTCTTTTGTAACCTGGAAGAAAATAAGGGGAACGTCTGTAGATTTGCAAAATGGTGTATTAAAAATAATCGCTATGAAATATCTACCGACAGAGATGGCAATAGATGCATGCATTTTTATGCGAACACAATAGATTTTACTGAATAAGATTTGGGGGCAGAAATGCCCCCAAAATCAAAAAATAAAAAAGGAATTTTCAAAGATGGATAAACGTGATATAACCATTGGTTTAAGTCCTTTGGTACAAGTAAAATTTCAAGAAAAATATATAGATATTAATCCATATATATCTCAAGAAATTCAATACGAACTTGCAAGGAAATATGTTGATATTTTATTTGGTTCTGATGATATAGTACAGAATTATTATTCTGCTGAATGGCATCTGATATTCAATATTACAGATTATTGTAGTTCAATAATGGTTATAGATAGTGATGATAAAAAAAATATTGAATTTGATATGTTGGTAAATAGTGGTTTATGGGATGCAATAAAAAATGAAATAGTAAACTACAATGAATTTAGAAAATTTTTGGATAAAATATGCCAAGCCAAAAAAGAAGAAATAGCTTTACAAAAAAGTTTTGGCCAAGCTCTTGATAAAATAACTATAAAAGTAACTGAATTTATTGATAAAATAGGAAGTTTAGATTTTTCAGAAGATGGAATAGCTAAACTGGTTTCTGGATTAAATTCCCAAGTAGCGCAATTTAAGACTGATTTTCCAACTAGTCAAGTCACACCTCTTCCAAAAGCAAAAAGACAATATAAGAAAAAAGAGAAATAATTTAATATGAGTACTAAGATGATAAAGCCATTAAAAAGGCGCTGTCCTGAATGTGATAGCAAATTGGCATTAGTGAGACACACTGAAAAAGAAGATGGCGTTAGCTACTCTGCGTCTTATGAGGAATGCGAAGAATGTGGTTATCAAAAAGAAATTAAGAATAAACATAATCACATAGATAAAACTGAGATCGAATTATAAAGGAGAAAATAATGAAGTATTTATTAAAATCACGCAAGTTTTGGTTGGCTATGGTGGCTTTGGCTCAAACTATTTTGTTCCAATTTGTTCCTGGCTTCCCTAAAGAGGTTTGGATTTCAATCAATGCAGTTCTTGCAGTTTTGATTGGTTCTATTGCATACGAAGATGGCAATAGACCACAAGGTTAATTATATTAGATTTTGGATTAGGGATGCACAAGTAAAATTGTGCATCTCTTTTTTTATGTTATTAAAAACGATAAAAGAGGTATTTTATTATGTATATTTATGGGTTTGATTTATCAATGAGCAATAGTGGGATAGCAATTTTTGATTTTAATGGCAATATAAAACATATTTGTAGTGTGGCTACAAATGATAAAGAAACTCATGGTAAAAGATTGAAAACGATAGCAGATTTTATTGTTGATTTACAGAAACAATATCCTGCAAAAACTGTGGTTATTGAAAGAGGATTTGCAAGATTTAATATAGCAACTTCAGTTATTTATCGGGTTCACGGTTTAGTTAATTTCTTGTTTTGGGATACTATACAAATTTATTATCCTCCAAAAACAGTTAAAGAAGCAATAGTAAATGGTAAAGCAACAAAAGAACAAGTGAGGAAAGAAATAGAAAATCACTACCCAGAAATTGTATTCAACAATGAGGATGAAAGTGATGCAGTAGCAACTGGATTAACATATTTTATAAAGAAAAAAAGTATTATATGGAGGTAAAATGACACGCAAAACATTTAAACTTCTTACGACTTCTCCTGAATTATGGTCGCAAGTTAATGAAGAAAATAAAAAATTAATGAAAAAATTTTTAAGAGAAAAGAACACTCGTAGTGCTGAATTGACTTTAAAAAATTATGAATCTGACTTAGAAATTTTTTTCACTTGGTGCTTGCTGAATAATGATAATAAATTTTTTGTTGATATTAAAAAATTAGAATTTTCTGAATTCTTTAGTTATGCTACAAGTGAATTACAATGGGGTAGTGCAAGGTTTTCTCGTATGCGTAGTGTATTATCTTCCCTTTCTAATTTCATAGAAAAATATATGGATGAAACATATCCAAATTTTCGTAATGTAATTTTGAAATCAGTTGAAAATATGCCAAAAACAACCGCTAGAGAAAAGACAATTTTAAAGGAAGAACAAATAAATAAGTTATTTGATGCTTTAGAAGCTAATGGAGAATATCAGATATCTTGTTGGTTAGCACTTGCAATAGGCTCTGGAAGTAGATTTTCTGAATTATTGAGATTTACTATTGATATTATTGATGTTAATAATCTTGCCTTTAATGATATATTCATAGAAACAAGCAAAACAATCAAAACAAAAGGAAGAACAAAACAGGGCAAGATGCTCACCAAATATATTATAAAAGATATATTTTGGGATAGATATCAGAAGTGGTTAGAGATACGTAAACAAGTTCTTGATAAAAATGGTTTGGATCATAATTTTGTTTTTATAAAAAATAATGGTGAACCTGCGCAACAGGCTGTTGCTAGGGGCTGGGTAACTAAAATAGAAAAAATATTGGGCATACCATTTTATCCACATTCATGTAGGCATTATGGAACAACATACCTTTCTAGAATGGGACTCCCCCATAAGCTTATAAAAGATATATACGGATGGGAATCAACGCTCATGGCGGAACTTTACGATGATTCTACTGCGAAGGACAAGTCTTGGGCTGAATTGGATGAATTTAAAAAAATTCTTGATGAAAAAAAATAGGAGGTTATAATGTTAATCCCTATAAATAACGATGCTGCTTTACAGAGCATTTTTAAAGGTATATTAAGAATTGTTATAAGTAATGCTTGTGAAAAGATAAAAGATGTTCTTTATGCGCATATTTTACAAGATACATATTTGTATGATGAACGTGCAAATAAAACATATGTAACTGGTTATAAAAAATGGCAACCTACCATTATGTTTACAGACCCAATCTATAGTTCTGTGATGGGTGCAAGAACTTATACGAATGATAAGGGCGAGATTGCTCAATCAGAATTGGCATCACTACAATTCTTGAATTCATTCAGATGGGAAGATTCATTAGAAGAAACGGTAAATAGTGTAGCAAATAGATTGTTTTTTGATAATGAACTTGAGGTAAACACTAGATATAATTTCCATGTGGCTGATAATTTTGCTGAAATGTTTAACACATCTGGTGAAGTATCTGGCAAGGAAAGATTGCCATATTGGGATTTATTTATTGAAGAATTGAATGGTTCTGGTTTTGATAGTATAGAAAATATATTAAAAAGAGAATTTAGTAAATATGGTATAAAAAAAATAATATAGAATAGGATTTTTATCCTAAGAAAAGGAGGAAATATGGGAGATGCCTCTAATTATCAAGTAGTTTTAAAGGCAGCGATACAAAAAATAACAGAAGCGGAATTGCAAAAAGCCGTTGAAGGTTTATCTTTAAAGGTAAAAGTTGCTCTTGATCCTACACAAAAACAACAATTAGAACAAGAAGTAGAAAATATACAAAAAAAGGCTACTAGTTCTAGTGGTAAAAGCGCACCTATACTTGATACAAAAACTACCATTGATGGATTAGCTATTATAAAAAGAAGAATGGAAGAAATAAAAGCATCTGGTGGAACAAATGTTGTACCTACAAGTTTCAAAGATGCTAAAGGCAGCGTATTTGGTGGTTCAATTACATACGCTGATTCAACTGGGCAGGGAGTAACTGAAACTTTAAAACTTTTAGATGCTAAGGGAAAAGTTACAAAAGAAATTAGTAAGGCTGTTGATTTTTCTGTACAACAAACAAAAGAAACAAAAAAGTTAAGTGATATAAATAATAATTTAGTTAATACATTGGGTAATAATGCAAAAAAGGTTGCTGAATGGGCTATTTCTACTGCATTGATTTATGGTACTCTTAATGAAATACGTAAGGCCACTGAATTTATTATTTCATTAAATAAAGAATTGACTAGTGTACAAATCGTTACTGGCATGGATGCAGGAGAGGTTGCAAAACTCTCAGGCGAATATAACCAATTAGCAAAAGAAATGGGTGCAACAACTCTAGAGGTTGCAAAAGGAAATTTGGAATGGTTTAGGCAAGGTAAATCTGTCGCTGAAGCCAATGAACTTGTGAAATCAAGTTTGACGATGAGCAAGTTGGGCAACATGGAGTCTGCGCAAGCTACTGAATATTTGACCTCTATCTTGAACGGTTTTAAGTTAGAAGCTAAGGATTCTATTGGGGTTATTGATAAACTTACTCAATTAGATAACAATTATGCTACTAGTGTTGCTGAAATATCATCTGCATTGCAACGTTCTGCAAATTCGGCTCAACAAGCTGGAGTTACTTTTGATGAATTAGCTTCATATATTACCGTTGTTTCTAGTGTAACTAGAAAAAGTTCTGATAGTATTGGTGAATCCTTTCCCCGATGAGGGGC
>Ga0172381_10006107_pt1 | contig 12120 bp, 11 predicted proteins | sample Leawel6488metaG_FD_119754 | JGI IMG/M metagenome (GOLD analysis project Ga0172381, IMG submission 119754) | Leachate microbial communities from a municipal landfill in Southern Ontario, Canada - Leachate well 64-88 metaG | ecosystem: Engineered > Solid waste > Landfill > Unclassified | place...
CGCATTGAAGAAATGCAAGGACAAACGGAAAAAGAATTAGAACGTGTCGCCGGACTCACTAAAAAAGAAGCGACCGATGAATTGTTTAAAAAAATGGAACAATCATCTAAGCAAGAAACTGTCAGTTTATTGCAAAAATTAGAACGTGAAAAGCGTGATGAAATAGAAAAACAATCTTTAGAAATCATGCGCGTGGCTATTCAACGCTTGAGTCGCTCCAATGTCGCCGAAGTAACCACTAGTTTTGTTACCATTCCTGATGAAGAATTAAAGGGGAAAATTATTGGTCGTGAAGGCAGAAATATTCGCACTTTAGAACGACTAACTGGAGTGGATATTATTATTGATGAATCTCCTGACACCATCACCCTTTCTTCTTTTGACCCCATTAGAAGATCCATCGCTAAATTAGCCTTGGAAAAACTAGTCAAAGATGGAAGAATCCAGCCAGCTAGAATTGAAGAAAAAGTAGAAGAAGCTAAAAAAGAGATCAATGATAAAATCAAAGAAGCTGGAGAGGGCGCTGTTTATGAAGTGGGAATTCTTGATTTACCCAAAGAAATCGTTTATCTTTTAGGCAGATTAAATTTCCGCTATAGTTATGGTCAAAATGTTTTACAACATTCTATTGAAGTAGCTCATATTGCCGGAATGTTAGCCGGAGAATTAGGCACTAATGTAGAAATTACTAAAAAGGGCGCTTTATTGCACGATATTGGAAAAGCCATTGATCATGAAGTAGAGGGTACACATGTAGAATTAGGAAAAAGAATTTTACAAAAATACGGTATGTCTGAGGAAATCATTAAATCCATGGAACCTCACCACGAAGATTATCCGTTTGAAACCCCAGAATCATACATCGTAGCAGCAGCTGATGCTATTTCCGCCGCCCGTCCGGGAGCACGCCGTGATTCTTTGGAAAATTATATCAAACGCTTAGAAGAACTGGAAAAAATTGCCACTCAATTCAAGGGCGTAGAAAAAGCTTACGCTATCCAAGCCGGACGTGAATTAAGAATCTTCGTTGTGCCAGAAAAAATTGATGACTTAGGGGCTTTGAATTTAGCCAAAGATATTGCGGCTAAAATTGAGACGGACCTCAAATACCCTGGAGAAATAAAAGTAAATGTTATTAGAGAAACTAGAGCAGTAGAATATGCCCGGTAAAAATCATTCGTCGATTAATTTATAAAAAATATGGATAAAAAAATTATCGTCGATAAAGAAAAGTGTATTGGCTGTGGCACCTGTGTGGCATTAGCTCCGGAAATATTTGAAATGAATGATAATGGAAAATCAATTGTTAAAAAATCTCCTGACATCAATGAAGAAACTCTAAAATTGGCTATTGACTCTTGTCCGTCACAAGCAATAAGCGTTGAAAAATGAAATTTTATAAAGAAAAACCCCGACATTCGCTAAATGCGAAGTCGGGGTTTTTTTATTTTTCTTTATCTTTTATCTTTATAATTCTGATTCTTGCTCCATCAATATATAAACTTTTTAATTCATCTCTTATTTGCACAATCATTCTGTTTAATTCTTCGTAAGGAAATATTTTTATCCCTTGTGATTCAATAATAACATCAAAATTTCTATCTTTTTTAGAAAATATTTTTTCTAAAAATCCCGGCTTTTCTCCCCAAAATCCAAATATTTCAATCCGATATTCTTCAATCTCTATTGCCTTCAAAAACGCTCCCGTATCAAAAGATTCCCCACTATTATTTTCACTAACTTCATTATTGATACTGCAAACAAAAGAAAAAACAAAAAAAATCAAAAAGAAAAAGACTATATTCTTGTTCATTAAGAACCTCCCTATTTTTTAATAACCGTTTTTAATTTAACAAAAAAATTGGTATTTTGCAACCAATCTTTAAATTACCTCTTTCATTTCATTTTTAAAATCACGGAATTCCTCACGATGAAAATCCCAAAAATCCAAAGGCACTGGGATTTTCCCACTTCCATTGGGAGCGTCTATCACATAAAGAGGCCAAGCCAAACCGGAAAGATTTTTTCTTAAAAGAGTGGCAATTTGAATTTCCTTCTCAAATGGGACACGAAAATGCTCAATACCCTTAACAGGGTCACAACGGTAAAGATAATACGGTTTCACTCCTATCTCAATCAAACGGCTAAATAATTGATACAAAACTTCATAAGAATCATTAATGCCTTTCAAAAAAACACTTTGACTAAAAAGCATGGCTCCGGCTTTTCTTAGTCTCCAGCAAGCCCTAATAGTCCTCGTGCTGATTTCATCCGGATGCTCAAAGTGAATCATCACGTAAATTGGTTTTTTAGATTTTTTAATAGCTGATAAAATTCCCTTGCTCACAAAACGCGGATTAGCCACTGGAGTGCGCGTACCAATTCTAATTATTTTTATTTGTGGAAGTTTAGAAAATATTTTTAATGCGTATTTTAAAGTTTTTGGGGTGGTAAACGGATCACCACCGGAAAAAATTAATTCTTTTATCTCTGAATGCAATAATAGATAATCCGACATATTCCTAATGTCAGTTTTGGTAATAGTGCCTTTTTCAATATCAGAAACTCTACGACGACGAGTACAAAATCGACAATAAGAAGCACAAGTTAAAGTTAAAAGGATTAATGCGCGATTTTCGTATTTATGAATTAACCCTTTAGTTTTTTCAAATTGATCTTCTAAAAGCGGGTCTTCGAAACTTTGACAAGTTTTTTCATTTCCACAAAAAAATTCAGCGTCCGAAAAATAAAATTGATTTTTCACCGCCTCACTAGATTGAGAAACTTTCTTAAGATGTTCTGAAATTTTTATATCTAACATTTTTTCTCCCTACTACTTTAAATATAACAAAAAATAGTTATCACACAAGATGTGGATAACCATTTTAAAAAAAATTAAAATTCTACTCGTACTTTAAAGCTTCGATCGGACTTTTTCTAGACGCTTGTCGCGCCGGATAAATTCCAAAAATTAAACCAATGGAGGCAGCTACTCCTAAACCCAACAAAGCAGCCCCAATGGGAAAAGAAAATCCCCAATTCAAACCAGCAAACTTAGTAATAGCTAAAGAAATTAAAAATCCTAATGTAGCCCCCAAAAAAATACCAACAAGCCCTCCGATACTGGTAAGCATCGTAGCCTCTAAAAGAAATTGCATTAAAATATCTTTGCCTGTAGCCCCTACGGCCTTACGCAAACCAATTTCCCGCGTTCTTTCTGTCACTGAAACAAGCATGATATTCATAATACCCACACCACCTACTATTAAGGAAATAGCCGCTACTGATGCCAAGAACAAGGTTAGAACCCCTGTTACCGTACTTACTTGTTTAACCATATCTGCTTGTGTTTGAACATTAAAATCATCTTTTTCTGGATCAGTAATATTATGTAGATTTCTCAAAGTAATTTTAATATCATTTACTGCCTGATCAGTATTTTCTTCATTATCAACTTCAGCAATAAGATGCTGAAAATATTTTATACCCAATAAACTTTCTTGCACTGTTGTATAAGGAGCCATGGCTGATTCATCAAAATTAACTAAAGAACCCTGCCCCTTACTTGGTAAAACTCCAATAACTCTAAATGCTTTGGTTTTTATTTTTATAGTTTTACCCACAGCATCATCCTCTCCAAATAATTCCGTTTTTACTTTATTACCAATAACGACCACATTAGCCCTCGATGCCACATCGCTTTCAGTAAAAAAATTTCCAATATCAGGATAAACCTCATAAATATTTGTAATATCTTCCGTACTACCTAAAATCATCATACGATAAGTATTAGATTGATAAGAAGCAGTCACATTACCAAAAACAATAGGAATAACATTAACAACATTAGGAACATTATTTTTTTTCGAAAGTGCTTCCATTTCTCTTTCTTTCAAAGCATCACCCATAATAGAATCCAACATCGCTGCCGAATCAGTAAAACTACTAGCTGGTCTGCCGGGTGCTAAAATAATAGCCTTAGAACCCATGCCCTGAATCTGATTTAAAATTAAATCCTGCGCTCCTTGACCAAGAGACATTACTAAGATAATAGAAGTAATACCGATAACAATTCCTAAAATTGTTAAAATAGAACGTGATTTATTCACGGCTAAATTTTTTAAAGAATTTTTAAGACCATATTTTAAATTCATATTATTTAAGTATCCCTTTTCCTTTTCTGAAACGCTCTACGACTTTTTCATCGCTTTCAATTAATCCATCTTTCAAACGAATAATTCTTTCCGCATATTTAGCCGTTTGTGTTTCGTGAGTCACTAATATGATAGTGTGTTTATGATTTTCATTAAGTTCCTGTAAAATCTCCATGATGGCTTCTCCGGATTTAGAATCAAGATTTCCGGTTGGTTCATCGGCAAAAATCACATGGGGCTGATTCACTAAGGCCCTAGCAATAGCTACTCTTTGTTGCTCTCCACCTGACAATTGTGAAGGCTCATGATTAACCCGATGCAATAAATCCACGGATTCAATAGCTTGTTCTGCTAATTTATTCCATTCCGATTCCTTAATACCTGAGTAAATTAAAGGTAGTTTTACGTTATCAATCACTTTAGTACGGGGCAATAAATTAAAAGATTGGAAAATAAATCCAATTTCTTTATTTCTTACCTGCGCCAATTCTTCGTCGGAATAATTTTTATTATTTTTCCCCTGAAAATAATAATTACCCGATGTTTGTTTATCCAAAAAACCCAAAACATGAAGTAAGGTTGATTTACCGGATCCTGATGGCCCCATGATAGCTACAAATTCTCCGGCTTTTATTTCCAAAGAAACCCCATCTAAAGCATGAGTAGCACTTTGCTCATCTCCGGCACAATATATTTTTTTTACACTTTCTAATTCTATAAGATGGCGATTCATATTATTCTTTGGTAATTCTCCTAATAATCGTGGTTTTTTTGCCTAAACGACTCTCTGCTTCTATTTTAATTTCATTTACCCCAGAATTCAAATAAATCTCCTCGCTAAAATGTCCGCCTTTTGGTAAATAAACTTCTTTACCATTAATCACCACGTAAGTATTACTTCTCCCATAACCCTCTACTATAATAGAAGCGTCTTGTGTGATTAAATCAAAAGCCGGTCGTTCCACCTTTAATGAAGGCGCACCCAATAATAAACGTCCTTGATAAAATAAAAACCCCGTCAACGTTACACCAACAATAATAATCGGGGCGATTTTTAAAATTTTTAAAACAAAATAATGAGGCTTAACTTTTCTTTCAAAACGATTACCCGGCAAGGTATCAACTCCCGGAGTTTGAGTTTGATCCAATTCTTTTAAAAATAAATCCCAAATTTCTTTAAAGTTTAAATCTAAATTTTTAGCTATCTTTTTTAAATATCCTTGAACATAAACCGGAGCTGGCAAAGAAGCAAAATCAAACTCTTCCAAGGCCACAATGTATTTGCCCGGAATGTTAGTTCGCAAAGAAAGGTCATCAATACTCAATCTTTTCGTTTCTCTTTCTTTTTTAAGTATTTCAGAAAGCATAAGATTTGTATATGTAATTCTACCCTCTTTTACCCATTTTTTCAACTTACTAGCAAAAACCCCATAAAAGACTCTAGTTATTGACTTATAGATGCAGATATGATATAATATAATAAGCAACATTAAGGAGGTATCTGTGTTAAAAAAACATAGCTTTAAAATCACTTTCTGTATTGGTGTATTGAATTTTATCATTGGTATGTTGGAAACACTCGGAAAAAAAGAACCAGCAACGGCTACGATCGGTCAAATGCTCATCGGCATAGGAATAATGGTCGTCGTTCTTGGAACAAATTATCTCTTTGACCACAAATCTTAAAACCAAAGCGGCTCTCGTAAGGACGAAGCCGCTTTTTTATTTCTTGCCCACCGAAGCCTTGGCGTAGGCGGGAAAATTTACTTTAAATATCTTTGTTTATTTAAATTATGCTCCTCCAATGTTTTGGAAAAAATCGTATTGCCAGTTTTTGGATCTGACAGATAAAATATGTAAGGCGATGTTTCTGGATATAAAACTGCTTTTAAAGCACCTAACCCTGGATTAGAAATCGGCCCTACTGGCAATCCATAATTTAAATAAGTATTATAAGCTGATTTTATTTTCAAATCTCCACCAGTAATCGTCCGACAATCGGGCAAGTTTTTTATCTCACATTTAATATAGATAATAGTAGCATCTATTTGTAACGGCATGCTTTTGGCTAAGCGTCTAAATAAAATCCCGGCTACTTTTGGCCTATCAATGTCGTGCGGTATCTCTGATTCCACTAAGGAAGCCATGATAACCGTTTTTTGAAAATTCAAACCTTGCTTTTGCATTTGAGATTCCATCTCTCGGGAAAATTTTTCTTCAAAATTATTTAAAAATTTCCTAGCTGCCGCTTTAGCAGAAATATTTTTGTAAAAACGATAAGTATCCGGGAAAATAAATCCTTCTAAGTTAGCCTCTGGAGAACTGGTACTTAAAAACTCAAAATAATCATTAGAGTTAGCGTCAGAAAAATCTTTAACTTTTAAAGTACTTAGGCCACTAGTAATTAAAACTCCTTCTTCTTTCAATTTTTCATCAATCATAGAAAGCGTCCATCCTTCGGGGATGGTAACAGTTATTTCCTCCAAAGCATCTTCCACTAAAATTCTGGCAATTTGCTGACTGCTATAATTCAAAGGAAAATTATAAATTCCCGGTTGCAATTTATCAGCCCAACCCTTAACCAAGAGATAAAGTTTAAAGCTAGACTTAGAGCGAACTAATCCGGCCTTAGCTAAATTATCGGAAATTTCCTGAAAACCCTGTCCTTTTTCTACCACAAAAGACGCCTCTCCTGATGCGTCAGCCTGAATCGGTTTCAATTGATAACTAAAGATAAAAATAAAAAAGCCGAAGGCTAAAAAATAAATTATAAAAATCGTAAGAAAAAATTCCTTCATTATTGTTTAAACACTCCTCATTCTAATACTCTGAATAATACCAAGAGCAATAAAATTTATCAATAGACTGGATCCGCCGTAACTTAAAAACGGCAAAGGTAATCCCGTTACCGGCAAAAATCCCAGATTGGCCCCAAAATTTATAAAAATCTGACTAACCAGTAATAATAAATAACCAAAGACAAAAAGGCGCGAAAAATTATCATCAGCCCGAAGTCCTATATTTACTAATTGCAAAATGAAAACTACAAATACAACAGCTAAGAGAATACCCCCAAAAAGCCCCCATTCTTCAATAAAAGCAGCCAAAAAGAAATCAGTTTTCGCTTCCGGAAGAAAACGCATTTGTGTTTCCACTCCCTGACCCAAACCACGGCCAAAAAATCCACCGGAACCAATGGCAATTTTAGCCTGAATCACATTATAACCACTCCCCAGGGGATCACGACCGGGATTAAAGAATCCTAAAATTCTGTCTTTTTGATAATCATGCAAAACATATTGCCAGCCTACGCCAATCAAAATCAATCCAATTAAACAAAAAATTACAAAATGCTTAAAACGCAAACCGGAAACCATAAGCATGCCCAACCAAATAAAGATGAACATAACAGCCGAACCTAAATCCGGTTGTAAAAAAGTTAAACCAAAAAACAATCCTGCATAAAGAGTGGAAATTAATAATCTCTGTGGTCTCCAAATTTCAATGTGCCAAGAAGCAAAATATTTACTCAATAAAATTATTAAAGCTATTTTAGCTAATTCTGCTGGTTGAAAACGAAAGAAATTAAATCCCAACCAACCGGATGTACCCTTCACTTCAGTACCAAAAAATAGAGTCAAAATTAATAAAAAAAGGCAGCCCAGATAAAATCCAACCGGAAAAAAATTATGACCCTGTAAAATTCTATGATCTAATAAATTTCCCAAAAACAAAAAAACTGCCAAACCCAAAATATACCAAGTCAATTGCTTCTTAAAAGATTGAAAGGGATTAGCATCGTTGGCTGATAAACTCGCCAAAGTCAATAAACTAAAAATAGCCAGTAAAACCACGGGAATTAGTATGGAAAAATTCAATTTCTTCAAAAAACTCATATCTATGATTTTAGACCAGAAAAATGGAATGAGCAACCCCGCGCCCTTTGTGAATAAGCCAGCTATAAATAGACAAGAAGCATGAAAAAATTCACAAAAGGTGCGGGGTTGCCTTTTTCTTTCAAATTTGCTATCCTAAATACCATGAATAATTTACAAGACAATCAAGAAAATGGAACGCAAAAATTGAAACCTTTGTGGTGGCATTCCATAAAATTACCAAGTTTAAATCCCGGCTCTATTATAGAAGGCAGGGTTGTTGAAAAAACTCCAAAAGCTTTATATTTAGATCTAGGCGATCTTGGCAGCGGAGTAGTTTGGGGCTCTGAATTCAATGCTTCCAGCGGAATGATTGATGATTTAAAAATTGACGACATGGTTAAAGTGAAAGTTTTAAGCCCTGAAAATGAAAAAGGGTTTGTTGATCTTTCTTTACAAGAAGCCAATCGTGATATGGGCTGGCGTGCCATGAAAGATATTTCCCAAAAGAACGAAGTCATCATCGGCAAAGTTCTTTCTGCTAATCGTGGAGGTTTAATCATCCAAGCTGATACTTTCCAAGGATTTCTACCAACTTCTCAAATGAATGACATCCATTTCCCGAAAGTTCAGGATGGTGACAAAGAAAAGATTTTGGAAGAATTAGGCAAATTAGTTAATAAAGATATTGAAGTAAAAGTATTAGAATTTAATCCTCGCGATAACAAAATCATCTTCTCTGAAAGAAAAATTGATGACGAAAAGATGCAATCTTTGATTGAAGAAAAATACAAAATTGGCGATAAAATTACAGCCACTATTACCAAAATCATCAGTAACGGAGCCATTGCTCAAGTTGATGACCAACAAGTAAGAGCCTTTATCCCAGTTTCAGAAATTGATTGGCAACCCGTAGAAAATCCAGCTGATTTCATCAAAGAAAACGAACAATATGAAACACAAGTTATCAGCCTTCGCGATGGAGAATTAAAACTCTCTATTAAAGCCTTAAAACAGGATCCGTGGATGGATAAGATAGAGAAATACGGAGAAGGACAAATTATTAAGGGTGAAGTTTATAAGTTTATGCCTTTTGGCGCTTTAGTTAAAATTGAGCCAGAAATGTATGGATTTATTCATTCTTCTGAATTTGGTGGCTTAGATGAAATGAAAGCTAAGATAGAATTGAAAAAAACTTATAATTTTATTATTGACTCCATTAAAACAAAGGAGAAAAGAATTAATTTAAAGGCTTCGGCCGCTAAAGAATAAAGTCTTTATTTCTCGTTTTAATTATGGCAACTAAAAAACCGTCTCAATCCAAGACGAAAAAAGTTTCCGCTGTAAAAAAGACAGCGCCTATTTTAGAATCTGTTGTTGAAGAAAAAAACATTACTCCCACCATAGAAACAAAACCCCAAATAGATAATTCTGTTTTTTGGTGGTCAGCAGAAGAAGAAGCCAATCAACAACCACGCGGATTACTTTGGTATGCAGGCATTACTATTTTATCCATCGCCTTAGTTATTTTTGCTATTATCCAAAAAAATTATCTCTTTCTAATTTTCGTTATCTTGGCCGCCGGCGTTTATTATTTAATGGGGCGTCAAACTTCCAGAAAACACATTTTTCGCATTAATATCCAAGGAGTAACCGTTGATGAAAAAACTTTTCCTCATGATGAAATAAAAGGCTTCGGAATTTTTGAAAAATTAAACAAAGAATATCTAATTTTTGAAACATCTTCTTTTACTCAAAAATACGTTTTAGCACCCATCAAAAAAGATAGAGAAAGAATTGTAGAATTTTTAAAGAAACATATTCCGGAAAAACAATACGAAGAAAACTTTTTGGACACTTTAGAAGACTTCCTAAAATTCTAAGTCTAACGCCTATTCGCCCTCGTCGTTTAATGGATAGGACACGAGATTGCGGATCTCGTAATTGAGGTTCGATTCCTCACGAGGGCACCAAGTTGAGGTTCTCCGCCAACTGGCGGATCACGAGGGCACCATCATAAAATCGCTTTATAGCGATTTTTTTAATATCTCGTAACCATCCCCATCCAACCATTGACATTTAAACTTGGATATGCTATACTAAAAATATAATAAAATTGTTCCTTTACATCGTCGGTCGGGCCGCATTGGTTAAAACCATGCCGCCCCTACCCAGCCGCAACGTACGGCTAAGGAGGAGACGGATGACCTACATCATCCAACTCCGCGCCAACCACTGCGTTAAGGCCGCAGGATAAGGTAGCGCACCAAACCGAAGCGTGTTGATCCCCGCTAAAATAAAACTAGGGATCAAACAAGAAAAACCGAAAAGTCTTTCTTGTGTCGCCAGTGGCCAAGACAAAAAATATCGTTGGGTCAAAGCCACGCAACCTGCCAAGGAGGAGAAGTTGAAAAAACTTCTGGACAAACTGTAGTATAACAACTACATCTCTGCCGATTCACACCGCATTAACAAGATCGACCCACCGCTTTTGTCCCCGTTTTCATAAGAAAATGGCGAGCCTGGGAAAGCAGTGTCCTACAAAACAACAAACAATGGTCTGTTTGCCCGAGCCAACCTCTCAATGAGGCAAAGCAAAATGGCAACGCCAAAACCGACCCCGTGTCTACATGAACGGGGTCTTTTTTTTACTAAAAAAATAGATTATAATATAGGCGAAATTACCAACTCATTAGTATAATTCGTATGAATTAGTATATTAGCATTGCATTATGTTTGATTTTCAAACTAATATCAATTTAATCTCTGGCGTAGGAAAATATTATCAAGCCAAACTGGAAAAACTCGGCATCAAAACCGTGCGTGATTTATTTTTCCATTTTCCCAAACGCTATGAAGATTTTTCTAATTTTAAAAATATAGAAGATATTGAAATCGGAGAAATCGCCACTATTACCGGAAAAATTGCCGATATCAAAACTATTCGCACTTGGAAAAGAAAAATGTTTATTACCGAAGCAATCATTGAAGATGAAACAGATTCTTTACGCGCTATTTGGTTTAATCAACCCTATATCAGTAATACCTTAAAAATCGGCAATCTAGTGAGCTTAGCTGGAAAAATTGCAGAAAATGATAAGGGTATTTATTTATCCAACCCCTCTTATGAAAAAATTTATGACGTGGCTGATATTGAACGCCGCGAAACCGGAGGTTTAGTACCAGTTTATTCGGAAACTGCCGGGCTCACTTCTCGCGGTATCAGATTTTTATTAAAAAAGATTTGGCCTGATGTGAAATTTTCCGCTGATCCCCTCCCTAATGAATTGCGTCAACAACTAGATTTGCCAGAATTAAAAACTTCTTTAGAACAAATTCATTTCCCTGACTCTATTGAACAATCAGAATTATCTCAAAAACGTTTTTCTTTTGAAGATTTGTTTATTTTAGAATTATTAGTTTTTAAAGAAAGGAAAAAGATAAAAAAAGAAAAATCTTTTAGAGTGAGAGCTAATATGGATACTTTAAAAGATTTTGCTGATTCTTTAAATTTTCAATTTACCTTGGCTCAACGTCGTGCCACCTTAGAAATATTAAGAGATTTAGCCAAACCCGAACCCATGAATCGCCTTTTAGAAGGAGATGTCGGCTCAGGCAAAACCATTGTGGCTGCTATTGCCGCTTTAGCCACTGTGAAAAATAATTTTCAAGTGGCTTTCATGGCGCCTACTGAAATTTTATCCCAACAACACTTTCGCACTCTTTCCCAACTTTTTAAAAAATTTGAAATTAATATCGGTTTACTCACCTCCTCCGGAGCGCAAATTTCTTGGGCGGGATTAGAATCTAAAGCTACTAAAAAAGAAATCGCTAAAAATTGCGAATCAGGAAAATTAGATATTGTTATTGGTACTCATAGTTTAATTTCTAAAAATTTAAAATTTGAGGATTTGGGCTTAATTATTATTGATGAACAACACCGCTTTGGAGTAGAACAACGCGCTTCTTTATTAAACTCCAATAAAAAAGATGGATTCGCCCCCCATTTATTAGCTATGACCGCCACTCCTATTCCCAGAACCTTAGCCCTCACCATTTGGGGAGATTTGGATATTTCTCTAATTAACGAG
>Ga0172381_10006109_pt1 | contig 12119 bp, 17 predicted proteins | sample Leawel6488metaG_FD_119754 | JGI IMG/M metagenome (GOLD analysis project Ga0172381, IMG submission 119754) | Leachate microbial communities from a municipal landfill in Southern Ontario, Canada - Leachate well 64-88 metaG | ecosystem: Engineered > Solid waste > Landfill > Unclassified | place...
CCGAGGTCCCATAGATATGAAAGCTTGTCTTTATCCAGGTCATACGAAGCCGAGCCGTCAAGGGCCACCCTGTATTCAGCCTTAAGGTCTTCAAGGCATATATCTATATCGGATCCCGCAACAGCCACAGGCGGCGTATTTATCCGTATAGAACGAGTAATGCTATCGGTACTGCAGGAAGAGTCCTCATTATCATCAACCAGGAGGTTGACCTTATATATACCGCCCTTATCGTATCTTTTGCGCACCTTAACACCTTCAGCCTTTGAACCGTCTCCAAAATCCCAGCTATAGGATAAATTGCTTGAGGTATCATCAATGGTATTGCCAGCGTCAAAATATATGTCATCGGAGAGGCAGACGGTCTCGGGCGAGACAAAATCCGCTTTTGGCGGCGTATTGACCCGGACTGTCTGTGTCGTTGTTGCCGTATCACAGCCTAAACCCGAATCATCCTTCGCCGTAAGGCGCACCGTATAGATTCCGCCTTTTTCATACACATGCGTAACAACCTGCTCCTTGCTTGTATTGCCGTCACCAAAATCCCATTCAAAAGACAGACCTCTATTAGTAATATCGTATGAATCAGTGGCATCAAAGGTAAACTTATTGCATCCCAAATCCTTTGCCTGGTTGATAACCGCCTTAACAGGAGCAGCCGCAGGGGCAATAGCCTGCTTGCCCTCTAATATAGGTACAGGGGCCTTATCCTGCTCAAAATACAGAGGCAATAGCCCCCCCTTGTCATCATACACCTTTAAACCGGCATGTGCGTATTTTTGCGTGCCTTTGGTTATAATGTATTTGAGCCTGCCGCCGGTTATAGCATTGACCGATATCTGGGTCTTTCTCCATTCGCCGCTTGCCGAATCCCCGACAGCGTGCCTTGTCCTTGATTCCCCGAACAGCATATCGTGACCGGCAAAGATCTCGCTTGTGCCGCCATTAGCGTCCAAATCATAGTTTTCAATTATAATATATTTAGTGCCGGAAGATATTTCGGGATAAAAATACATCCTATCTCCCTGATCTGGCAAAAGCCTGATTGTAATATTGTCGCTATATGACCTGGCGCTGTCAGGCGATACCCTAAACCTGAAAAGATTGGCGTCATTACCTTTAATAGCCTTGGCCACGACTTTAAAACGATACGCGTTTGATACCGCCCTGCCTTTGTCCGCGCTGTATGGACCAAACTTATAGTATGCCTTGTCATAGCCGCGGCTGCCAAACTCCTTTTTATCGATAAGGTCATTTCCAAAAACAGAGAATTCCGTCACGGTGTCCCATTCATTAGAAGGGTCTGTCCTGAAGTCGTGATGACTACCTGTATCTGGGTCAAATACCTCTATAACAACATCCGACTTTTCGTCGGAAGGGACATCAATATACAACGTTAATTCGTTATCATCTGCGCCTAGTAACGGGTCGCCATCGGGACCGAATACATAAAAATACTTGGCCTTTGAATGATGCCATGGTATGTCCTTGGCATAGGCCTGGACAACGCAGAAACAAACCAAACATATTGACATAAACAACAGACTTATATGCCTTTTCATGCCTTTTCCTCCTTTAAGTTATAAAAATAGAATCATATACAAAAGAACATTGATAAAAAAAAGCGGACAGGCATGCCGGATCCTTTAAAAAAACTGCGGCTATTCCTTGAAGTCTCCAAAAGGCATATTAATAAATTTCCCCGCGACATCGGAAACGGCCTTGCCTGTCTGACCGGCAATCTTCGTCGCCTTACCGGCTGTCTCCGTGGCAAGCCTACCCGCCTTTGACGCCACGCCCGATAATCTACCCGAAAGTCCGTTAAGATCAAAGTTCGCAAGACTCGCTATGGTAGTATTCATAAGAGCCTTTGCGACAATAAGGCTTACAAGCGCGTAGGGGTCTTTAATATCCGTGTACTTCTCGTTAACGTTAATGTTGAATTCCCTAATATACGGCTTGGCCCCGGCTGAATAGTCCTTATATATCACCTTACCAATCCTTAGCTCAAGATTGTCTATCCTCATATCTATAGGCCGGGCCCTGTCTGCGTCCTGCGCTTTACCGCCTGCCCTTTGCGCCTTCACAGACTTAAGTGAATCAAGATTAAGCTTGCCATTCTTATTTTTTACAATAATAAATTCCTTAAGGTCCAGTTTCATATCATACATATAGACCTTCCCCTTGAATATGGCCGGGAGATTATAATGCACGTACATATCCGGCATATCCAGCATTATTCTCTCTTCAAAAATCCTGGGGTTATACAATGTTAATCCGTTGATAGCGACCGCCGATTTCGCCACACCAACATTAAGACTGCTCATCCTAAGCTGAAGGCCTGTAACCAGCGCGAATACCCTCTCGACCGCAACCTTGGCCACGATATCCTTGCCTAACAACGAACCGATTGCCAAAACCACTATGACAATAAGCGCAATAAAGGGCTTTCTCATATGCCATCCTCCCTATATTTGAACGATTACTAAAATTTAGTCATAAGGCTTACCGCAATAGTCTGCGCGTCGAAAAAACCGGCCTTCGCGTTAAGCCACATCTCATCCGTGATCATAATGTCAACACCGTATATAAGGCCAATGGCTTTTTCGCCATCTGACATATGGCGTTTGCGATCGCTATCAATCCAGTTTATATAATCTGTCCTTGAAAGGCGCGCGCCGGCGTATGGGGTTATAAAGAAGCAATTGTATGACAACAACAGCGATGCCTGCCAATCGTCAAGAACGGCCTCATACTTCTGATTATCAAGTCTCACCGTAATAGGGTGAACGCTGATATGCTGAAACCCCGCGGCAAGCCTGATATCGTTGCTGTCAAAAAAAGTACCCTAAACCCATATCCCCCGTCAAATCTCGCCTTGTAATCAATATTATTGCAAGGGGCACTATACCTGTTTATGTCTCCGACACCTGCCTTTAGATCGATACTAAACCAATCACATAATCCATATGAGATGAGCAAAAAATGTTGGGCGCTTTTGACCTTACCCTGATCTTTTTCGAGATCCCTCTCGATATGAAAAACCTCTATACCTGAAAAGAACTCACCTCTTGCAGGCATCTTTGTCCCATAGCAGGGGGCGCTAAGACAGATTGACGGGTCAAGAATGATGATTAAGGTAAGCAAGGTTAAATACCTAAACCGCATCATCATTAAATTAGCACTTTTTAAAAGAATTGTCAAGCGAAAACACCTCGTAATGGTGTCTTGTGCAGATCATGCAGATAAGCGCGGTAATCTATCAATAACAGAAACTCATTATAACAATGATCGAAAAAACTGTCTTGTTTTTCCCACTCAAAAATAAAATCCGCGCAGATTAATGCAAGAAAGGTTTAGCGTTATTATAATGAGGCAATGCGTAGAAATCACTTAATGGCTATCTTAGAGGATAATAATCTCTTTGCCCTCATAAGATCATGGGCAATAACATTGGCACTCGTATTTAACCGCGCGGCGGCGGCGCTATATGAAAGACCTTCTATACCGCAAAGCTGGACAGCTATTTTGTATTTGGGTGTTAATTTTTCCATACATTCTCTGAACATGCATATCAGCTCATTTTTTTCGGCAATCATATCCGGTGCCTGGCAATTGCTGTCAGCTATCATACCGATACGGCTTTCAGCGTATCCCCGGCAAAAGGCATTGCTATCTGCTATCCTGCTGCTCCCCCTCTTATAATTCAGGCAAAGATTACGTGATACCGTAAATAACCACCTTAAAAAAACATCCTTTTGATATATCTTCTCCATGTTCATATAAGCGCGCATAAACGCCTCCTGGACGATATCGTCAACGGCATACATATCATTGTAAAGGATACGCCCGACACGCGAACGCACCTTATCTATATAGCGTCTATACAATAGCTGGAACAATCTGTGTCTGCGGTCAAATGACATTTGCGCGCCCCCCATCCGGGAGAGGTATTTTCAAGCCTCTCCCAGGTAATTTGATGATCTTATATTACTCCTTATTACCGCTTTCGGCGCTATAAAAGGTTGCCGTTTCCACAACCCCTTCCACCGTTTGGATAACCGCCTCCCCGGCGCCTTTTATAACACCCGTGGTTACCCCCTCAACCGCATTTGTCTCTTGAGCCGTCTCAACTATTTCCTGCGGAAGATCCGTCCATCCGGTCAGGGTATCCTCGACACCCTGAACAAGTTTTTCGCCGGGATCCTGTTGGGCTAGGCCAGGAAGTGCCAGGAGCATTATCAACACAAAAGGAGAAAAAATCCTTATAAACCGCTTTACCCCCGCCTTCCGCCTTATACACCTCTGATGACGTTTTATCCCTCTTTCTCTTCTCATATAAACCTCCTTTTTATGTTTGCGGCAATCTATCTACCTTGATCCTCAATATACGGACAGGGGATATCTCTATCTGCATGAAATCAGCATCCTTGGTCCGCCATCTTATTATGATCGGGCATTTCATATTGGATTTGAGCTCAAACCGCTTATGCATGCCGTCTCCTCGGTATAGCTGTGCTAAAATCGCCTTTGCGGTTAAGGATACTGTTCAGAACCTGTTTCTCACTCTTCACCCGCATAAATAGGTCTCGCATGGTATCTATTTCCAGGTGAACAATATTCCCGCTGACTTTTTTTAAATAATCGGCAATGCCATTTACGTCATAATACTGCAGGATCTTGTTTCCATTCAGACAATAGACCACCGCATCTGAAGACAATGCCGCAGTCGTTACGACAAATACAAAAGGCATAAGAAGCAATATGACCATCATTAATTTAACTATTATCATTGTGACCTCTTATTTTAACGATCTCCGAGACAACATTAGGCAATGCTGTCTGCGTAAGACAATACAACCTCTTTTCCAGACCCTGCCTGGAGGAGATGCCCTTGCCGTTAACCCTGTTTGATTTTATACAATCAATAACAGCGCGTATGATGTCGGTCCTTGACAGCTTGCGGCCGGTAGAAAACAAGGCATCCTTAGCAAGGCTGTCTATATAATCGATCTCCGACCTTGTAAGGAATGCTACAACCCTTCCAGTCCTTTCTGTCCCGCTATCCTGTTTCTTCATATCCACCTCGTTTATGAAAAATAAAAAACCCTAAAACTATCAATATGGCAAAAAGCGCGTATTGAAGCCTTAGGGTCATGTTACCAAATGCATAATATCGGCAACCCGACTGCCATAACCTCTGTATCTCTTATGAGGTTTTAGGCTCGCGGCTTTGCGCCCCATCCTTTCGGACAGTTTGCCTTTATCGTATTCTCTATAAAAGAGCTATGTCCTGTTCCGTAATAAATATGCCTTGTATAATGAAAAAAGTCAATAGTTTAAATGTGTAATTTTACAATTATATCATTTTATAAAAAACCAAAAAACATCCGGTTAAAAAAACTGACTCAATGTTTTTACCAGCCATTTAACCCTTTCGACGGATAGCGTTTTTCTCTATAAACTGTAATATATCCTCTCGTGCGCGGTATGGCATATCCGTAAATGCAATCCCCATGCCCGGAAACAGCAAAGGTTGGAGATTTTTATCCGCAAGCCACATCACCGTACCGTTAAAATATCTGGGTTCCTGCACGCTCTTAAACTTTACACCAACCACTACATCGCTGCCCGGAGGCAACAGGCTTATAGAGCGCACGAATAAGCCGGCACCGCTGATATTCTCTATCCTGCCGGTCAATATCTCGCCGGATAGACAACGTTTGCCCCGCGACATGAGCCTGTATGTGACTGGAATGTCCATATCAAGCCTCGAAAACCTCCTCCTTAAAGGTTGGGCGTTCGCCTTCTTTACACGGACATTGCCTGAGACGCTCTCAAAACTGAATATAGCGCTGTTAATATCATTACATATCTCAAAGACATCATCAAGCTTTACAACCTTAAAGAGTTCCTGTATGTGCGGGGCAATCCCGCATAATTTCATAGCGCTGTTATTATTCAAGACATTCTTATAAGTAATAGCCATCACTGACAGCCCGTTATAATCAACAAAGTCCACCTTTCGCATATCCATAATAAGCCTGGATACGCCCTTTTCAAGCAGGGATCCGACACTTTCTATAAGCTTTGACGAATTTATATTTATCCTGCCATCAATGGCTAAGACCGCTATATTTTTTATATAATTTATCTTTATTTTCATATAATGCCGCCAAATATGAAAAACAAAAAAGGCTGGCATGATTTTTATATGTATCTTAAAAAATCACACCAACCTTTTTCTATTCAAACGCCTCTTTTGTCCCCTCTATGGGTGTCTTAAGACTTCCTTCAGTAGCTGTATATCCTGTCTCCGCGGCGCCCTTGACAGGGGCAGCAACAACATCCTTTATCTTTTCAGGCTTGCCTGTTACTGTCTCAACAGCACTAACGCCTGTATTTGCAACGGTGTCAACCGCGGATTTTGTCGTACGACCGACTGTTTCGGCTCCCTGTTTTGTAACGCTAAAAGGCCACTTAAATACGCCTTTAAAAAACTTTACCACCTTATTTTCCTGGCCTGCAGCCTGGCATTCATCGCCTGCCTGTGCATACCCGCAGGATACAAAACACGCGGCAATCAAAACCACTGCCGCAATTACACTAAAACATTTTCTTGACACTTTGCCACCTCCTTTTTAAATTCCAAACTCTACAAAAATATCAATGACTAATCATTGCCTTCGGAATTACTGTATATCAAATCGCACAAAAACTTCAGAAATGTGTTCTTGTTATCCTCTTCAATCGAAATCAATTCCACACCGTAATTATAACCGCCTCTGCCGGATATGTTTTCCGATGCCCACACGATCTTTCCCTTGCAATGCACCGGATTAGGGCTAACGGGCGGGGTCATTTCAATATCAACCTTTATACCTGTATTAAAACGGCCAAGAGACTGTATCATCATACCGCTTGCGCTGATGTTCCAGGCCTTGGCAGGTACCCGTTCAGGACCGGTCTTTCTCTGCACATAAATTATCATCGGGACAGAGACATCTGCCCTTATATAATTCCTCTTCTCATCCGAACCTGTCTTACGATTGTTGGACCTGCGCTCCCTGCCTTTACCGGATATACCCATAATATGCTGCCTTCTAAAATAAAACGAAGCAATAAACTCCAGTTCGGTTTGTTTTTATTGCCTCGTTTTAGCCATTTTCAACGGATATCGCTGTTATGGTATTATTTCTCCTCAAACACAAATTCAGGCTGCAGTATCGGCTGGTAATCCTGCGGGACAGGGAATAAGAACGTCACAGTATCATACGCGCCTGCGCCGGTCCTGACCACAGTCATGCCCAGGCCTTTTAATGTTCCGTAAGTAATACCCATGAGCGGATTATTTTTTTCAACGCTTATATCGTATATATTTTTCGGTAATTCTACCCAGCCTGTCGCGATGTTGACTATACCCCTGCCAAGCTTCTTGCCCATTTTCTCAATCACGCTGCCTTCCTGCGCAAAGACAGGCAAAGCTATCGCGGCAACACACAATACCAAAACGCAAATCACCCCAACCTTAACACCTTTTGACATCTGCCTTCCTCCTTTTATGAATATCTTTTATGCTTTTTTATAGTTTAGCAATACAAAAAAATATTGTCAAGAAAAATTTCTCATATATTCCACATCTTTTATCATATCCGTCTTTGAATGAGGTTCAACAGTAATGGCGGCTTTATTGCCGGCAAGAAGCAATCCCCTTAATAGACCTTTGATATCTACAAACCCTTGGCCCAGGACAAGGTGCTGGTCCTCGGTTGTGTCGTTGTCCGATATATGTATCTCGTTCACTGAACCTTTAGGATATAGGTCAAAGATATCCTTCCAGTGCGCTAAACCAAACACGGTATAATGGGCAATGTCGAAACAGGCCTTAAAAGACGGGTATTTGTCCAGAAGATAAAATATAGCTTGCGGGTTATCATCCTCCGAATTCTCGATATTCACGGTGATACCAAGTTCTTTGCTTAAGGCCTCCACATCGGCCCAGACCATATCCGCATACCTCTGCCAGTCCGGCTTATGCCTTTTGTGGTAAACAGGGTCATAATGACTGTGTAATACGATATTGTCGCATTCCAGCGCCCTGCATAACCGTATACCGGAAAGCATGCGCTGTTTCGATATATCCCTGATACGGGCATCCGGGCTTGCGGGGGCAAGGTCAAGGAAAGGTCCGTGTATCCTTTTGCCGGCCTTCATTTTCCTAAATTCCCGATTTATCATCTCGATACAACCATGTCTGTGATCATCGATAAAATCCGAATTTATATAGATCTCAAAGTTAACGCCAAGATCCAAATAAGACGCTATATCATGTATAAGCCTGTGAACAGGTACATGATAATAAACATTGTTCCCGCCTGCGTCCATAAAACTCAACCCAACCTCTGTTCCATAAACATATCACGTATACAGTTAAATATATTTACATATTCTGCGGCGGCATAATCAGGATACGTCCAGCTATGCGGGCGGAAGGAATTCTTTTGATAACAAAGCGTGATCTCGGCATATATGCCTGCCGAAAGATATATACGATGGCCATAATCCTTCGTTGAGGCAAGCACAAGTTTGGCGTCAGTTACATACCCGGGGTCTATATTCACAACCCGCTTTAATATAGGGGACTTTTTCGCAAGCCGCCTCTCCAGCCTGTTTGTGATTACCTTTACACCCGCAAGCTGTCCGGGCTGCATAAGTCTTTTGAAGCTTAAAAAAATCCTGTGCAAAACCGGACCCATCTCACCGGCGTAATAATTTGTAAAATTAAAGGCCATAGGCTCGCTCTTATAGTCAATCCTGCCAAAAAATCTTACAAGTTGTTTTTCGGCAGCACATGACGATGCTTCAGACGAATACAGGATACCCGTAATCAACTTTACGGGGCAGACAGGTTTAATATCACCCATGGCCTATAAGCTCTTTACCTCCCACACCTCTTTGTCGATAAGATGAGCAATACTGTCAATTTCAATAATAGCGCGCTCAATGACCTTTCTGAAGTGTTCCGCCTGCATATGAGACCGCTCCAACTCATATAACCTGGCCCCCATATCTTTAAGCTGCATATACATATTCTTAAGCTTAACGGCATGCCTGTAGTTACGCAGACGCAGCCGTAGAAAATCCCGCAGTCTCTTTCCGTCACCTCTTCTGATCCTTGTAATAGATACGCCCATGCCCGGATAATATCCCGGATGAGATGGTTTGGCCTGCCAGGCCACCCTGGCATCGGCGACAACAGGCGTATCGCCACCCGGGAGGTTGAATTCCAGGCGAAGCCTGGTATCAAGTGGAAACGCGGCATTGCCGCGCAGAAAAACCCCTTCCTTGGTCATATCTCTTGCGTCAAGAAGATAGGCCCTGACAGTGCGCATAGTCTTTTTATCAAGCCTGAACACCTTGATATTTATATGGACTGCCAGCCTTTTTGAATACCGCCTCTCTTTTTTCTTCATAGACTTTCCATTTCAAAGGTCACTACGCGCCTATCCTTTTCGCAAAGGCCTTTCAATAACCAAAGGATACCTGACCTTTAGCTCTGTGTCCAATAATACCTCAACGGCATATTCCCCCGGCTGATCAAAACATATATTATTGAACTGCGCGACCACGCGGTGTTTAGACCTTAAGTCGGCCAGGCCGAATTCCGTCCCCTCGTCTTCTATGAGCCTGGTATTATCAGGTCTTATCAACCTCGTTCTTTGCCTGAACCTTCCCGTTCCGCTGCACCAGCAGTTCATAACAAAAAGTTTGGGGTGCAGCACGGGGAAGACACTTGAAGCTATGGTCTCAAAAAGCCCAATAAGCATGAACTTGCCGTTATCCTCGCGCCTTATGTCGTCGCATAGGATAGAAAAAAGTAATGTTGGCTGTATCCGTTCTATATCCATAAAAACCTTATATCCGGCCCAAAGCGTGCGCGGAACGCCTAATAAAGTAAATTCTATTTCTTCATTATCTTCAAAAAAACCCGGACAACAACAGGGTCAAACTGGGTCCCGGCATTGCGCCGTATCTCATCAATAGCTTTTTGTCTGAACATAGATTTCCTGTAGGGCCTGTTTGATGTCATGGCCTCAAAGGCATCCGCGACGGCGATGACCCTTGATTCCACAGGAATAGCCTCTCCCTTAAGGCGTGAGACGTAGCCGTTACCGTCAAAACGTTCATGCTCATGGTATACTATAGGGACTACATCCTTTAATCTCGGCAGGTGCTTAAGGATGTTTACCGCGTAAACAGGGTGTTTTTTGATGATATCAAACTCCTGGTCAGTAAGCCTGGAAGGCTTAAGCAATACATTATCGGGAATTCCGATCTTCCCGATATCATGGAGCATACTCGCAAGCCGGATCCTTTTAAGCGTATCCTCCGGCAAACTTAATGCCTTGCCTATTTCAACGGCGATATCGGTAACCCTGCTTGAATGTCCATGGGTATAATTATCCCTTGCCTCAATAGCGGCCGCGAGCGAAAATATACTGCCTTCATATAATTCATGCAACTCTTGAAAAAGCCTGCAATTGCTTATTGCCGTGCCTGCCTCATGAGCAAGTATAACGAGAAGTCCCGCATCATCCTTATCAAAGATATGCCTACTCTTATATTTACCCAGATTTAAAACACCCTGTAAAAACCCATTCGACATAATAGGCACGCTTAAAGAAGACCTTAATTTTAGCCCGCGCATATACCTTTTAACGCCTTTGGGTATCTTATGACCCTTGCTTATAATAATAGGCTCTCCTGTTTTGGCAACCGTGCCGGATATCCCCAAACCTATCTTGATCCTTGCCTTGGCCGCTATATCTTTAGGTATCCCGATAGAGCTTTTGATGCGCATATAACCATCTTTGTCTACCAGCATAAGAGACGCCCTGTCCGAACCACTTTCCATAACAGCCGCTTTCAGTATAAGATCACAAAGTTTGTCGATATCATGTATTCTGATCATCTTCTTGCCATACATCATGATGGTCTCAAGCCTGGTAAAATCCCTCTTTTTATAAATGTCGGAAACGCATACGATATTATTGCCCATAGCCTCTATAATGACCCTGTTAAAGGTCTTAAGCTTTTCAATATCATTGCCGCAGTGCTGCGAAACCAGGTCAAGCAGCAATGAACGCAAAAGCATGAGCGATTGTATAACATCTGCCGCGTTTGAGGCGCTAAGATAATCCTTGAATATAAGCCTTTTAAGCGTATATTCGCATCTTTTTAGTTGAGGCCGCGCGATGTCGCTAATAAGATCTTTAAAAAACATCCTTATGCCTTCGGCATGGGCCTTTTTTGTAATCACACCCTTATACTTTAAAAACCCAGGAACGCTAAATATCAAACCGGCCCATTTTTCTAGAATAAAGCCTGACGTCTCTTTCAGTAAACGGCATATATCTTCTCTGGTTTCTTTATAATGCATGTTTGATTATCGCTCCTTCCGCGCGGCACCCTAATAACAGGCGTCCAGTCACCGTTTTTGTCTGTTTCAAGGCCTTTGATAAAACACCTAACAGACTTATACAGTAAGATACAACACCTTTAGATTAAAAACCCTATAAAACCAAAAACATCCCCCCGGCAAAACAAAAGAAAACAGGCCTTATACTTTATAACAGCAGATGAGTTCAATCCGTTTTAAAAAATCATTTATGCCAGCGCGCCCTTCAATACCTGCGGGATACGCCTAGGCTTGCCTGAAGCATCCGCGCACACATGCACGGTATCGCCTTTTGCAAGCAAGTCATTTCCGCGAAAAATAACGCAAGCGAATGTTATGCTGGTATTACCTACTTCAGGAACAAAGCAATCAACGCTTAAAAGATCATCGTAACGCGCGGGCATCTTATAACAGCATTGGGCACGGACAACCATCAGTCTTAACCCCATATCATTCTCAATCCGGGTATAAGGATATCCAACCTTTCTTAAAAGCTCTGTCCTGGCCACCTCGAACCAGACGAAATAATTAGAATAGTAAGCGACCATCATCTGATCTGTCTCTTTATAGCGAACCCTTAATTGCGCGGTATGCCTGATCATATCAATTATTCACACCTTATCAACATATCCGATAATGAAGTACTATTACCTCAATACCG
>Ga0172381_10006111_pt1 | contig 12115 bp, 11 predicted proteins | sample Leawel6488metaG_FD_119754 | JGI IMG/M metagenome (GOLD analysis project Ga0172381, IMG submission 119754) | Leachate microbial communities from a municipal landfill in Southern Ontario, Canada - Leachate well 64-88 metaG | ecosystem: Engineered > Solid waste > Landfill > Unclassified | place...
CCAAGGGCATGGGCTTTATTAACAATTTATCTATTTGTATAACAGGTATTTAAATCAAATATCCAAGGATCATTTGTTATTTCGTAGGAATTATACTTAAAGATTTACTTGACTTTTTAGTTTTTTATTGTATCTTGGTAGTCGTTGTAGTAAGAAATAAATGAAAAAAAGAATAAGTGACATTGCACGAATTCAAACCGGTATCTATGCTAAACCAAATGCCATTGGAGAAGTTATATACATCCTGGGGCGACACATCAACCAAGATAAGCAGATTGATCCTATAATATTCCCGGAGCTTCAGCTTAATGAAAAGACAAAGAAACATCTCCTACATGAAGGCGATATTATACTTGCATCAAAAGGTCATGACTTGTCTGCCACAGTATTTTATTCATTAAAATTCCCCGCTGTTGCGTCATCTATGTTCCTTGTATTAAGGCTGGTTGATCCTAAGGTAACACTCCCGGAATATGTTGCCTGGAGCCTGAACCACTCTAAAACTCAAAGAGTTCTCTTAGGATATTCTAAAGGAACATCGCTTCAATCAATTACAAAAGATATTATCGGGAATCTTGAGATTCAGATCCCTTCAGTTCATAAACAAAGGGCATTGCTGAATGCCATTGCAACACTTACAAGAGAGACTCAACTGAAACGGACAATCGAACTGTTAAAAAATCAAATAATGCAACAGAAACTGTTAAAAGCTATATCTGAATGATATGAACGGAAAAATTACACAAAAAGAGATCAATCAGGTCGTCTGGAAGGCTTGTGATACGTTTCGCGGCGTCATCGACCCGAGCCAGTATAAAGATTATATCCTGACCATGCTGTTTTTAAAATATGTCAGTGATGTCAACAAGGATATCTATCTTAAACATCTTAAAAAGTACAATGGGGATAAAGAACGTGCAGCCCGTGCAATGAAAATGGAAAGATTTATCGTGCCGGAAAACAGCACCTTTGATTATCTTTTTGAGCATAGAAACGACACCAATATCGGGGAGATCATCGATATCGCACTGAATGACCTGGAAGAAGCTAACCGTGAAAAGTTAAGCTCAGAGGATGGAAGCGGGATTTTCCGCAACATCAGCTTTAACAGCAGTAACCTGGGCGATGTAAAAGACAAAAATAACCGCCTGAAAAACCTGCTGATCGATTTCAGCGAAATGGATCTATCACCCTCGCATCTTGAATACAACGACATCATCGGTGATGCCTATGAATTCCTGATTGCCAACTTTGCAAGTGATGCCGGGAAGAAAGCCGGTGAGTTTTATACACCGAGCGAAGTATCCACCCTTTTAGCAAAATTGACCAAATCAAAACCCGGAGCAAGGATCTGTGACCCCACCTGCGGATCTGCTTCATTACTTATTAAAGCCGGAAAAGAAGTTGGTTCAGATGATTTCTCATTATATGGACAGGAAGCCAATGGCAGTACCTGGGCATTGGCTGTCATGAATATGTTTTTGCACGGTTTCGATAATGCCACTATCCGGTGGGGCGATACCATCCGGAATCCCAAACTTAAAGAGGGTGATGTACTGATGAAATTCGACACAGTGGTTGCCAATCCGCCTTTTTCTCTGGATAAATGGGGTGCAGAAGATACAGCAATGGCAGATAAATACAATCGTTTCTGGCGTGGAGTACCACCCAAAAGTAAAGGAGATTGGGCTTTCATCAGTCACATGATTGAAACGGTGTATGAAGGAAGCGGCAAGGTTGGTGTTGTTGTTCCCCATGGGGTTTTATTCCGTGGTAGCAGTGAGGGGAAAATCCGTCAGAAAACCATTGAAGAAAACATTCTGGAAGCAGTGGTCGGACTCCCGGCAAACCTGTTTTTCGGAACAGGAATTCCGGCTGCCATTCTTGTATTTAATAAGGGTAAGGATAAAAACCGGAATGTTCTTTTCATTGATGCCAGTCAGCAATTTGAGTCAGCAAAAAATCAAAACAAACTAAGGGAAACCGACATTTCGCATATTGTAGAAACCTACCGAAAATTCAATGCGGGAGAACTGACACCGGGCATCATAGAAGAGAAATTCAGCTATGTGTCCACACCTGAAGAAATTACTGAAAATGATTTCAACCTGAATATACCGCGGTATGTTGACACGTTTGAGGAAGAACCTGAGGTTGATATCGCTGCTGTTCAGAAGGAAATTGTAAAACTGGAAGGTGAATTAAAGGAGGTTCAGAAGGAAATGGATAAATATTTGCAAGAGTTAGGCATCGAATGAAAATACAATATTGCTCGGACCTTCACCTGGAATTCCGTGAAAACAAAGAATTCCTGAAATCAAACCCATTACAACCGAAGGGTGAGATTCTCTTGCTTGCCGGTGATATAGTACCTTTTGCAGTAATGGACAAACACGCTGATTTCTTCGATTATGTTGCGGATAATTTCGAAACCACTTATTGGGTGCCAGGGAACCATGAGTACTATCATTCTGACATTTCCAATAAAAGTGGCCATCTTAATGAGAAGATCAGGAACAACGTATTTCTTGTGAACAATCTGTCCGTTAAGTATCCTGATATCAAGATTGTCTTTTCTACACTATGGACTAAGATCAGTCCGACTCATCAATGGTCCATCCAACAAAGCATTTCTGATTTTCAGGTAATCCGTCATCAGGCTAATCCCTTTACACCCTTTCTTTATAATCAGTTGTATGAACAAAGCCTTCAGTTTTTACGTACCGAGGTAAACCAGGAGAAAGCAATCATTGTCACCCATCATGTTCCGACTTTCATGAATTACCCGGATAAATATAGAGGAAGTCTGCTGAATGAAGCATTTGCAGTTGACTTGCATGATTTCATCGAGACATCCACTCTGGAATATTGGTTGTTTGGCCATCATCACACTTTTGTACAGGGGTTTAGCATGGGAAAGACGAAGTTGATCACCAATCAACTAGGCTATGTCAAGTATAATGAACATCGCTTATTTAAATGTGATGCATCCATTGACTTGTGACTATTATTATTGTTAATTAATATGTTATCATTATATTTGCACGTTTATACTACATCATGATAATAAGCAATAGTTATGATAATACGTTAATGATCAGTTATGAATGAAATTAAGAACTATATTAACGAGATCTTTGGGGAGCAGGTAAGCATTCATGCGACTCCGGAAGAACAGATAAACAAATTACCCTATTATATAAGTAGTTTGTACACGTTGTGGAAGGGAGAACTCCTTAACAAGCATGTTTACTTCGCCCTGTACAAGGCTGGTGAACTTCTGACGCCAGACCAGTATAAAAAGCAAATGGATAATCTCCGGGATATGCTGGCGGCTCCTGTCATTCTTGTATTGAAAGGAATAGAAAGCTATAACCGTAACAGGTTGATCCAAAAAAAGGTAAACTTCATCCTGGAAAATAAACAAGTTTTCCTTCCGGCTCTGATGATTGATCTGAAAGATTATCTGAAGCCGGAGAGAGCACGAAAGGAACATCTTACACCGGCTGCTCAATACCTTTTATTGTTTCATTGTCAGAAGCAAAATTTGAATGCCACCACTTACCGGCAAGTAACAGAGGCCGTGCCCTATAATTATCTTACAGTTAGCCGGGCTGTTGAAAACCTCACCAGTTTTGGCCTTTGCACAACAGAGGGTGGCAAAGAGAAACTCCTGATATTTAATGAGAACGGGAGGGAATTATGGCGACAAGCCTCGCCATTCCTCATCAATCCTGTGAAGAAAGGTATTTATATTAATGATGAGATCCCTGCAAAGCTTCAGATAAGGGCAAATATAAACGCGCTGGCACATTATACCAACATCAATGATAAACGAATGAGCTATTTTGCCATTGGGGTGAGGGACTTCCAGGCACTTCATAAGCAGGGCAAGATTCGAATGTTCAGTGAATATGATGGTAATTATTTCTTAGAACAGTGGAAGTACGATCCGGCCGGACTGGCAGACCAGGGATTTGTAGACCGTCTTTCTCTCTATTTGGCATTTCGTGACAATAAAGATGAACGCATTGGGGGCGCACTTGAACGAATGATGGAGGGTGTTCTATGGTAGCAGGGCTGAATAAATTCAGGGAGTATTTCCGGAACTATCCCGGAAATTATATCGTAATCGGTGGCACTGCCTGCGACATTATAATCGGAGAAGCCGGATTGATACCCAGGGTGACCAGGGATATCGACCTTATCTTGATTGTCGAGGCAATAAGTAGAGAGTTCGTCTCTGAATTCTGGAACTTTATCAGGGAAGGGAATTATCAGAAGAAAGAGAAGGATCCAGACAAGAGAAAATATTATAGATTCGAAGATCCTTTATCCCCCGGGTTTCCTAAACAGGTGGAACTTTTTTTCCGCAAACCTGATATCATTGAACTTCATGGCTCACCCCACCTGACGCCGGTTCCAATCGATGGCGACCTCTCCAGTTTATCAGCCATATTGCTCAATGATGATTACTATAATTTCACTCTTGAACATACTGCCAGACAGGATGAAGTCCATCTTGCCAACATTGAAGCTTTGATTTGTCTTAAGGCCAAGGCCTTCCTGGATATGACCGCCCGTAAGAATGCAGGAGAGGAAGTGAGTCAGAAACAGATCGATAAGCACAAAAATGATGTTTCAGGCTTTCTGTGCTGCTTTCCCCGGCGAATCTATTTGAATTACCGGGTTTAATAAAGACTGACATGCAAACATTTATCGAAGCGGTGGAGGATGATCTGCCGTCAGAAGCGATCTTCAGGGAATTGGGAGCCGGAAGACCAGATGTAAACGATTTGCTAAAAAGATTGGTTACCGCCCTAAATCTTAATTAAATGACGCAAGAAAGACTACTTACTGAGGGTTTCAAACAAACACCTATCGGACCAATACCGGAGGATTGGGAAACAAAACGATTGGAGGAGGTTTGTAGTCATTTTAAAAGTGGGTTTGGGATAACGTCTGATAACATTTCTGATTTTGGAAATTATCCGGTTTTCGGTGGCAATGGATTAAGAGGTTATACAGACACGTATACTCATAATGGAAATTTTATTTTAATAGGCAGGCAAGGTGCACTATGTGGCAATATTCAAAAGATTTCCAACAAAGTGTACCTATCTGAACATGCAATTGCAGTTCAGATAAAGGAGAATTATTCGTTAGACTTCTTAGCGTACAAACTTGATTTCATTAACCTCAATAGACTTTCAGAATCATCTGCGCAACCAGATTTGGCAGTTGAAAAGCTATTGCGATTAAGGGTTGGATTTCCTCCTTTCCCCGAACAAACCGCCATCGCCGAATGCCTCTCCCCCTGGGATGAAGCCATTTCAAAGACCCAAGCGCTCATCAAACAAAAACAACTCCGAAAGAAATGGCTGATGCAGCAGTTGTTGACAGGGAAGAAAAGGCTGAAGGGGTTTGAGGGTGAGTGGAAAAAAGTCAGAATGAAAGATTTATTTGAAAGGGTGACAAGAAAAAATGCAGAAGTTAATACCAATGTTGTCACTATTTCTGTTCAGCAAGGATTTGTTCTTCAGACAGATTTCTTTAACAAATCTATTGCGAGCGATATCCTTGATAATTATTTTCTTGTCGAGAAAGGCGAATTTTGCTACAATAAAAGCTATTCGAATGGCTATCCATGGGGTGCGACCAAACGGTTAAAAGACTTTGATAAGGCGGTTGTCACTACCTTATACATTTCTTTTAAAATAAAAGATCTGTGGGGAAATTCGGGAGACTTCTTTGAATATTTCTTTGAAGCTAATTCACTGGATAGAGGCCTTACTAAAATTGCACATGAAGGTGGCAGGGCGCATGGGCTTTTGAATGTAACACCTGGTGATTTTTTTGAATTGCAAATAATAGTACCTGCTTATAATGAGCAACTCGCTATCGCTCAACGATTGCAGACTGCTGACAATGAAATTGCACTGCTCAAAACAAAACTTGATTATCTGAAGGAGCAGAAAAAGGGGTTGATGCAGGTATTGCTGACGGGAAAGAGAAGGTTAATTAATTGTTTTGATAATTATGAGAATTAATTCTAAAGAAACGATGTATGGTCAACCCGTTTTGAAGATACGGGAAATTTGCCGGCAAGCTATCCGGGAAAAACTATGGGGTGAAAATCAACGGGAAATCATAAAGAAAGTTGTTCCAATATTGAATAAATCGTATCAAATGACAAAAAAGGTTCTTGAACAAATGATCGCGGATGAATATTTGCAAATCACTAAAGAAACGTTTGGAGAAGAAGTTGTTATTAGGTTACAAGACACCGCCATGGGAAGACGATTTGGGATGGCAACTGCCGACAAACCGATTACAAGAATAAAGGCAGAAAAACTTTTATCAGAACTGATTGAGAGAGCAAAAATGATAAATGGAGACGTAGAGCAACCATATATTGTTGGAAGGCTCGTTGTGTTTGGCAGTTATCTTTCAGAAACAAAACTTTTAAGTGATCTGGATATTGGATTTAAATTAATTCAAAGGGAAAGTGGAGATGGATTTATGGCGCTTAATGATAAACAAATCGAAATTAACAAGGCGTTAGGAAAGTCGTTCAGAAGTTACATTGATCAATTATTTTATCCCCGAAAAGCGGTAGTGCTTATTCTTAAAGGTAAGGTTAAAAACCTGAGCCTTCATGATATGGATGATGATGCAGTATTTACGAAAACAGAATCTAAAGTTGTTTTTGAAAATAAGGAATAGATAAACATACCACTATAAAAATCAGCAAGGGGATGGCAAGTAAAACGTTCAATATCTATTGCGACGAGAGTACTCATCTGCAGAACGATCGTCAGCCTTATATGCTAATTGCTTATATAAGCTCAGCCTTCAATCAACTAAAACAACATAAAGCCCATCTGAAAATGCTCCGGGCTAAATATAAAATGAAGGGGGAGATTAAATGGTCATGTGTATCGGGTGCGAAATACCATTATTATGCTGAACTGATTGATTACTTCTTTTCAAGTGACTTGCAGTTTAGGGCGGTTATCATTGACAAGAAACAAATTGATGAAAAGAAACCTGAATTTACTTATGACGATTTCTACTTCAGGATGTATTATCAACTATTGCATCACAAACTTGACCTGGCAAACCATTATAACATCTATTTTGATATAAAAGATACATGTAGCCATAAGAAGCTCAAAAAACTACAGGAAATTCTCGCATGGAATGCGTCTATCAGGAGTTTTCAATTCATCAGATCTCATGAAAGTTCATTAATGCAACTGACGGATTTAATTATGGGCGCAATAAATTACAAACTTCGTGGTGAGAACCGTGTTTTTGCGAAGGTTAAATTGATTGAAAGGATCGAAACGCATTGCAAGATACCGATAACTCGTTCGACTCCGAAAGCTATAAATAAATTTAATCTTTTTTTTATTGATCTGAAATAGCTGAACGATGCCATTAAATCTTCTTAAAACCTATCCCCAACAGCTTGAGCTTGCACATTTGAATACTCATCAACGAAGGACATCATTATCAGGAGTATTCAAAAGAGATATTGAAAATAATGATGCATTTCGGTTTAGAACAAAACAGGTTCGTCCAATAAAGAAAGAGGGTCAGATCCCGATGGATATGCTATTCGATCATTTAATAACCCGTGAAGATATGGATGATAAAGGCAATCCTTTGAGAACTCGTTCCTTTGAAATGGCCAGATCAGAACGACTCCACTGGATAAAGCATCACATTGATGAACAATATGTTGTCATCTTGGAGCCTCAACGGAGTCAAATGGATTACTACTTGCTGACAGCATATCATTTAAATGAATCAGGAGGGAAAAGACAAATTGAGAAGAAATTCAAGAAGAAATTGCCGGAAATCCATTAAACCGCAAGACCCGGTACATATCTGGATGTATCGGGCCTCGAAACTCCTTCCTCCGAAAGTGGCAGGATGAGCGGTTGTAAATATACTCATTTTTTGTTTACATGCAACTTTTAGGATAAAAAAATGCAAACCCCCTCCTTCAAAGAAGACCACATCAGCCAAATCCCTGCACTTCAAATGCTGATAAAGCTGGGCTACATCTACCTTAGCCAGGAAGAAGCCTTGCAACTGCGTGGAAACAAAACCACCAATGTCATCTTGGAGGATATCCTCCGGAAGCAGTTGAAAGAGATCAACGTCAGGAAAGTCAGTTCGACCAGAGAGATGATCTTCTCGGATGCCAATATCGAAAATGGCATACAGGCGTTGAAGGATATGCCCATGAACGAAGGGTATATTGCTGCCTGTGAACAGGCGTATAACCTGCTGACGCTCGGGAAAGCCTTGGAGCAGAGCATTGATGGAGATAAAAAGAGCTTCACGCTTCAATACATTGATTGGAATCCCGAAACTTTTCTCACCAACAATGTATTCCATGTTACCGAGGAATACAGCGTAATGCGCAGTACCAGCAAGGAACATTACCGGCCGGATATTGTTCTTTTTGTGAATGGAATCCCGTTTTGCATCATCGAATGCAAACGGCCTGACATGAAAGAACCTATTCAGCAGGCCATTTCTCAACAGCTACGGAATCAGCAGGAAGACGGCATACGTAATTTGTATGTCTATTCTCAATGCTTACTTAGTTTAAGCACCAATGAGGCCAGCTTTGCCACAAATGGTACACCGGAAAAGTTCTGGTCAATCTGGCATGAGAAATTCAACAACAAAACCGAAGAAGACCAATACCGGCTTTTTTTAGAGGAAATCAAAAACCGTCACTTATCCAGTGACCAGAAAAATAAACTCTTTGCCGACCGGTTTAAGTATGTCCGCACCTATTTTGATGCATTGGAATCGGAGAAAATTCTTCCGGTAACTCAGGATGAATACCTTTTAGGGTTATGTGACCCAAAACGCTTGTTAGACCTTTCATATAGCTATATCCTTTTTGATAACGGAGAAAAGAAAATTGCCCGCTACCAGCAGTTTTTCGTCATTAAAAAGTCGATGAACAAAATCCGGATTCTGGAAGGCGGAAAGAGGAAAGGCGGCGTTATTTGGCATACACAGGGTAGCGGGAAATCGCTGACCATGGTCATGCTGGCACAGGCAATTGCACTTGAGAAAAGTATCATCAATCCAAAGATCATCCTGGTTACTGACCGGGTGGATCTGGATGAACAGATTACCGGAACTTTTCGCAAATGTGGCATGTTCGTCGAGAATGCGACGACCGGGCAACGTCTTGTAGATCTTTTGGAGAGCAGGAGCGATGCAGTGGTCACTACTGTTATCAATAAGTTTGAAGCAGCAGTCAGAAAGATCAGTAAACCTCTGGATAACCCGAATATTTTTGTTCTGGTGGATGAAGGACACCGTACACAGCATGGCATGTTCAATATCAATATGCAGAAGACCCTTCCAAATGCTTGTTTCATTGCCATGACCGGAACTCCGTTATTTAAAAAGGATAAAAATACCGCTGTCAAGTTTGGAGGCATAATTGATGAATATACCGTTGATCGTGCCGTTAAGGACAAAGCAGTTGTTCCGTTACTGTACGAAGGTCGCCATGCAAAGCAGGTCGTTCATGAAAAAGCGGTGGATGATTACTTCAACCTGATTTCTGAGCCCCTGACGGAATATCAGAAAGCTGATCTGAAAAAAAAGATGAGCCGTGCCGATCACCTGAATGCGGCTGAACAAAAAATCTATGCAATTGCATGGGATATCAGCCTGCATTTCAAAAACAATTTCCAGTATCGGACTCCTTTTAAAGGTCAGCTCGTATGCGATAAAAAGGAAAATGCGATCAAATACAAATCCTGTCTTGATGACATAGGAATGGTAACATCCGAAGTTTTAATCTCTCCTCCTGACGATCGGGAAGGAGAGGATAGCACTTTTGGAGAAACGTCCGACAGGGTTAAGAGGTTCTGGAAGAAAATGATGGACGAACACGGTAGTCCAAAACGTTATGAAAAGAACATCATCAGCCGGTTCAAATATCAACCTGTTCCTGAAATCATTATCGTGGTTGATAAACTTCTTACCGGGTTTGATGAGCCCAAAAACATTGTTTTATACCTTACCCGCAAGCTTCAGGGACATTCGCTCCTGCAAGCTATTGCCCGGGTAAACCGTGTATTCCCTGATAAAGATTTTGGCTTCATCATTGATTATTATGGGGTAATTGAGCAGTTGGATGACGCATTGCAATTGTACTCTTCATTCGAGGAATTTGACCTGGATGATCTGGGTAATACACTTACCAATATCATCGATGAAGCAAAAAAACTTCCGCAATTGCATTCTGATTTATGGGATATCTTCAAAACGGTCGCCAATAAACGCGATGCAGAAGCATATCAGCAATTCCTTAAAGATGAATCGATTCGGTTCGTTTTTTACGATAAACTTCTGGCATTTGCAAGGATATTAAAACTTGCGCTTTCATCTATTCAATTTTACAAGGAAACGGATGAAAAAACCATTGAACGTTATACGGAAGACCTGGCTTTTTTCCTGAAGTTAAGAAGCGCCGTTTTGAAACGCTATTCTGATGATGTGGATTACAAACAATATGAAGGCCAAATACAGAAACTGATTGATACTCATGTGCAAACCGATGATGTTCAACCAATCACTGAGTTGGTCAACATTTTTGAGAAAGAACGGTTTGAAGAAGAGGTCGAAAAAACAGTAGGAATTGCTGCAAAAGCTGATAAAATTGCTTCAAGGACTTCAAAACACATTTCGGAAAGAATGGAAGAAGATCCGGCTTTTTATAAAAAGTTTTCACAAATGTTAAAGGAAACAATCGAACTTCATGAACTTGGCAGGATCAATGATGCACAAAAACTGAAGAAGGTCACTGAGATAATGAATGCCATTCTTACTCATACCGATGCTGACATTCCGGAATCCCTTGCAGATCGTGAGGTAGCCAAGGCATTTTTTGGTCTGGCAAAAGAGGGATTGACGAGTAAAATTCAGGATGATGAAGTACTTAAAAGTATCTCCGCTGAAATTGCCATTGCAGCGGATGAAATCATTAAAAAACATATTGTTGTAGACTGGCAAATAAAAATTGACGTTCCAAAGCGAATGTTTCACTTAATCGGTGATTACATCATTGATGAGGTTAGAGACAAATATCATCTCCAGATGACCTTTGAAGAGATCGATAGCATTGCAGAACGAATCATTGATGTTGCGAAGATCCGTTGCAAAAAATGACAGATTCAATAGATTTCGGGTCAAAGACAATTACTTTTCGGTTAATATTTTCAGACCGGAAATCACTTGCTATTACAATTACTCCCGATCTTGATGTAATAGTCAAGGCGCCACAGGATGCCCCGATTGAAAGAATAAAGGAGAGAGTCCGGAAGAAAGCCCCCTGGATAATAAAACAGCAGAGCTACTTTTTATCCTTTCATCCCAGAACTCCTGAGAAAAAATATGTGAGTGGAGAAACTCATCTTTACCTGGGAAGGCAATACAGTTTAAAGGTTACTGAAGCTAAAATCAATTCCGTTCATTTTCGAGGTAGGTTTTTCGAAGTTCAGGCTAAAAAGAAATCGGGTGCAAAATCTCTGTTGAAACAATGGTATCGGGAAAGAGCAAAAATTAAATTTGCTGAAATTGCAGAACCCTGTATCCAACGATTTCAAAAGTTCAATGTCAAACCGGAAGCTATTTATATACAGGAGATGCCAAAACGCTGGGGCAGTTGCACCCCGAAAGGAAAGATCATTTTAAACCCTGAACTGATAAAAGCACCGAAACCCTGTATTGAATATGTGATCATTCATGAATTATGTCACCTGGTCCATCCAAACCACACCAATGCATTCATACAATTGCAGGAAAAAATAATGCCGGATTGGATTAAATGGAAATTAAAATTGGAAACCTTGTTGGCATAGCTGCTTCCCATTCCATAATCCGGTTGACAGAATTTGCTGATTTTCATCAATAAAAAAAGGCGTTTGGTAACGCCTTGAATGTGATCCGCCTGGGATTCGAACCCAGGACCCCCGCCTTAAAAGGGCGATGCTCTACCTACTGAGCTAGCGAATCCGGGATTGATTTTTGAGGGTGCAAAAGTACAGTTTTTCTTTCAAAATAC
>Ga0172381_10006112_pt1 | contig 12114 bp, 25 predicted proteins | sample Leawel6488metaG_FD_119754 | JGI IMG/M metagenome (GOLD analysis project Ga0172381, IMG submission 119754) | Leachate microbial communities from a municipal landfill in Southern Ontario, Canada - Leachate well 64-88 metaG | ecosystem: Engineered > Solid waste > Landfill > Unclassified | place...
TAAAGGTTTGGGTGTACAAAGGCGAGATCCTCACCGCCAAGAAGAAGGCGGTCATTACCGAGGAAGGGGGCGAAGACTAATGCTTCTTCCCAAGAGAGTTAAACACAGAAAGCAAATGAGAGGCCGGATGACCGGCAAAGCGACACGCGGCAACTTCCTTGCATACGGGGATTACGGACTGTATTCGACGGAGCCGTGCTGGATTACCTCGAATCAGATCGAGGCCGCTCGTATCGCGATCAACCGCTACGTCAAAAGAGGCGGTCAAGTCTGGATCAAGATTTTCCCGGACAAGCCGGTTACCGCGAAGCCAGCTGAGACCCGAATGGGTTCAGGAAAAGGGTCTCCGGACCATTGGGTCGCTGTTGTAAAGCCCGGCCGGGTACTTTTCGAGATCGCCGGCGTAACCGAGGACATCGCTCGGGAAGCGATGCGCCTTGCGGGACACAAGCTCCCGTGCAAGACGAAGTTTATTGCGAAAGAACAGGAGAGTGAAGCAAATGAAAGCTGATGAAATTCGTACAAAGTCCGGCGAAGAGCTGACCAAGGAACTGCTCGCTCTTAAGGAAGAACTTTTTAAGCTTCGTTTCCAGCATGCGACCAATCAACTGGAAAACCCGCTGCGCTTGAAAGCCGTCCGGCGCGATATTGCCCGAGTGAAGACGATTATGCGCGAGCAAGAGCTTAAGGCTAAGAAGTGAAAGGGGATAAGCAAATGAGCGATCGTAATCTCAGAAAAACACGCATCGGTATCGTTTCGAGCGACAAGATGGATAAGACCATCGTCGTGTCGGTTACCGAGCATGTAAAGCATCCGCTGTACAACAAGATTATAAAGAAAACATACAAACTGAAGGCGCACGACGAAGAAAATGCCTGCGGAATCGGCGACCGGGTCAAGGTTATGGAAACCCGGCCTCTGTCCCGCGAGAAGCGCTGGAGACTGGTCAGCATTATCGATAAGGCCAAATAAGTTTATACTTAATGGTCTTATGGTTGAAGGAGGAAATGAAGCATGATTCAGGTTGAATCGAGACTAAGAGCTGCTGACAACACCGGTGCAAAAGAACTGATGTGCATCAAGGTGCTCGGCGGCGCGAAAAGAAGATACGCAAACATCGGCGACGTGATCGTCTGCTCGGTCAAGACAGCGTCACCGGGCGGAATGGTGAAAAAGAGCGATGTCGTGAAAGCGGTTGTCGTTCGGACCAAAGTCGGTGTGCGCAGAGCCGACGGATCGTACATCAAGTTTGACGAGAATGCGGCCGTCATCATCAAAGAAGATAAGAACCCGCGCGGAACCCGCATTTTTGGGCCGATCGCCAGAGAGCTTAGGGAAAAGGACTACATGAAAATTCTTTCCCTTGCTCCCGAAGTCTTGTAAGGAGGATGACCCATGGCAAATAAATTACATGTTAAAACAGACGACAATGTAGTCGTTACCACCGGTAAAGATCGCGGCAAGAAGGGAAAAATCCTTAAGGCTTTTCCTTCCGAAGGCAAGGTGATCGTCGCCGAGGTCAATATGATCAAGAAGCATCAGAAGGCCAAGGGCCAGAACAAGCCTGCGGCGATCATCGAGCGTGAAGCGGCGATTGATGCGTCCAACGTCATGTTAGTCTGCCCGAAGTGCAATGAGCCGACCCGTGTATCCAAGGATTTTACCAAGGACGGCACGAAGGTGCGCAAGTGCAAGAAGTGCGGCGCTCAGATCGATAAAACCAAGAAGACTTCAGGCAAGGGGGAGTAAAGTATGTCCAGATTAAAAGAAAAATACGCATCAGAAATTGCACCCGCTTTGCGCGAAGCTTTCGGGTACAAGTCTGTGATGCAGATTCCCCGCCTTGAGAAGATTGTCCTGAATATGGGAGTCGGTGAGGCTAAGGAAAATGCTAAGGTGCTCGAGAACGCGATGCGTGACATGGCAACGATTTCCGGACAAAAGCCGGTCGTTACCTTGGCCACAAAGTCCGTATCCGCATTCAAACTTCGCGAAGGCATGAAAATCGGATGTAAAGTAACGCTTCGCGGAGAAAAAATGTACGATTTTCTCGATAAATTGATCAGTGTTTCTCTCCCTCGCGTACGCGACTTTCGCGGAATCAGTGCGAATTCTTTTGATGGACACGGCAATTATGCCATGGGCATCAAGGAGCAGCTGACCTTCCCCGAAATCGATTATGATTCGGTGGATAAGATTCGCGGAATGGATATTATTATCGTCACAACGGCACAAACGGATGAGGAAGCACGACAGCTTCTTACCCTTATGGGCATGCCGTTTCGCAAGTAAGCAGGAGGAGAGAAAACAATGGCTAAAAAGTCGATGATCCTAAAGGCCCAAAAGGCGCCGAAGTTTTCGACGCAGCAGCACAACCGTTGCAAGCTCTGCGGCAGACCCCACGCCTATATCCGCAAGTACGGCATCTGCCGTCTCTGCTTCCGCGATTTGGCATATAAAGGGCAGATTCCAGGCGTCCGTAAGGCCAGCTGGTAAACGATAGCGAGGAGGAAAACTTATGCAGATTACAGATGCAATTGCAGATATGCTCACAAGAATTCGCAATGCCGGCACGGCGGGACACGCAACAGTTATCATTCCGTCATCCAACATTAAGAAGGCAATCGCTCAGATCCTTCTGGATGAAGGTTATATCAGTCGTTTCGAATGCGCCGAGGACAGCAAGCAAGGTACCATTAAAGTCACGCTGAAATATGCGGCCCGTAAAAGCGTCATTAAAGGCATTCGGCGGATTTCCAAGCCTGGACTGCGCGTGTATGCCGATAAGGAAAACATGCCCAATGTCTTGGGTGGTTTGGGTGTAGCAATCGTTTCGACATCTAAGGGCATTATGACGGACAAGAATGCACGTACCTTGGGCGTCGGCGGAGAAGTGATCGCTTACGTTTGGTAAGTATCGAAAAGGCACTCTGAAAGGACGGAGGGAATCATCCCCCGCCGCAATTTTAAGAGCAGGAGGAGAAAAAAGATGTCAAGAATAGGCAAAATGCCGATTCAGATCCCGGCCGGGATCGAAGTGAAACAGGACGGACAATTCATTACCGTCAAGAGTAAGGATGCGCAACTGTCCATGAACGTACATCCGGATATGACCGTGAATGTGGAAGGAAACACCATTACCGTCACACGTTCCTCGGATGCAAAAGAACAAAGAGCTCTCCACGGCTTGACTCGTTCGTTGGTGAACAACATGGTCGTCGGATTGTCGACCGGCTTTTCGAAAACCCTCGAGGTGAACGGTGTCGGATACAAGGCGAACAAGCAGGAAAAAACCTTGGTACTCAATCTGGGTTATTCTCACCCGATCGAATTTGTCGAACCGGATGGAATCACGATTGAAGTGCCGGCGCCGAATAAGATCATTGTGAAGGGCGCAGATAAGCAGTTGGTCGGTGAAACCGCCGCCAAGATCAGAAAGTTCAGAACGCCGGATGCCTACAAGGGCAAGGGAATCAAGTATTCCACCGAAGTCTTGAGAATTAAAGAAGGCAAGACCGGGGCTAAAAAGTAAGAGAAGGGGGACAGATGCATGATTAATAAACCGGACAAGAATGAAATTCGCAGGAGAAAGCATGTACGCGTTCGTAAAAAGATCGCAGGCACCCCTGCTCGCCCGAGACTGTGCGTTTTCAGGAGCAATTTTCACATGTACGCGCAGGTCATTGACGACACGACCGGGCAAACCCTGGCCGCTGCGTCAACATTAGATAAAGAAATCAAGTCAGACAAGTCCGTTGCGGCCAACAAAGACGGCGCTCGTGCGGTCGGAGAACTGGTCGCGAAACGCGCAATCGAAAAGGGCGTCAAAGAGGTCGTTTTCGACAGAAGCGGATACATCTACCATGGTCGCGTCGCGGCCTTAGCCGAGGCGGCGCGCGAAGCCGGCTTGACATTCTAAGCAGGAGGAACAATGAATATGGGCTATGATCCGAATACCACGGAACTCAAAGAAAAGGTCATCCATATCGGTCGTGTTTCGAAGACCGTTAAGGGCGGTAGAAATTTCCGGTTTGCGGCGTTGGTCATCGTAGGAGATGAAAACGGACATGTCGGTAAAGGACTCGGGAAAGCGGCTGAAATTCCGGACGCGATTCGCAAGGGAATTGAAGACGCCAAGAAGAACATGATTACGGTTCCGATCAGTAAATCCACCATTCCTCACGCGACGTTCGGTGTTTTCGGTGCGGGCAAGGTAGTCATGAAGCCTGCCAGAGAAGGTACCGGTGTTATCGCGGGCGGCGCTGTGCGTGCAGTCTGCGAGCTTGCGGGGATCAAGGATATTCGTACTAAGTCATTGGGAACCAATAACCCCAATAACGTCGTCAACGCAGCAATCGAAGGCCTCAAGGCTTTGCGCTCCATTGAGGAAGTCGCTAAGCTTCGCGGAAAATCCGTCGAGAGCATGAAGAAGTAGGAGGTTTTCACAATGGCTGAGCTTAAAGTAACGCTGGTGAAAAGCATCAACAGTTCCAACAAGAATCATTGTGCTACCGTTAAGGCTCTCGGCCTTCGTAGAATCGGTCATAGTGTCGTTCATACGGATAACGAGTCGCTTCGCGGGATGTTGCACAATGTTGCCCATCTTGTTACGTTCGAAGAAGTCTGATGGAGGTAAAACGCAACATGAAACTCAATGATATGACTTCAAGCGGAAACGCTAAACCCGTTCGCAAGGGTAGAGGAGTGGGTTCCGGCTTCGGTAAAACGGCAGGCCGCGGACACAAGGGCCAAAACTCCAGAGCAGGCGGCGGTGTTCGCCCCGGATTTGAAGGCGGCCAGATGCCCCTCTACAGACGCCTGCCGAAGCGAGGTTTCAACAATACGAGATTTGCAAAGGCTTACCTGGAGATCAATGTAGGTGACCTTGAGAATTTCGCGGACGGAACCGTTGTCGATGCCGAGCTTCTTGGCAATACCGGACTTCTGACCATCCCGAAAGTCAACGACGGGATCAAGATACTCGGCGATGGCGAATTGACCAAAAAACTGACCGTTAAAGCCGCCGCCTTCTCGGGACCGGCCAAGGAGAAGATTGAGAAGACTGGTGGAACGGCTCTGGAGGTATAATGATGAAGGGTTTGTTCGATACCTTGATTAATGCTTTTCGAGTTCCTGACTTGAGAAAGAAACTCTTTTATACTGCATTTATCATGGCAATCTATATGGTTGGCGGGTTGATTCCTTCTCCGGGTATCAACCGGGAAGCATTTACTCAACTGGTTCAAAACTGGGGACAGATCGGCGGACTCATGGATATCATCTCGGGCGGCGGTCTTTACGCTGCTACGATTTTTGCCATGGGTATTACGCCGTACATCAACTCCTCAATTATCATGCAACTCTTGACGGTAGCAATACCGGCGTTGGAGCGTATGCAAAAAGAAGGCGAGACGGGGAGAAAAAAGATTCAGAGAATCGTTCGTTTTGTAACGATCGGTTTGGCTCTTCTCCAGGCTTCGGTTTTCTGTTACGCGACCCGCTCCGCGATGACGGCCTATCTCCCCAAGCCTTTGAACGCCGCCTTGATTATTCTTACATTTACAGCGGGAACGGCGTTCATTATGTGGCTCGGCGAGCGGATCAACGAGAAAGGTATCGGGAACGGCATCTCTTTGATTATCTTTGCCGGTATTGTCACTCGTATTCCTGATATGGCCAAGCAACTGGTTCTTTATGCACAGGACGTGTACGGCAAGGTTAATGCGTACACGTTGGACAACTTCGAGAGAATTCGCAATCGGGTGCTCGGTTTTCTGGCGGGCGGCGGTTTGTTTATCGTTGTCTCCATGGTTTCGATCGCGATCATCATCTTTGTCATTTACGTTCAGAACGCCGAGCGCAGAGTGCCGGTTCAGTACTCCAAAAGAGTCGTCGGACGCAAGGTTTACGGCGGACAGAATACCTATATTCCGCTTAAGGTCAATCAGTCCGGCGTTATGCCCGTTATCTTTACCATGTCGATGATTGCGTTGCCGTCCACCATCGTGACGATGTTCTTTTCGAGCAGCAACAGTCCTTTTGTCAACGCATTGCGTGATCCTTCGGGACACTGGTGGTATTATTTGGCGAATTTTCTCATGATCATCGCCTTTACGTTCTTCTATTCGGCAATTCAGTTCAATCCGATCGAGATTTCTAATAATCTCCAGAAGAACGGGGGCTATATCCCAGGTGTTCGCCCAGGACGTCCGACTTCGGACTTTATCGCCCGCACTGCGAGAAGACTGAATTGGGCTGATGCGCTGTTCTTAGCCATCGTGGTCTTGGTGCCGACATTGATCGGTAAGTTTACTGGACTGCCCAACGTATGGTTTGCCGGTACATCGGTTCTGATTATGACCGGTGTGGCCAATGATCTCGTGAAGCAGATCGAATCGCAAATGGTGACACACCATTATAAAGGGTTCCTTGACTGATGCATTTGCGTCAGAGCAAGGGGGTGCAGGACATGCACATCGTGTCAGCGACATCATTTATAGGACATCAGATGACCGCATGCGGGAAGCCACTCGCTACCGCATGGGGTCATTTGCGTACTTTCTTGATCCATTCAACCTCTCGAAAAGCGGGCGATCTCGCAGGAAAGGACTAGTGCCATGCGTTTGATTTTATTGGGAGCACCCGGCTCCGGCAAAGGAACCGTTGCAGCCGCTCTGCACGAGAAGTACGGGGTTGCTCATATTTCGACCGGTGATATTTTTCGGGCGAACATCAAAGAGAATACGCCGTTGGGACGTTCCGCCCGCTCCTTTATCGAAAAAGGTGAGCTGGTTCCGGATTCCGTAACGATTTCCATGCTGGAGGAGCGCCTTTCGCAACCGGACTGCGCGGAGCAATTCATGTTGGATGGTTTTCCCAGAACCATTGCTCAAGCGGCTGCGTTGGATCGCATTCTTCAAGACACAAATAGAGGACTCGAAGCGGTGGTCAGTCTGTCGGTTCCGGACGAGCTCATTATTAAGCGTATATCCGAACGACGCATTTGTACGGCTTGCGGAGCCGGTTTCAGCCTGACTTTTAACCCGACACTCGTGGACGGTGTGTGCGATTCTTGCGGAGGCAAGGTGGTACAGCGTGAGGACGATAAGCCCGAGACGGTTCTTAATCGTCTGCAAACCTACTACGAAAAAACCAGCCCCCTTGAGGATTACTATCGCGCTCTCGGTTTGATCGTAGAAATTGATAATTCGACCGGCCTTGCGCCGGCAATGCTTGCGCTGGAAGAAGAAATGAAAAAGCGCGGCATTCTTTTCGAGGCGGAAGAATAATGGTTCGTTTGAAAAATCTGAATGAAATCGAAAAGATGAAGGCAGCGGGACGCATTGTCGCCCTGACGCTTTCCGCTATCGAAAAGGCAGTTAGGCCGGGTGTGAACACGTGGGAGTTGGATCAGATTGCAGAGCAGGTGATTCGTTCCCACGGAGCGACGCCCTCTTTTCTGAATTATGGGTCGCCCCCTTTTCCGGCATCCATATGCGCTTCTCTGAATGACGAAGTGGTGCACGGTATTCCGAGCAAATCCAGGATTTTAAAGCAGGGGGACATCATCAGTATCGACGTCGGTGCATGCTTGGACGGCTTTCATGGAGACGCGGCGAGGACCTTTGCGGTCGGAGAGATCTCCGAAGAGAATAAAGATCTGATCCGCGTGACCGAAGAATGTTTCTGGAAAGGCCTGGAGCAGGCAAAAGCCGGCAACCGGATCGGAGATATTTCCGCCGCCATTCAGAATCATGCGGAAGCGCACGGGTTGGGCGTTGTGAAACAGTTGGTCGGTCACGGAATCGGTGAGCACCTTCATGAAGACCCGGATGTTCCGAATTTCGGCAGGGAGGGCCACGGCCCGAGAATATTTGAAGGTCTGGTTATCGCCGTCGAGCCGATGATCAACGCAGGAAGCGCTTCCGTGCGAATGCTTGCGGACCATTGGACCATCGCAACATCCGACGGAAGAAACTCGGCACACTATGAGAATACATTTGCGATAACAAGTAACGGGCCGGAGATAACGACAATCATCGACGAGCGGGGAACAAGCGATTGAGCCCGGACGAGACGGACGGCGTTCCGGTTGTTTCTTCGCTTACGGGGAGAGACAAAGACCGAAAATATGTTATTGTGTGTAAGGACGAATCCTTTGTCTACCTCAGCGACGGGAAATTCAGGTCGCTGGATCGAACAAAGAAGAAACGCGGAAAGCATGTGCGGCTCGCCGGATCAATACCTCGCGAACACGCAGTATGGCTAGAAGAAAAGCCGAAAAGACCGATTGAAGTTCGGAACTCCGAGCTTCGCAAGGCCTTGGCGACTTGGGACAGAGAACACTCTTTGGAAGGAGAGAAAAATGCCAAAAGAAGACGTAATTGAGGTGGAAGGAATCGTCGAAGACGCCCTGCCGAATGCTATTTTTCGAGTGAAACTCGAAAACGGTCACATCGTGACCGCACACATTTCAGGAAGGCTTCGCCAGAACTACATCAAGATCCTGACCGGAGATCGGGTAACACTGGAGCTGTCTCCGTATGACCTGTCTCGGGGTCGGATCACCTGGCGCGCAAAGTAGTGATTGTCGCCTCAAAAAGGATGCTGATTTGATCTCCTTTTTTAAGCAAAAGCCCTTGCAAAGCGTTGCATTTCTGGTATTATATTATAGCGTGCGCCGGAATGGTGTTCGTTATCCTGCATGTTTGCGGGAGTGAATTTTAGGAGGAACGTGATATGAAGGTAAGAGCGTCGGTCAAGCCGATGTGTGAAAAATGCAAGGTCATTCGCCGTCACGGAAACGTTATGGTGATTTGCTCTGACCCCACACACAAGCAGAAGCAAGGTTGATTTTCAGTTCTTTCACGCAGGCCGTTTTCAATGGTCGGAAAGCTGGAAATCGTAAGTAAACAAGAATATTACATGCATTTGTGAAGGCGGCTGCCTCCGCTCATCGGCGGAGGAATCTTCGCACCGCGTGTTATATATATCTTAAGAAGAACAAGCAATATTTTTCATGGAGGTGCAACAGATGGCACGTATTGCCGGAGTGGATTTACCGAACGAGAAGCGAGTTGAAATCGCGCTTACGTATATTTTCGGTATTGGCAAAACAACTTCTGCACAGATTTTAAGCGAGACTTCCATAAACCCCGATACAAGGATGAAGGATTTGTCCGACGATGATTTGGCGAAAATTCGTGAGAGAATCGAGACCAAATTAACGGTTGAGGGCGACCTTCGCAGAGAAGTTTCGATGAACATTAAGCGACTGACAGAAATCGGCTGCTATCGTGGTCGCCGTCACAGAATGGGACTTCCCGTACACGGCCAGCGCACGAAGACGAACGCCCGTACCCGCAAGGGCCCGAAGCGTAAAATGACTGGCAAGAAGAAGTAAGGAGGAATACCATGGCTAAGGTTACCAAAAAGACAGTCAGCAGACCGAAGAAAAGAGAGCGCAAGAATATTGATCGCGGAAACGCTCATATTCATTCGACATTCAACAATACGATCGTTACGATAACAGACCCGCTGGGTAATGCGATATCTTGGGCATCGGCCGGTGAGATGGGCATGAAGGGATCTCGTAAGGGAACACCTTTTGCGGCTCAGATGGCCGCCGAGGATGCAGCGCGCAAAGCGGTCGATCACGGAATGCGTACCGTCGAAGTTTTCGTTAAGGGACCCGGAGCCGGACGTGAGTCGGCCATTCGTGCACTGCAGACCGCCGGTCTGGATGTCACGATGATCAAGGATGTTACACCGGTTCCGCATAACGGATGTAGACCGCCCAAGAGAAGAAGAGTCTGATTACGGAGGAGTAAATCATGGCAAGATATACAGATGCATCATGCCGCCTGTGCCGTAGAGAAGGCGATAAGCTTTTTCTCAAGGGACAGCGTTGCTATTCCACTAAGTGTGCTGTCGCTCGCAGAAGTTTTGTGCCGGGACAACACGGACAAGGCAGAAAAAAGGTATCCGAATACGGACTTCAGCTTCGTGAGAAGCAGAAGACCAAGCGTTTTTACGGCATTTTAGAGAAGCAGTTTCGACTGACTTTCGACCGTGCTGTCCGCATGAAGGGCAAGTCGGGTGAGAATCTTCTCCGCCTTCTTGAACTTCGGATGGACAACATCGTTTATCGCATGGGCTTCGCCTCATCGAGATCGCAGGCGCGCCAGCTGGTAACACACGGTCACTTCTTGCTGAACGGCAAGAAAGCCGACATTCCGTCGATGACACTGAAAGCCGGCGATGTGATATCGGTTCATCAGGGATCACGCAAATCTCCCGCTTTTGAGAACATTTCTGGTGCGCGTTCCGCACCGGCGTGGTTGTCCTTCGATGCAGAGACACTGACCGGAAAGATCGTACAGATTCCTTCTCGTGAGGAAGTGGACATTGAGGTCAAGGAGACACTCATCGTCGAGTTGTACTCGAAGTAATCGCCCGTGACCCGCAACGCGAGTTGCACAAGGAGGAAAATATGATTGATATTATGAAGCCGGTCATCGAATGTGTAGAAGTGGAAGAGAACAAATCGTACGGGAAATTTGTCATTGCTCCCCTGGAGCGCGGCTACGGTACGACGCTCGGAAATTCTCTGCGCAGGGTATTGCTTTCATCTCTGACCGGAGCTGCGGTTACCGCTCTCCGTGTAGAAGGCGTATATCATGAGTTTTCCACGATCCCCGGTGTTATCGAGGATATGACGGAAATCATACTGAACGTCAAGGGTATTCGAGCCAAGCTGCATTCGGAAGCCCCGAAGACTGTATACATCAGCACCGATGAAGGTCGGTCGGGAGTGATTACGGCAGGGGACATCGTTCATGACGAAGAAGTTGAAATCATGAATCCGAATCACGTTATTGCGACATTGAACGGTTCCGGAAGGCTTTTCATGGAACTGACGATCAGCAAAGGCCGCGGGTACTCAACGGCGGATCAGAACAAGCCGACGACCCAGACCATCGGAGTCATCTCCGTGGATTCGATCTTCACTCCGGTCCGCAAGGCGAACTACACGATCGAGAATACCCGCGTGGGTGAGCGCACGGACTTTGACAGCCTGACTCTTGAAGTTTGGACAGATGCCACCATTGAGGTCAACGAAGCGCTTTCTGCTGCGGCCTCGATTCTTTGCGAACACTTGGGACTCTTTATCGCATTGACCGGCAAAGAGAGTTCGCTGAGCTTCAGGGATGCGGATGAGTCTGCGAACAAGAACACGAAGCATGATGTTTTGATCGAGGATCTGGACTTTTCCGTCCGGACGTACAATTGCCTCAAAAGAGCCGGTATCAATACCATCGGCGATCTGGTGGCACGTACGGAAGACGAGATGATGAAGGTGAGAAACCTTGGCAAGAAGTCTCTTGAAGAGGTTATACTCAAGCTCGAAGATATGGATCTGAAACTGGCGTCCAACGACGATTAATGCGTTAAGGCCGCAAAGAGACAAATAGGAGGATAAACCCATGCCAGGATACAGAAAACTTGGCCGCGCAGGCGATCAGCGTATGACAATACTCAGAAACTTGACGACGGCGCTGATCATTAACGGCAAGGTAGTCACCACCGTGGCACGCGCCAAAGAAGTCAGCAAGATCACAGAGCGCCTGATTACGGCGGCGATCCGTGAGAAGGATCATTTTTCATCGAAGGAAGTCTCTTTTTCGAAGGCGAAGTTGGACTCGAAGGGCAAGAAGATGCTTGTTTCCAAGACTTCCAAGAACGGAGCCAAGTATGAGGTGGTCGACCGTGAGGTGAAGACCAAAGTCGTACAGGTCGATTCATCTTCCCGTCTGGCCGCCCGCAGAAACATGGCGATTTGGCTGAGGAAAAGTCACGATTCGGACCGGAATACCGTGAATCCGATCAACATTCTCTTCACTGATGTTGCTCCGAAATACACCAACAGAGCCGGTGGTTACACCCGGATCGTCAAGCTTGGGACCAGAAGAGGCGACGCATCCGAGATGGCCCAGATCGAGTTGGTGTAATCGAGACGGATTTCTATACGCATAAATAACGGGTGCAGGTGTGCGTGAGCGTGCCGCACCCTTTGTTTTTTTAGGAGCGACGATGAGTCAGGATGTCGAAAA